>Ga0209935_1002312_pt1 | contig 23860 bp, 32 predicted proteins | sample ThiBio_1000_plan_2_FD_183958 | JGI IMG/M metagenome (GOLD analysis project Ga0209935, IMG submission 183958) | Wastewater bioreactor microbial communities from Cape Town, South Africa - Thiocy_cont_1000_plan (SPAdes) | ecosystem: Engineered > Bioreactor > Thiocyanate-remediating >...
ATAAAAATAATTTGAAAATATGCGCTACATTGCTGTTTGGCACAAACACTCCCCCTGCCCCGTCACTCTGTGCATAAATGTTCTTCGTCCCACCATCCGGATTGATCAACAGCACTACAGATATCAAGGGCCTCTACAACCGTTTGACGTAGTTCAAATTATAACAGCCACAAGATACAATTCACACCCGCCCCCATTAGGTGGCATATGGATCACATACCACCCTGATTGCGCACCTTTCTTCTTCCCGCCACATTTGGTGTCGCCAAGATGGGGAGGAGGAGACAAGAGCGCAAGCTGGGACCTCCTTAGAGGACATCGAGGGCAGTGTGGATCCCAAGCCCCAATTGAAGCGCACCGTTCCCCAAAAAAAAAAAAAAAAGCTTGGAGGAACTCAAGAGGAAGAGAAAAGAAACGAAGAGGGAAGAGGACAATGAAAAGGAGGCGCGTAAAGGATGGAAGAAAAATAGTCGGACCTCAACAACTGGTCAATCACGAAAGGCCCAGGTTAGATTTCTTTTTTATTTTTTTTTTCCCCTCGAGGGGAGTTTGCAAGTGCGCTAACAAACCAATATAGTTTAGGCTGGATTTTTGGCATATTTGCGCGCTATCCTGTGCAGTTGTTGTACATTTTGTATTTTCATCTGGTGATTTCGCAGGTGACGATAGAAGTTGACTGCAGTGCTTACTCTATCTTGAGCGATATCCTAAGGAAATTAGCTGACCTCCCACCTCCCTCCCCCCGACACTACGATGAAGGCCTGACAAGATTCTTCACGACATATGGTAGTCCTTTTCGCCCATGACACCGCTCAATCAGAATCTTTTCTTTCTCCACTTCCTTAGAGAAGAGTCTCCGGACGAAGTGTATTATTCACGGCCCTTGGAACGTCAAATAGAATTGCTCCAACACACCCAGCTCTGTAATGAGTGTACCGCAATCTTTCTCCTGCTGATTTGCAAGATGTGCAAAAACATTTATGCAAAAACATCAAGCATCTGGTACAGACTGATCGCCCCAGTACCTGGGAAGGTCAAATAGAACTGCCCCGGCATAAAAGAGAACCGGCCCGTTTGTCCGAGAAAGTAATCTTTCCCCCCCCCCTTCGCGTTCCTTTTCTTTTTTCTTGGAACAAAAAAGACGAAAGCAAACCCCAACTTATGTGTGGTGGTCATTTGGACACACCAACGGTTGCACACATTTTTATTGTTCATTTGAGAAGGAAGTGTTGCTCGCACACAACAAAGATTTTCAAGATATCACACAGGGTTGACAGCTTCTCTTCCTGCTCGGCAATTACCTGGTATCTTGCCATGATCTCCCGCAAGTGCATCTTCTCTTCCAAAAACTGAAGCTCCTTGGTGCGCATCTGCTCGCAAGTCTGCAGGATGATGCTGTCCTTGAAGATCAGCTCCTCCTTCAGGTCCTTGATGAGCTCGGCCATGTACTCCACCTTGTCGTCTTTGTTCTTGGCGCGCAGGACCTTCAGCTCCTCCTCCCGGACCTGCTTCTCCTGCTCCGTTTGCTTCGCCTTGAAATCGTTTATCTGCCTTGCGCGTCTTCCAACTGAGTCAGCTTCGTCTTGATCTTTTTCATGAAGCCGGTTTTCCACGAATGTCTCCGGATCGAATGGCCTTGATATCTTTCTCCACCTAGGAGCCGGCAGCGAGCAGCACCGCAAGCTTCAGCTCCGTCTGCCGTTGGCTCTTGCGTTTCTCCCATTCGGCGCCCTTCGCCGTCGCATCCTGCGCGTCGCATTTCGAGAGTATCACCTTGAACACGTCGGTGCCATCGATGGTGCCGAACATGTCCTTGATGCTGGTCAACGCGGGGGCTTTAATGTTTTGGTTGAACTTTTGGCCCGTGGATGGTGATGAAAAAGTAGATGCGGTGAACGCCTTCGCATGATTGCTGAAGCTTATCGACAAACTCGCAACAGTTTTCTGACCCTCCGTCGTGGAGTTTTGTGTATTGGTGTGGAGGATAACCTAAAATTCCTATGTAAGCATAGGGAGACCGCGGTAGAATAAAGTCAACCAAAGCATAAAAGCCGGCGCGGAGGAAAAGGACTTGGAAAAAAAAAAAAACAAAGGAAACTAAATTCTCGATTTGGTACTGAACCTCTCGCGTAGCTGGAAGAAGGTAGGACATTCTTTTCCCATCTTGTTATCTCTCAGAGTGTGCAGTGAAGATAGAGTTTACAAATACAGTGAAAGAGGTTAAAGAGCGGGCCTCGCTTTCGTGAGGGACATTGCATATATAAAACCAGCATCCAGCAAAGGAGGTTAAAGATTTATCTTTTCCTTCTAATGTTTTAATTTGTATTTTTTTTTTTTTTTACCATTTCCCCCAAACATCTTTAAACTCTTGACACACTTGCCATTCTGGCATCCTCTTTCTTCTCTTTTTGGGAGGTTCTGGAGCAGAACTTTCACTCCGCCTCGATGGTTCTTCCGCCTCCACGTGTGGTGCCCGTGTTGAGGACTCCTTCAAATTTTCGCCGGCATCCTGTTGAGTTCCAATGCTTCTCTTCAAGGAGGAAGAGGAGGATGAGCTGCTCCTTATCATGATGGGGGTATCCTGCCTTTGGCCGTGAGCGTTCAAGTAGGCTGCCCTTTGCTGCCACTCTTTCACGGTGGTCTGGCGCCAAAGGGAAGATTCGTCCATTTGCGTCAACAACGTCTTTGTTGCAATTTCAAACAATGATGAACCCAATGCAATATTTATGGTTATCAAAATTCAACTGCTTGAGGGTTTTTATTTCGTCAAACAAATAAAAATGTTGGATTGATTTAATTTTATTTTTTTTTTGGTTTAAGGACATTGTTGAGCATACAACAACACATAGTTACTTCTTTGGGTAGTAAGAACCTTTTCATTCAATTCATTCAGTAGTTGCACTTGACTACTTTCTGACACTTGTTCTTTTACAATCCACAGGATTAAAACCCCTGGTTACTACTTTCTAATTTTATCCTTTTGGTAATTTACCCCTGTGAAAGAGTTTTCTTTTGAGTAATCTCTCACATATAAAGATTTCCCAAAATTTTTGACTCAAAATTTGGTAAACTTACATCCCAAAACTTTATAAAATGCTTTCTTTTACAATACATCCTTAAACTCTCCAATATCTTCATTCAATCCCTTTCTAATAATATTTAATTATTGTTAATTTTGTAATTATATAATAAAAACAAAAAAATTAACTATAAATCAAAATTAAAATTATAAATCAAGTAAAATATATGAAAATGTTTTCTATAATATGAGTTACCTCCTCATATTATATGATTTTTTGTATTTTAAGTATTATAAAAAAGTTCTACTTTGAATATTTGTTTTTATTAAATTATATGATAATTTTTCAAATAACTAAAATTAGTAATATAGTAAATTTACTCTTTCTTTATAAAAGAGACACTTTTTAAACTCTTTTTTACTTCATATAACTTGCCTAACAATCATTTACACACAACAAATGTCTAATATTAGTGCGTGTGTGTTATGTGTGTGTGTGTGTGTGTGTGTGTGTGTGTGTGAAGCGCAACTGCTTGGTTTCGCTGCAAGATAAAACATCTCTAACGATAATCGGAAGTGAAGTAGGAAAGAAACTTGTCTAAACAAGCGAGCATGGTGCTTCCTTTATCAATACGACAACAAAAAGAAAGGTTCTTTCTTGTCCAAAATGCACTGCCGATAGTGGCAGCGGTAAAAGCGGCGCTTCCTACCAGGCCTGTAAATGCTGTTTGTGGTGTCTAACAAAAGCTCAGTGATATTAAATTGTAGGAGCCAAAAATACAAAGACTTTGCGCATACCTCAGTTGCCACAACAACAATTGAGAAGTGCCTTTGACGGTCTTTGGCAACCCCACCTCCCAAGTTTCGATCAATGTGAAGTTGACAAGCATCAGGCCTGGATGATCTTGCAGGATACGAGGAGATATTTACAGAATTTTGCAAGCGAACCTTGATGCCAATTTCTTTTCGCAACCCAGGTTGGCGGCAGCAAATACAATTTTCTTCACATAACTATCTCAACCTTCTCGCTCGCATTAGGAGTACGGCGATGTTTTCCTTTATGCTAACCCTGGTCTGCTTGGAGAAATATATTAAATATAAAAGATATGAAAAATATTTAATATTAACTGCTGAAACACAAAATTGATGGGACCAAACCAGTTTACCAGCTAAGGAGGGGTTAATTTAGGAGCCAGGCAGCCGTAAGCATGTCTCCTGTGCTTCCAGCACCCCAGAACTTCCTTCTTCTCCTCGACGTGAGGGTTCTTGGAATTCAAGTAAGGACCTTGAGCGGCCTCAGCTGCAAGAAGCAAAGTCCTCGTTTTCGCTGCCCTTAGTTGCTTTCCTTTCACCACTATTTGCTTGGCGTCAAACTCCAACTTTAGTTTGTTTCATCAATACTTCAATGTACTTACGAACAAATCATGATTAGGAGTGAATGCAAGAAAGGAAGCAAAATTGCATAAATTCTTCAACATTACATAACCATGAATTGGATATCTTTCTGCCATCTCGCAATCTTGCCTTCTCAAATCACAATACAACACGCTAGGGTTTGCTACTGGTAGGCGAGATAAAGGGCAAAATGTGGAAAAAAAATTTTTTTTGAGAAACAATTAATACATAATCTCGATCTACAGTTGTTCTGCATAACAAGAGTGTCTGGCTTAGTTGCAAAAGCATAGATCTGTCACTCTTCGGTCTGTTTCAGGTTTTTGAGACCATTGTTCCTCCGTCAAGATGGTGCCTGTCTCTTTTGCTTCTCCTTTCGGACGGTTGTGGAAAGGAAGATTGAAAATAAAATTTTTGAAGTACAACGAAAGTCCTGGCGATCAGTTTTAGTAAACATAAGCTTTTTAACATTGAAAGCTGAATTGAAAGGTGTTTGCTGTCCGGCTTGAGAGAATAATCTTCAGCAAGCCCTTTCGTTTATTTCACAACGGCACAGCGGACATTTGTTAAGCTTCAGTGAACAATCTTTGCAACACGCTTTGTGTTTACATGGACGAAAGGTATGATAAGGAGAACCATCCATGCACACAACACACTCAGATGCTTCATAGGCTGCATCAGTGGCCGGACGCTTTAGCACAGACTCTAACTTGCTGATCCATCCAAGTAACGACCCCCATGCCCATGCCACCAAAGTGATAACAACCATGTCATCCAACCAGCCTGTTGGTTGTTGTAGTTGTTGTTATGCAGAGAAGGAGTTGCAGCACATACCAATGACTGGGATAATATCTGGAATGAGATCGAAAGGCCACACAAAATAAAGCAACGCAAAGAATGCCATGACCACTGGGAGCCAAGGAAGGGACACGACGCCTATTACCCACAGGTGGCAGAGTTCATAGAGACCGAGGGCATGTTTTGCGCTCTTGCCTAGGTAAATGGATAGCTCTTGTACCTCTGTCGATAGCTTATTCACAAGGGCGTGACAAGAGTAACAGCCCCCATCCCTTTGCTCAACACTTCGGCAAGAAAGAAAAAAAATTTGATTTTTTCGGACTCTGTGGCCTCCGGAGTTTACGTCCAAATGGAGGGGGCAGCGAATACCGAAGCGCCCGCTACTGTCGTACGTTAACCAACTAATCACTACTCTCCCACCAGATTCTCCGCTATGCCACCTCCGTGGCGGGAAGAAACAAGACTTTCTGAAACTGATACTAGAAAGCAATGCATTACTTTATTCTTGCTAACTCCGATCAAGAGATCCACAGTTATCTCCGTTTTAGTGGTTCTGATAGGGTTCAACATCACCCATTTCAGCTAGCCATTCAGCTGGGATGTCAAAAATCATTCCGTGCCTCTGGCAAATGATGCGCCCAACTGCTTGCCAAGCTTTCCTGAGAGCCAACGTGCGATTTCGCTCCTCACTTCCGACCGCAATTTGCCATCGCGGATGTTCCTGCCGGAGGTGCTCCAGGAACGGAAGGTAGGTTTCTGTTTGGGCTACTCGATAATTTGAAGGCTTTATCTCGGCTGTGCAAATGGTGAACGTTGGCTTCTGGGTAGAAATCATGCGCCAACCATGGAAACACTGGTAGAAATGGTAATGACATCGATGCTGATCTTGATGATCCTGCGGACAACAGCATTTCTGGCTGCAGTATGGGCATATCTTGGAAATCAGTTAGCGACGTAAGGTGTGCCCAGTAGAAAATACCGCTTCACAGCCTCTGGCTGTCTTCAACCGAAAGCGGTAATTGGAGGAACAGCTCTCAATGGCGCTCTTCTCTGAAAACAGTTTCGGGATTGCTTTTGCCAAGCAGCTCGAAACTTTGCCCACAAATATTGGCACATCATAAATTGAGTTTACCCCCTCTGAATAGTAAGAGAACATGAGTCAATACTAGGAGAGATATCTAACATACCAAAGACACTATCAGGTAGATTTCCTGAAAGGCTTTCAAGGCTGTTATTTTTCAACACTGATCTCAGTCCGTCAAAGGCCGCTTTCCTTTGTTCAGCAAACTCACTCTCAGAAAGAGCCTGGTTGATGGGGGATGCTAGCTGCTGGGCTTGGAAGGAGGATAGCTTTGCTTGCAGGATGTCCAGATCGGCTTTATGGATCCTGCCTCTACGTCAGTAATGGAATGGGTGAATGGCCACTAACCTCCTAATTTCATCATTCAGTTGAGGATACTTGTGTTTTACAGAACTCTCCCAATCTTCACGAAAGGTTTTTTCAAGAAAGGCAGATGCATCTTGAGCATATTCGAGAACCTTTCCCCAATCTTCCGACAGAAAGGATTGCTGGAAACAGAGATTCAAGAGTTCCTCTGGATTTACTGCACATGGAGTCAAAAGTTGTTCCAATTCTGACACATTACTAGAAAGGGAACATTAATTATTAACAGGAACCCTAAATAAGTACTTACTGTTCCCAAAGGGCCTCCTCAATTGCAGAACAAATCTGTGATCCAAGAGTGGCTGCTTCGGTAGTGTCCCCTTGCCTTCCAAGCATGTAAGCCACAAAGAGTTCTCGATGCAGCTTTTCTGCAGCACCGAATTCAGCCATAAGGTTCTTGACTAGGTTGCCATTTCCTCTGTGGATGGTGTCTGTGACTGACTCGGCTACTTTGGAATGCATCACCCCCGCTAATTCGGTGTCCCTGAGTCTATATTCAAGTGCCTACGGCAATGTTCGGATCAGGGCCTCTCATGCAGGATACGAAGACATTACCTTGCGCAGCACAGTGTCGATATTCTTGATCCCTTTGGCTGTTTCTTCAATCACTGGTGCGATGCTCTCATATCTGAGCTCCAAATGTTTGTCACAGACAGTGTGAAGCAATTGATTGATCTCCGACACGATGCTGATAACAGGACTTGTGTTTTCGCTAATGCGCATGAACTGTGTTATTCTCACCAGCAAATTGTTCACCCAGACGTCCAAAGAACCATTGCTAATGGAATTAAAAAAGGTGATAAGCCTCCTTTTGTTCTTTGAAGAAAGGTGTAGTACTCTGGTTCTGCTTTGGAATAGGTCTTGATAGCATAAGCCTCAAGGAAGGAATCTGCTGAAAATCTGATGGCAGCTTTTCCTCTGCTGAGAACAAAGCTATCATACGTATGGCCCACGGTTCGATTCTGCCACACCGCATAGATGCCACAAACCTCCTTATGTATCTGGCCCCAATCGGTTTGCAGTTTCTCTTGCAATAACGAATGTAGCTTTCGTTGCTCCTCAGCCCAATAGACCTGGAATTCCTTGAGTGCTGTCTCTTTCGTTATTCCTTCTCGTGAGTCATGCTTGATGCCCTTGATATGATTCATGATCCGATGAAGGGCCAGCTTCACCAGATTCTGTGAACCCCTGAGATACAGCTTGTATTGCCATTGGCTGAGAAGAAATTGTTGTTCATGTTCCAATGACTTTGCAATGTATTTCAACATCTCCTGGCGGCTCTCTTCTTGACTGTTTTCTTTGTTCTCCTCCTCAAACTGCTTCGATAATTCGCTCTGGTGCAATTTGACAATTAGTGCTTTCTGTTCCCACATTCTCTCTCACCTTTTCTTCCTTGATTAACTCAGCAAGCTTGTCCAAACCTAAGTCAGTGAGTTTCTTCACTGTTGCTTCTGATTTCTCGGGAGTGGCCTCATTCAGCTCTTTCAACCAAATCTTAACACACTCATTCCACTGCGCCAAAATGTTCTGTTGACCAACTCGGACAAGCTTGGCTGCAGAACTGTTCAGCCTCTCCCATTCAAGGAAGTGTTGCAAGCTGCTGAACTGGAGGATGAGCTTAGCTTCCTCTGATCTGGTGACCTTCCAAAAGTAAACCACGTCTGTCAAGCTAAAAACACAATGGAGGATAGATTAGTAGATAGCGGATTTAAAGAATCTTTCACCATGTTGGAATAGTTCTGGCCCTGATGGGGGTTCTTTCAATGGCATCCTTGAGTTCGGTGCACCTTTTCACAAAATGCATGTTGGGTCGGCCCTCGGTATCGAATGCCTATTCAATCAAAAGGGTTAAATTCGGCAAATAAAGCTCTAACGCTGTCAAGGGTTGCCACTTACACTGGGCATTAGCCAAAGATGCTCCTGCGCAAAGTGAATCATGAGAGGTCGTTGAAATCGATCGGAGATGTCTTTTAAGTGTTTCTTGATGCTGGTGTAGGATTCCTCTTGAGCTTCCCTGCTGATGGTAGCACCCATATCTCTCAACACAAAGAAGATCTTGGTGGTGACCGTGAGGTTGAGTTTGTGGATGGCATAAAGGGCAACGCTCAGCACTTCCCGAATGTTGGCATCGGCGGTGCCTCGAATGTTGATCAGCAACATGTCCGACATCAGAATGCAAAACATCGCCAGTGATTCATCAAAGAGGTGTCGATCCTTCTCATCCCTCTCAGCAGACATGATCCCTTCAGTATCCAGGATGAGGATGTTATCCAATGATTTATTTTCCGCTCGAAGAAAGACAGCATTCATCCCGGAGGTACAGCGGGTTGGAGCAGTGAGGAAGTTGCACCCGAAGAGGAAGTTCATCAGGGTAGATTTTCCATGACTCTGTGGACCAAGAACAGAACAGACAAGGGTCTTGTTGCCCCTCTCCCTGAACTTAGGTCCCAGAGAATTCAGAAATTCTATGTCACTGGTCAGCGTATCTCCATTGACGATCTCGCTCTGATATCTCCAGCGACTCAATTCAGCAGCACATGAGGTGATGTCTTCCATGGTGATGAACTTCTGTGGTGCCTTGTGTGTGTGAGCAGTGTAGTATGCCAGCAGCTCCCGCCAGAAGAGATTGATGTTAATGTTCACATTCTTGATCTCAGTGTTGAGTCGCTGCACGTTGTGCTCAAGAGCTATTTTCAGCTTCTTTATCTCAGTGCCTTGCCTCTCCTCTTTGTTCTCCGCTGCCAAGTTTACCTCATCCAACTGAGCAACTGTTGCTCTTTTGTCATCCTGCAGTGGTCTGATAATAGGAGCCACCATCACATCCAAGACTTGGGTGAAAGCGATCAACGCTGTGATATCCTGTCTCCTGACAAGTGTGAGGAATAGGCGGAGCCAACGGTTGATGGGTGGGGGCTAAAGAACCAATGTCAGGCAGGTTATATGCGAGATACTGAACCTTGCTTTGTGGTGTCTGATGAAGGTATGGGAAAACCTGGGGTGCCGTGAGAAGCTTTCCCTGAGTGTCCGAGCTCATGATCGACTTGAGGTTGCGGACGACCTCCATTACGAAAGGAGATGGAAGAAGGGTGATGATAGCTGCAACACGCACGACTTGAAGCACTGCAGATGGACCCTCCACCCTTAATGAATAGCCTGGAGAGCGAGAGACATCCCTCTCCTTTTCTCTCTCCTTTTCCTTCTCCTTAGATTTTTCTTTTCTTCTCTCCTTCTTCATCTTTTTTCCTGGCTTCCACCTTCCTATCAACTTCTCGGTTCTATTGGTTGCTGCACTGGGGAGTTCTACCTCTGGCACTGACTTCATGAAGGCCTCCACGAGATCCCAGAAATTGGAACCTACCGGCAGTTCTGGCGAAGGAAGGTGAGTTTGGACAGGTGCTGCCAACTACTTACGTTTGTTCAACTGAAACTCAACAACAAGGGATTCCTTAAATCCATCAATGATATCCTTGGTGGTCGCACTGTTTTCCGCTGAGCAGTTATCGATCACATACAGCCCACTCAAGATACCAGAATTTGCCTTTAGCACCATTTGTTTCCAGCCATTACTTTTCTTAGCATCGCGCACCACCGACAAGACCTTTGATGACTTCGGCTTAAAAGAGAGAAGCTTCCTCATTTCCGCTGAGCGTTTCAGTGTCCCGTCAGCCGCAAAGTCCGAGGAACCAAATTGGAGAAGGATGAAATCCGAATGGCGGATGAGAAATGGAAGAAATGACCAGCTGTCGTGCCAATCTCCATGAATATCAATGATATGGAATCCTCTTTTCTTTGTCTCCAACAAACCATCGGGGCAGATATCCGCTGACCCTTCATGAAACCTTGAAGCACAGCCACAGTTAGCACCATGACAGAAGAGGTGTAGAACTCACTTTGACTCCGCCGCAGCCGGAAAGCGTAATTGCCACAGTTTGTTCAACAGAGAACTCTTGCCAATTCCAGCCGCACCAAAGGAAAGAAAGAAAGGCTTCTTTTCTCCCATAGGGGTCATTAGTGACAGAAGAGGCATCTTTGCAAGAAGTGTCTTTCCATCCTCGCTGAAAGGATACGCTAAAGGGACAGGACGAAGGAGCCGTGCGTACATCTGTCCCAGGTACCATGCATGAGATGGAAGAGCTTCAATGAGAAGCACAAACAGGTCTTTTTCCGTGATTCCTCCGAATTCCTCAGGCTGAGGTGTCAATTTGTGAGTAAACATTTTCCTTGAAGAGAAAAAAATTTTGTCGTTTGAACTGGCCAGGTATCAGAAGCCACAACAGTTGTAACAAAAAGCAAAATTTTGCTCGTTGTGGATTCTGAAACCTGGCCAGTATATTTAAGGGTGCACCACTACGACAACACTGGAGGACTCTTCAAACACCATTTGAGGGAAAAATTTCGCTTTTCACATGTATCCGCAAAACAAAACTCTGTGAGAACACCTCAAAAAATTTTGTGCAAAAATCCGCATCCTGAAATAAGGATACCTCAAACACGTCTGAGGACGTGTTTTGAGGATACCTCATTTCTTTATGTAGGTGCCCTTAAACAAACTGAAAAATATGCCTTACAAGACAGGAGGGTAGCTTGTCGACTTTAATTTAACGTTTTTATGCGAGTGCCCATATACTCGTAAATAGCAAAAACGTTTTCAAGTGAAGAAGCGGATAAATTGCGTAATTTGTATGGGATAATTCCGTGGTTTAAACAAAAGGATGAACAACGTTTACATACCATGCTTCGCCGCAAAGCGCTGATGAGATCGACGCTGTCATCAAATTTCTGAAGGTTCTCCAGAATAAACCTCAATGCTGCTGCCACAGGATTTCCTCTCTTTGTACTATCTTTCACGAAATCGAGTATCCGACGAAAGCGAACGAGGCTCGGCTGCTCATCTGCCTTGGAACTTAGTTCCTCCCATTTTGTAGGTACTGTTTGGATAAGAGATTCTAATTGCGTTTCATCAACAGCAGAGAGCGCCGAATACACGAACCCATAAACCATCTTGGCACGTCCCTCGGTCAGCACCTCTGCGTTGTGCGCAAGGTATACCCATTTGAGCACCACGACCACCCGCAAGGGAAGAATTTTTTTGAGGTCTTCAAATTCCGTTTCAAGGTGGTCGGAGATCAGTGGCTCTTGAAGGGTTGCGTCAAGCACCTCCTCAGTATGTGTCTCCGAGGGGGTAATCTTCCAAAGAGAAGCGAGATGCGTTACCACAGAAGAAATTTTCGTTGACTTTGGAAGAGATGCTACATCCAAAGGGGGTGTTGGAGGTGTAGAATTTGAAGCGACAGCGTTGCGAAGAGGCTCCAGAAAGGGCTTGCTCGTAGGTAGTTCGCTCGCAAGAAGAGGAAATAATAGGTCTGGCGGGCAGCAAAGTGAGTTTCGATCCACGAACCACTGTTCTTTCAGAAGCCTGCTCACAACAGACACCAGAGTACTTTGTGGAGAGGCCACTCTTTGGATGAGCTCTTCAATTGGTACATTGTCCCCCATGTTACGACAGTCGGCTTGCAGCTTTTCACAGTGCCAGTGACAATGAAATTAAATTAACATTTTGAAAATGTTTAGACGGGCTAATTTAAAAAACCAAATTCAAACTTTTGTTAATATAATAAATTAGTAACCCTTAAAAGTACTGGTTTTTTTAATAACTTTTTTTTAAATAGAAAATATGTAAATAACTTGGTATATATCTTAAAAAGTAGAAACATGCTCAAAAATTTTATTAAGGTGTAAATTAAAGAACCTAGCTAGATTTCACATATATGTAATTACTTTTTCCCAAATCAATGTCAAAAAAGTAATGAAAAGACTGTAACATACTTTCACTTTTTAAAGTATATAAATTTTTTATTATTATAATAATTGGTGCGCACTTTTCGGTCGCGAATAAATTCTGCTCGTTTGGCCACGGCAGGACCACGAATCTTTAAGCTGCGGTCAAATAATTTCAACACACTAATAAAGAGTACAGGACCGAAAAGTGCGTACCAATTATAAAATTTTAATTATTAAAAATATATTAAATAGTAATATTATTTATTAAGTAAAAAGTGTAAAAACTTAAATTCTTACTCTTAAAATAATTTTAAATTATATTTAAAGTAATATTAAACACTTTGAAAGAGTTTTTTAATAAGGTCTTTAATAAGATATCTTCATTTTAGAATGAAAATTCTTTCCAAAATGAGAATTAAGCAAATTTTTTTGGAGTGTTTTCCCAGAATTTGTAATAGCGCATCTGTAATAATCTTTGTTGAGTTACCACTCCCAACACCATAAATTCATCTATCTTAAAGAATCTAGATTTCAGGAGGCGGGCATGGTAGGAATCCCAACACTACTTCGATAATACTTTAACGATTCTTTCGAAGACAGCTTCCCTGCAACAACAAACTTTATGGTACGCTAGTGGAAAAGGAAAAGACGCTAAACAAACATGCCGTATTTGGAAAGGCTCGTGTAATTGAAATACGAGAGTTCTCTAACAGAGTGATAACGTCGCGTGAACACTCCAGCAGGACGGCAGCGGGAGCTCTCAGTTAAAGCATTCTGGCAAATAAGCTTTGAGCCCCGAACGACGTGCAATGAAACCTTTAGCTTCAGCATACTTAAAGACGGGCAGAGTTGTCAGAGTGCTCAGTTTAGACTTGCCTAGCATACAGTTAGATGGTTGTCAACCAGACGGCAGTAGAGTTTATACCAAAACGAGCCAGGAATGTTATTAAGTCTTTCAACCTGGAGTCTGTATCCTCATCCGGAGTTAGGAACTCAACAAAGAACGCAGCGACTATCACACCCAACATATGATCCTCAACTGGTCCCCCTTGAAACAAATTAATTAATCACAGACCTAGTGAGAGGCGTCTTTACGACCTTTGTGCTTCCAGCTATTGTGCAAGATATCTATTATTATGTTCCTAACATCCTGGTGGTTCTCATACACCTCTCTCAGGAAATCTCTTACGTCTTTCACGTCGCTCTCTTCAATACCAAAACCAATTCCTTTTACCGAAATAATTTAGGAAAATAGTGCCACGCAGTATGTTAGAGGGTGAGCCAACCTGAATGTTTTGATATATTTAGAAGGCACTGCAACACCGCGGACAGCACAGTGTGTGATCCTTTTTCTCTCCTTGTCTCATTCTCCTCCCGGAACAGCTTGACCAAATGTGGCACAAGCCTCTGGGTGGGTTTTAGCATTTCCTTGACAGAAATGACATCTGCTGGGGTCATGTTGATGTCCTCTTCAACTGTGTAACTTCAATTCAGAGAATACAGCTCTCAATAGGTATGTACCTTTATGCTCAGTCAGAAGCAGGAGTAGCTTTATAAATAGCTCCTGAAATTCCCCACTCCTGTTTGGATACTCAGAGAAAACGGGAATCAAGAAATCGATGCATGAGGAACATTCCGCATGAAGAAGTGAAGATGAGATACTCCCAACGGCATTGCACATCGCTTGTGCCGCCTTGATTTGAGTAGTTCTGTTACTTGCATTGAGCATGAAACCACAGAGCTGTTGCAAGAAGATTGGAGCAACGTTATCCGAAGAGGGAGGCGCTGGTGGAGAGTATTTAGGGACAGAAAGCATGCCACAAAATACCGTGAATTTGTCCCCAGTGTAACTGTCGCATTATCCATTCGTGCACTGGTTTGTGAGTGCCATCAAAAACATATACAATGTACGGCACCGACAGTCTCTGGTTGAAGTTGATTGCATAACATGTCATGGACACTATATCATGTAGCACCTCACCAAACTGAAGAGTGTAGCCGATGTTTTCGCCTTTTGAATATCCGACACCTTTTTGTCTGTCCTCAAATATTTAGTTGATATTAAGATGAAGAAAGTACTTACTCTGACTTCTGCATAGTGGTGGAGACATTTGAACTCAAGGACTCACCTTCCGAGGTTGTAATGCCGAAAGCAGATGCCTGATTATAGTGTATTAGACAGATATATTTCATATCAAAGCAAACATGAAAATTGTGTACATAAGAAACACCAAGTGCTGTGGACGTGCTTGTGCCCCAATTCACGGAGTGCGTGCGGCCTGTCGTTATTCCAACACTCTGGCCTTTGAATTGTATTAGATACTGATTCCATGAACCTTAAACTTACCTGCTGATCGTCCTGATTTTTTGCCAACATTGTAGCTTTTACCTTTATTTCTTGATACGGAATCGCTTGTTGAAGAACCATAATTCTCGCCCCTGGTGTTTGTCAATGTCTTGGTCGCTGTGTTGCTCTTATTTTTAGCAACGCTGGTAGTGGTGGTAGTGCCCTTTCCTTCCATAAAGGAGAGGGAGGAGGAAGCGGAAGAGTTAACCGAATCATTCGCTGTCATTGTCACCTGAAAGGTGCACGTTAGAGATTATGATTCAAGGAAATCTAGCACCCACATTTGAGAGCTGAACGCCAATCAGCTCATCCATCAGCAGAACGATCATTGAGGATTCATAGTTGAGAGCATCTTCGTATATAATCTCCTGCAGAGTTGCACCAAATGTCTCCTTGTGATCCAGCAAGAAGTCTCGGTCAATTAGTCGCACGTGGTGCAAGTTTCGGAGGGAGGCCATTTGACGAAGTAGGCTCAGCGTGGTCCCTAATATGATTGATAGGTAACGAAATTAAAAACCAAATCAACACAGTGTGAGTTCTAAACCTCGGCTGTTGCGCTCAATTCCAAATGCGTATGACTTGCCATCACAACATTCCCACACTATGCTGCTGGTCACCGTGGTGGCATCGCAAGTATCTGGGACATATGCCATCATTCTTCCTGTTGCCTGCATTTCTTCCATTCCAAGCAGTGCTTGAAGGATCTCGTTTTCCAAGTTCTCAGTACTCTCCTGTCCTAGAGAGATGTTGTCGCACAGCGCATTAAAGCGGGTAGTCTTCCCTCGCTGAGCAATTTCAATTGCCTCTAAAAATTCTGAATTAAACACAAGCCAACCTGCTTTAGGGGAAGGATACTTTCAAAGATCCTGTCAGGCCCCTTTGGCTCACTACCGCCCCAGTGACTAACCAGCTCATCTAGCATCGCGATGGTGAAGTTGAAGGTTAATTCAGTTATCCTCTTTTTCACCTAAAGAAGATAAACAATTATTAGTACTCTGAAAGTTACTGTGCTTGGGAATAAATACAGCATGTCGGGGGCGATAATTCTTGAAACCTTTCTCGCCCAAGAGATAGCGTAGGCGTGCTTGATTATTCAACACGCCAAAGAGAATGTGCTCATTTAAGCGGCCCCATCGCAAGACAGCAGGGTCCAACTTTTCCTTGAAATTGGTGCAGGCTAGTACAAAGACATTTCGAAAGGATTTACTTCCCACCAGGGAGATGAAATGGTTCAAGAAATCCTTTTTGTGCTCAGCATTTCCTGTCTAGATGGCAATAGGCATCATTAAAATGGTTCCACACTCAAATGAACCAAACCTGGTTCCTGTCGACGCCGAGTGAATCAAACTCGTCAATAAACATGATGCACGGCAGATGAGGTGTCTTCAATCCCTCATTGAAGACCTTTGAGATATTCTTCTCTGTTTCACCGACAAGCCCCCCAAAAAAGGAAGATGCTGAGCCACGAAATATTACCCTCATACCGGCCACGTCGAGAAGCTCTTCTGCCACAACAGACTTTCCCGTGCCTCCAAGGAAGCTTGAGAATAAGAATAGAGCGACCATTATTCCTTACCTGGCGGGCCGTAGAGAAGTACCCCTTGGGGCCGTCTGGTCTTCCACTCCGAGTAATATGGCCTAAAAACATGCTCCTTCAACCGGTGCATTTGTAATGCATACAAGGACCTGGCGGAGTGAGTAAATGACACAATGAGTATCATATCAGGACTACCTTTTTTCGAGCTCTTCAAAATGTTTCAGGAAATAGGTCTCATCAATGAGGGGCGCTGTGAAGTCACCAAGCCAGTGCCAGAAAAATCGGCGAACTTGGAATAAGGCCTGTTCGTCTCTTGGGTTATTGTAGGGCTGTTTCTGGACGACATCAATATGAAATGTGGTACTCGCATCGACCACTGCAGTTTCGCCTCTCCTACCCTGCGCCAACTGACCATTCCATTTGTGAAACGAGATTTTCACGTGTTCTTGAAAGTTCACGGAGTTTATCGGCGCGAATGAAGGGACCTCCCCATCAACTGGCACGGTCTTTCGCCAGCGGGTGGTGTCCAATGAGGTTGAGGAGGGGGGCTCGTCTTCTTCCAAATCACTGTGCATGGTGGCGAGATGGTGCAGATATTCTTTCAGCCCTCCTTCTAACCTTGCCAGATCCTTGAGACTTTGAGTTGCAGCAATGCTTTGGGAGCAAAATTCTATCCTAACCCCAACTAAAAATAAATTTGTTTAGAAAAAACGAAATAGATATAGAATTACGGGGAGGGGGGGAGACCATCAGTCACAGTGGCTACTTTAGCATCGCTATCTCTCAGCGCCTCCTGCACAAAAAATGGAGCGGGTCCGCTATCAAGCCAAAGATGCACAACTTTTTCCGTAGGAGTCCACAAGCGGCTGCTAGGGGTGTCTGGTTGTAAAAGTAACACACAGTCACCCTCTTCAAAACGGATAACTGGGAAGCGCTTGAGATCCGCGTGATCTGAGCGTAACCCTTTCACGATGTTTTGGGGATTCAATGGAGTGAGATGAAAAGTCCTCCATGGTGCGGTGGGATATGCCTGATATCTGTATCGCACTAATGCGGGTGCAGCAGTCATATGTTGTTCGCTGGCGCGTGTCCGTCTCAAGCTACGATGTTCAAAACCTTTTTTTTTCATGCCATGGCAAAAAGGGCAGGCGTAATTAACGTTAATTAACGTAATTAACTTGGTTTTCTAAAACAAAAAAGAAATGAACGCGAAGGAGGAGCAAGACTTTGTGGTTGCTTTCGGTGCTCAAGGTTTAACAGCTGCGGGCAAGGCAATCCCTCCCCTTAATTTGGAGGAGCTCGCTGAATCCGCAGGATTCCCTCTCTCGGAAATTAAGGATGTGGTGCAGTCTTTGAGCACCCACGTGAAGCTGGAGCCGAATGGTTCGCTTGGAGTCAACCTCCCTAACATCGCATCCCCTTGGGAGGGGTCTGTAAAAACATCATTTGGAGGGTTGACGGTCAAAAATCAAGACGATGGCTTGAACCTCACCTTGCAGTCCGACTTTCTCGGGACGGTCGCAAAATTAATATCTGGAGGAGCAGAGATTACGTCAGTTATCGCAAAGGTTCTTGGAATACTTGCCCCTCTTTTCCCAGCAGTTCCTCAATTGGCTTTGGTGACCGCGATTGTGGGCATTGTTGCAGTGGTATTTAACCTGCTGTCTTCCTTCCTGGGTGCTAAAAGAGAGGAGAAAGAAGAGAAAGGTGAGTATCCCTCTCTTCCGGCTGTCCTATGCCTCATCGTAATCCAGCGCTCGAAAAAGAGGCAAAAGAAATATGCTCGAACGATCTGACAGAGACTGAAGACTTGCCACAGGGTATGAGTTTGTCAAGGAGCCCTCATCCACTTCCCTAAATCTTGATTTCAGATCAAGGTCTCCCTGCGTTCGGAATGTGAGATGGAGCATATCAAAGCATGGTATTTGGTCCAGAACAATAAATTATCACCATAACCTTGGCGTGGGAAAGTTGGTTGAGAACTGTGGCCGTTTACTTGACCTAGCGTAAAGACCTATGCCCGCGCTTCGGTGTGCCGCGGCGTTTTCAACAAAGAAATCCTTATCGCCCAGGCTGCTTTACTTTATAATCAGCTAGCGATATGCATGTTCTGTGAGGGCGTTGACTCGGATCCGACAGTATGATGTTCAATTCTGTTTGCAAACAGAATTCGTGGGCGAGTCTTAGCTAAAAAAATTTGCCAGATTTTCTGTACATTTGAAAATTTTGCTTATCCTTTTTTTAACCAACGAGGGTGGGGCAAGAGACAGCGCCATCTTAATGGAGGAATAGGCTTCCCAAAAACCTTAAATAGAGTGAAGAGAAACAGATGCATGTTTTCAAAAGTGATCTCAATACTGAAGTTATGAAAATTTTGTAATTTTTACTCCAAAAAAGTACTAGTAAATAACAACTGAAAAAGGATTTGAATGTTTAAACACAAACATACAAACTCTATGATTACTTAATAAAATTGGTTAAAGTTTGTATTTGATCATTATTATTAGCACCCTCTAAAACACTTTTCTCTATTTTTGTAAAATTTTTAATATATTAAACCTTGTTTATCTCCATAGTACAAACCTTTTTACCATTACTGAAATTACTCACTACTTTCAATCACAACCTACTACAGTTTCAAAAAGAAAGTGTTTATTATTTTTTTATTTTTTTTAAAGTTTTATATATATTATAAAAAAGCGAAAATAAGTTTTACAAAAAAAGTCCTAAAATTTGAAATTAAATCAAAATTGAGTTTAATCTAAAGTTTTAATTTTTTTTTATTATAACTTTTTGATATCAAACTTTTTTATTTATTATATAAATATTATGTAAATATTAAAGTTAAAAATACATTGTAAAATTTATTTTTTAATTAATAAATTATTTTTTAAAAAAAATAATAGTAATTTGATACGCGATTTTCGGTCACGATAATTTCTTGGAGCAACAGTTCTCAATTCAACATGCCTCGAAAGCCGGAAGCGTATTCTTCTCTTGGAAGTTCCAAAAGGACCATCATCGCACTATCAAAGAGACAACTGAACATCTTCGTTTCGTGGTGAAGGCACACAACTTCTTGCTGATATTTTAAGTTCCAAATGGGCTCATCCATCAAACAAGTAAATGGTTTATTTCTTTTTAAAATGCTTTACCCTTTGCGCCGAAAAACAAAGTCATTTTTGTTTGTCTCACTTTGTAATTTCAATAGAAAATCACCAAACGTGCCAGAAAGCAATGGCGACCGTTATTGAAGCAATCCGCAAGCGCTGGATGTCCTCACCAACCCGACAGCGATCCTCTTGGCTCTCTTTTCTTGCAGCTGTTGAGGTACTCAGACTTGTTTTTTTTTTTTTGGGTTTTCTTTTTTTTTCTCCACCACTAGCAAACTTGACCCCTATCTCACACAGGGATTGAACCGTAAAACTCTGTGTGATGAATATGGATTTCATTCTCTCAATGCTTCAAATATGCATCGTGCACACAAGCATCTGCAAAAATATGGATGTGGACCCTGTTCCATCTCCCTCTTACCCACCAAGCAAACAGGTACACCTTATGCAATACACCACACAAGTATATACACACGTACATATACACGTGTACATACACATAACACACATAGCCAATCAGTGAAGAAATCAAAGAACTCATTCGAAACTTTGCAAAGACCTCTTCAATATCACGACCTGCAGCCAACAAAACTGTGAAGATCAAGATTGGCAAAAACTAATGTGAAGAAGTTGCAAAACGATGGTGGAATCTCCCCAAAAATGGCATTTGGATGCTCTGGTCAAGTAAGAATCCCAATGTGAAGATTTCTGAGAGTGTTTTCAACAAACTCCTTTGCAAAGACTGTCCACACATCAAAACATGCAGATGTGCAACAGATATGTGTGGGAATTGTTTGCAAGTAGAAAAAGACACAAAAATATTAAACAACAAACTGGAAGGTATTCACTCAAATTGTGTTAAACAACAAGATGGTTGTTTGTATGATGATTGTGTGGCCAACAGATGTGCAAAAGAAAGCAAAGAACAAACAAATGAATTCACTCAACTTCGGCTCAATTTACAAATTGCCAAAGAACATCAACAAATACAATCAACATCAAAAACAACAATTCAAAATGCAAAAGAAGAACTTGAAGCCACATGAAGTTGTTGCAGTGATTGATTTCAAAGAAAATCTTCATTTGAACATGGCTACTGAAGAAAGCTCATACAATTATTATGATAAACCATAACAAAGTTATTTCAACTGCACTATTTATTATAAAAATGATGATAATACAACAACAATTCAAAGCAAGTTTTTTGATTGCATTTCCAACAATTTGGACAAGAATACTTGGTGGACACAATGTGCTCTTTAACACATTTTTGCAAGTGAAGAATGGAAACAATTACACATCCAAAAGGTGTATTTTTGGATGGATAATGGTCCTGTTCATTTTCGAACCTATGAATTCCAATATTTCTTGTGGAATTTGACACAACAACAATCCTCTCCAGCATTTACTTGTGAATGGAATTATTTTGTTGAAGGTCATAGCAAATCGATTTGTGATTCTCACTTTTCCAAAGTTTCTCTTGCATTATCCACGATATTTTGGGAGGGCAATATTGTTTCCGGATAGCTCGTAACTCAGCACAATTGGTCTCCATTGGCTGCCTTCTATTCTTCTCCTGCTTGTTCCTGCAATTCAGTGGCAGCAATAGTAACCAGGCTGCGGATTTGATTCTATGCGCGTCGATATGTAACAACCCCGTCGATATCGCAATCGATCCCACGGATGACGACCTGTTTGTCCCCGACCATCGAAACAGTCGGGTGTTGAGATTTGGACCGTTTCTACTCTTTCCGCCAACTCTGCGCCTATTACTATGTTTGTCCAACCCAATTTTGGCTCCGGCGCACCTGGCAGAGGCCCAGCAGGATTGAACTACCTGTGGGCAATATTTGTGGACCAGGAGGGCACTCTCTGGGTCTCCGATGGAGGCAACAACCGTATCCTTTGGTTCCGTCACGCCAGCCAGCTGCCAAATGGTTTTGCGGCTGACGGTGTCTTGGGCCAGCCCGATTTTCCCCATGGTTCCCTGGCTCAGGTGCCACCGGGATGGACGTGCCAGTGGGATTGCTGGTGAACTAGTACGGTCTCTGTGGGTGACCGATTCCTCGCACAACCGGGTCCTTCAGTTCGACGACGCGTCTACGCTCTTCAATTGCAGCGCGGCTAACGGGATACTAGGCCAGCTGAATTTCGATTCACACCTTACTGGCCCCGCACCGAACAGGATGACTGGCCCAAACAAATTGAGATCGCACCGGACGGTTCCCTCTTTTTAGCCAACGTTACAATAACAGAATTGTAAGTATCTCTTTGCCTCCAAAAAAAATTTTTTTTAAAACCCCACATAAAGTCAAAGAAAACTACACATACATAGAAACAAACCATACCAAACTTTTTATTTTTAACAATTTGTGATTTTCTTCGAATTGATCCTTTGTACCAATTCTTGGTACTTGCTAATTTGTGTTGATTTGAAGAAAATACAAGTTGCCAATGTCTTACATGCAAGACAAGAAAGAGCACGATAATCGATAACTTGCATGGTAGGAACATTGCCATGGCAGCGATCAAGGTTGCAAACTTTTTTGCAAGGCAGTGTTCCCAGTTCTCATTTACTACGGCAAGACTTATGACCGAGTTGGCATCACGGTCTGCCTGGGGAAGGAAGGCATTGGGGCTAACCTATGGAGGGTGTTGATGGCACTGACTGTTGCATTTATATGACCATGAGAGGTCAGAACGAGGGGTGGTATCCAATCATATATCGATCGGATTTAGGTACTTTGGGAAAGGTTGGTGGTGGGCTGCTTTCTGCCAGTGTACCCAAAGCGATTCTCTTTTTCCCCACTCTGCTGAATGCAAGCGCAGCTTGGGTATTATGTTGTAGAGAACGCGGAGAGGTTTTCAGACACTTTTTTGACAGATTCAAAAAGCAATCTGTAGCCCACTGCAAAGAGATCCTTGTAGAGTGCAAGGAGGATTGAATCCTTGACATAGTCAGGAGTTCGTTTAGACCCCCAAAGTTACGGGTTTCTCTTTTTAATGAAGGATACAATTGAGTGGAGGATGTTTGGTGTGACTCTCCTGAGAACGTGCTGCGGTAGCTGCCTCCTTGGTAGCTGTATAGCTGCAGTAGTGCAACTACCAAGATGACATAACACCATTGCTTGGGAGGGAACTTATGTTGCATTTGAGTGAGAATTTGTTTCTGCTTTGTAGTATTCACACTTTTCTCTGGTACAAGCTAGGAGGCTGTGCCATTGTGGATTGCACACATTGTTGCCATTTTGATCCACCTCCTCTTGCTCCTGGTGATGGATGTTGCCCCCCCAACGTTGGTTCTTTCTCCTGGAAAACATCAATACAATTGAAGGCAAAAACATTCTTTTGTTCATCGCTGGATTGGGTTGAGGCTGACGTTCTGTAGGAGGCTTTTTTTCATGATTGCAATAACACAGCGGGCCTGGAAAGGATACTGCCGTTTTCAGCTGATACTTTTGCGCTGCTCAGTATCTCAATCGGTTGGTGCTTCCTTGTGGACAGATGGACATTCATTGCATCTTGGTTTCTAACCTTCTGAAAACTGTCTTTGTTGGTTTCTGAAATGATTTCATGGAGTGCATGAAACCAGAGGAAATTATCTAATGCACAGTCAGTTTTTTTTTTTCCCCTGTTGGAGTCGCTTCATGTGGTACTTGATATTGCTGTTGAAGACGCAGCACTGACTCACCACTGGCTCGTCAGTCGACACTTCATCACCCACTTTTGCTTGGCAAGGCTTGCATGGACTCACACTGCTCCTCTGTTCCGTGTATCGGCTCTCAGAGGTATGAAATCACTCCACCAAAACCCAAATGAAAATCGCAGGAGTGGGATGATGTAAGTGCCTCATGTACATTGTGGAATCATATGATCCTTGGTTTACACCTTTGCGATGTTTAGAATTTCTTGTTAAAAGAAGACACAGGTTGGAATGTTTAGAATTTTTATGTACCAAAAAAAAAAAAATTAATTTTTGTGCATTTTGCAAAATTGTGCAAAAAAAATTTACATTTAAAAATTATGCATTTCAATTTAATATTAAAAGTAAATTAGCAAATGTGAAGGAGACTTGCCGAAAAGTGTTGTGTTGGCAAGGGGAAAACAAAAATGGCCACCAAAACCCAGCTCATACAACAGTGTACCAAAAATCTGGGTGAAACTTTGCCAAGAGGATCAAAGACCAGAGTCGTCGATTTTTTACGGCGCCAGCCCCTCAGAACTTTAAAAGACTGGGCTGATAACCACGAAGAACTTCGGCAACAGGTTAAAAAGTACCTCCATGTTGTGATGGGGTGCGGACAACAGAGGTAGCGAGAAGGCTGAGGAACAGAAAAGAAGGGAATATGCAAAAACAATTGCACAATGTGTGGAAGCTTCACTATTTGGAGGATGAAGAAACCATTGTTGCTGAATTGATGAAAGCAGA
>Ga0209935_1002314_pt1 | contig 23857 bp, 33 predicted proteins | sample ThiBio_1000_plan_2_FD_183958 | JGI IMG/M metagenome (GOLD analysis project Ga0209935, IMG submission 183958) | Wastewater bioreactor microbial communities from Cape Town, South Africa - Thiocy_cont_1000_plan (SPAdes) | ecosystem: Engineered > Bioreactor > Thiocyanate-remediating >...
AGTTGATGGCTCGCATCAAACAAAGGAACAGATCGGCGCTCGATCGATAGATCGAGTACATGAGGAACGAGATTCCGCGCAACGTGGCAATGATCTTGGGCTCCAGGTAAATACCGATCGATTCAATGGTGCGGAGCACTGGCCAAACAACGTTGCTCATGAACGATCGTGCGACGCTCATGGCAAGCTCCGTCGAATAACGATAGGCGGCAACGAGGGCATTGGCAATCGATTGGGTGATGAGGTTGATCTTGGCACTCAGGTATGCGCGAGTCGATCGGATAGTGTCGACCACCGGCCGGACCACGTTGCTCATGAACGATCGTGCGAGGCTGACGATGAGCTCCGTCGAATAACGATAGGCGGCAACGAGGGCATTGGCAATCGATTGGATGATGAGGTCGATCTTGGCACGTAGGTACGCGCGAGTCGATCGGATAGTGTCGACCACTGGCCAAACAACGTTGCTCATGAACGATCGTGCGACGCTCATGGCAAGCTCCGTCGAATAGCGATAGGCGGCAACGAGCGCATTGGCAATCGAGTGGATGATGAGGTCGATCTTGGCACTCAGGTATGTGCGAGTCGATCGGATAGTGTTCCGGATAGTGTCGACCACTGGTCGGACCACGTTGAACATGCACGATCGCACGAGGCTGACGATGAGCTCCGTCGAATAACGATAGGCAGCAACGAGCGCATTGGCAATCGATTGGAGGACGAGCTCGATCTTCGCACTCAGGTATGTGCGAGTCGATCGGATAGTGTTCCGGATAGTGTCGACAATCGGCCAGACAATATTGTTCATGCACGATCCCACGAGGCTGACGATGAGCTCCGTCGAATAACGATAGGCGGCAACGACCGCATTGGCAATCGATTGGAGGACGAGCTCGATCTTCGCACGCAAGTACACTCCCGCGTTCGCGAGGGAATTCGATGCCGATTGATAGATCCAGAGCGAATTGTGCGCGATCGCTTCCAGAGCGAGCTCGGCCTTGGCAGCGAGATAGCGGCCGATGGCGACGAACGGAGCAATGAGGCCCTCTCCGAACTCCTCGAGTGCTCGCTGGATGCGATCGCCAAGGGCGGTGATGGCGCAATCAAGGTCGGCGATCGATTGGTCGATCCACTCGACCACCGAGCAGAAGGTACAGCGGATGTACAACCAGCAGTCGTTGATGCGATCGATCAAGGCGCTCAAGTGCTCCTCGAGGAACCCGAGCACGAGCGACACGAGGTACAGCGCCTCTCCGACGAGGTTGCCGACATTCTGCAACGTGAGCAGCTGCCACGTGTCGAGCACCCAGCGGAACAGCACCGATGGCAGCCAGATGGCGAGCACCAACGGCACGAGAATGAGGTCGAGCCAGCCAAGAGGACGGCTAGCCTCCTCGATCACGCCCTCGGAGGTCGCATTGCGGCAGTTGGGGCACGTGACCGAGTTGGTGTTGCTCGAGCTGCGGTGGACGCTGACCCAGCCGGCGATGCAGCGCTCGTGGAACACATGCTTGCACGGCAGCACGGTGGCGGCCGAGGCCAGTGACGTGGCAGCGTCGTGTTCGTTGTCGGTGTGGTGCTCGCGATCTTGCTCGGAGACCAAGTCAGTGTCGTGGGCGTCGGCCTCGGCGTCGGTAGGTACTTGAACCTCTTCGAGACAGATGGAGCAGGTGAAATCAATGTGCTCGGTTGAGTCGGCCATGGTTGGGTTGGATTTGTGTCGAGAAGAATAGTAACTGGGAATGTCGGTGTGGTGGTTGAAGGTTGAAGAGAGAGGATTATTGGATGAGTTGGTGAGTGTTGTGGAGGGGGGGGGGGTTAGAGTTGGAGAGGCGAGTAGTTGGAGAGGTTAGAGTTGGAGAGTGGTTGGGTTAGGGTTGGAGAGGCGAGAGGTTCATAGGAGAGAAGAGACGGAGGAATGGCGAGGAGAGAGGCGCCCCTCCTTTTGTTGTTGCTCCTCTTCCCCTTCGTTCGCCGAACGCCGCTCTCGGCGACCAACTCGAACCAACTCTCGTTCACGTTGATGTCGTTGTGAACGCAATCTTCGTTCATCATCGTCATTCGATTCGATTCGATTCGATCTTCGTGCTGCTGTGGCTGCGGTGGTGTGGTCGTAGTGTTGTTGCTACGAGCTGATTTGATATCGAACTGAGCTGTTCGTACTGGGTGCCGCTCGCGTTCAAGAACAAACAACGCTTGCTTGGTGCTCGCTTCGGTAGTGCTTGGGGAATTCCGTGGAGCACACGACGAAATGGCTGCCGAGGTCACAGATGCAGCAGTAGGTGCAGCCTCTTCGCTCGATGCAGCGACCGCCGTCGGCTGGTGCGTCGGACAGACGGCCATGTACGTCGGGAGTCTCTACATGTGGCCTCGTGCTCTCGAGCGACCACGCGATCATCCGCACACCATCCAACGACGCATCATCTCGGTCTCGATCGTGTCGTTGGTGTGCCCCTTGTTGCTGTACCTCTTCTTGACGCCTGCCAACTTGCTCGATACCGTATGTGTTCGGCATCGGTCCCGTTGCTGCAATCAAGCTTGCAATCCATCGATTGATCAGCATGGATCGTTGGCATTGGTTTGGATGTTGCTCGTGATAGAACGAGAAGCTCGCTTGGTGGCAGCAACAGACAGGCCTGCGTCTCGATACGGCCGTGCAATCCATCGTCGCGAGTCTCGGATTGACCATCGTGCTGTTCCTCGGACCACTCTTGCAAGGCGACGATGAGGATTCGCTGTGGACTGGCTGGGTCGATCCACGCAACTGGCAATGGTGGCGCAACCTCGTCGTCGTACGAACTGCTGTCGAGTATCTCGAGTGCCACAGTGTCGCATGGACTCGTCAATCGGTTGGTTGGTTGATTGATTGGTTGGTTGTAGTGCCCTGCGACTGAGGAGTGGGTCTTTCGCTCGTGCATGGTGCCATTGATGATACGCGGTGGCTTCTCGACCATGCAGGCCATCTTCTTGACGCCCTTGTTCTTTGGTCTCGGTACGAAATGACCATCAGATTGGATCGATCGATAGAGATACGTACCAACACACGTGTATTGAATGACGTGCGATTAGCCCATTCGCATAGTATCATTAGTGCCATTCCACTAGGAAGCGACCATGTCAAACGAGCGTGTCTCGTTGCGAGTACGATGCCACACTCTCTCATCAGACCTCCCGCATACGACGGCCTTATTGACCAATCACCATCGCAGCGGTCCAACTCGGCTACACGTCGATCTTCGGCTGGTACTCGGCGTTCCTCTTCTTGCGCACGGGCAACATCTTTGGACCGATCATCGCGCATACCTTCTGCAACCGTATGGGTCTCCCTCGCTTCGGAGACGCCCTCAACCATCCCAGAGGCTTGTTGGTGCCGCTCGCCTACGTGCTTGGCTTGGTGTCGTTCGCTGCTTTGCTCGTACCTGCGACGTCGCCCGACTCATTGGCAATGGTGTCGCGCGTGCTGTCGCCATCTGCCTACTTCTAGACCGACGAACGAGATCGAACTACCAATGCCTGCATACCTGGTACACACATGAATGCTGGTTGTATTGTAGCACTGAACTCAAATAGTATACTATCGATGAACGCGACACTTGATTGGTGAGTCACGCTGCTTCCCATCGATCGATCGATCGATTGGCGACTGGCTCGCTCGCTGCCTCACATGACGATGCACTTTTGCGCCGATCCTCCCTTGAGACTCTGCTCATAGCGAGCCAGACGCTCGTAGTAGCTTCGTGGAGGCCATTGATTGGCTTCGATGTACTCCAAGTTGCTGCCGGTCAGTTGATGGAACTCGGGTCGCTTGGTCATGATCTCATAGTTGGTCGCAAGGAAGTGCAGACACATGGCGGCCAGCTGGTTCGCTCGATGCTCCTGTGCCACGAGCAACAACCGAATCACGTCAATGTTGGCGTTCGCGATCACGTCCTTGGTCGCTCGCTCGATGGCCTTCGATGTATAAAGCTCACACAATGTCACCAATCGCGAGAGATCTGTACAATTCAATCAGGCAGATGCCAAATGGTAGTCGTGAGTCGCTGTCCGCATTGCTTGCTTGTGTGGTTGGTTGCTTGCTTGGGAGGAGAAGAGTACGAACCACATCGGTCTGACGCGGCGAGTATCGATTCGGGATCGAGGTCCTCGATCGGACAGTGGTCAGTGTAGATGTACTGCAACACGGCTCGAAAGATGTGGCCATCGACCATTGTTGATCCGAGCACGATCGGTGTCGATTCGTCGCCTCGATGTGCTTCGATTCGAGCCCTGTTCGTCGTCGTGGTCATTGTGAGCGACATACGACGCACATATGCCGTGTGGAAAGAGGGAGCATACCGAAGACCCGGGCATCGAGGCATGACGTAGGCCTTGTGAGCATGAAAGATCGTGCCATTGACATCGAACGACACGTCCGAGAGGAGAGTCTTGTTGAACAGCAACGAGTGAACCTCATCTCCCCATCGATCGTTCAGCCACGTTCCTGTTGTCGACGACGCCGCTCAAAGTGAGAATGAGGCTATAGAGCATGAGAATGAGAATGAGACGGCACGCATACCAATCGAGGGATTGAGATCTGCTTGGTCCGCCTCGACATTCTCGCAGATCGTGATCAGCTCTCCGCACTCGAACATTCCTGCAAAGTCCTTCAACTCGGTCGCCAGCGCCTTCAATCAACCAATCAATCCGTTAGTCAATCGCGCAATTACTCGATGCAAAAGAGCGAGTGCACCTACCTTGTTGCCATTGAGAGTGGCGATGCCAGAGTACCAGAACTCGAGCAGCAACATAAAGATACGAGCCGGCACTGATCGATCGATCTCAATCTCGATCAAGTCGTCTCCGTCGGCATACACGCCCACGATTCCTTGTGCTCGAATCGTTCGGTTGTCAATGTCCATTACGACTCCTGTCGCCGTTCCTGTCGTGCCCGAGCTTCCTGACTTGGAGCTCGACGCCAGAGCCACGGTCGGAGACGCCATCGGAGCACGAGAGCTCGATGGTACAGGAGCGGCGATCGTGATGCCGTTCGATGCAGCGAATCGTTCGATCGCGTGCTTGAGAGATCGATTCGGAATGAGCTGCCTGCTCTCGAGCTCTTGGCCGGTCATTGGGCTCGTAGTGTGAGTCGCGAGCCTGCCGCCACGAGAATCAGTCAGTTCACGCAGTGCAGAAGGAGAGTAGAGTAGAGCGATCGGTACCATGATTCGATCTCGGCTCGTTCATACGAGAAACCGTCTGAGCAAAGGACTGGATCGCTCATGATCTCGTGACTGTGGTTGCAGAAATGAGTTTGGAGTAACGATACGACAGAGCCGCACAGAGAGAGACGCACGTGATTGGACAGCAGAACTCGTCTGGTGCATCATCAGTGGCCGATGTCGGCGATGATGCTGCAGGCGTTGCTGCAACTGCAACAGGAGCAGGAGCAGCGACAACAGGAGCAGGAGCAGGAGCAGGGCGTCGAGGGAATCGTCGAGCGTTGCATCGATCGTCCGACAGCAGGATACGACGGAACAACGACGAGGTCGTGCTCAAAATGGCTCGATGCGCTGGAATGTGCGAGTCTTGTACTCGGAACTGTGGTCGAGGTGAGTCGTTGATTGTTCGATGAGGGCAATAGAGCAAGAGAGTACGGACCATGATGTCAGCGATCTGGGGCTGTGCGATGAGAGACGCAAGGTCGGCGGCATAGGTCGAAGTCGAGATCGTGATCACTGGAGCATGCGAGGTCGGCGGTGGGAGTTGCGGCGGTATCGGGTAGCACCTGGACTCACAAAGAGCGCAAGTAAGCACCCATCCGTACATTGATCAGCAGTAGCAGGCATTGCTCTTGGCGTGGTACCTTGACGATGACGATGCCGAGGCAGCTGCCTTGAGTCGTTTCTTGGCGGCCTTGGAGTTGGGCGAGATCACAATGTCGATCGCGTGATCAAAGACCTCTCGCAGACCCTGACCCAACAAGGCCGAGGTCTTGAACGAGCCCGAGGCTCCTATCACACGAGCCACCTCGTTGATGCGTTCCTCGCTGCATACAGGTCGTCGACCCTCGGCAATCGCGCCCGCCACTAGATCCTGCTTGGTTCCCACAAGAACCACCGGTACATTCGGGCAATGGTGTGCAATCTATGCCACGCGAAGGGACCGAGAGTCGCTCGCATCAACGAGAGTGTCGCTTGATGATGATGATCGAGAGCGCGGTCGGGTGTGTGTACCTCGGGCCACCATTTGGCAGCGACATTCTCGAGTGAGGTGGTGCTAACGAGCGAGTAGCATATGAAGAACACATCGGTGCTGGGATACGACAGTGGACGCAACCTGTCGTAATCTAGTGGTGGTGGTGGTGGCACGCATTCAATACCATCCAATGCCATGCCATAATGGCGGAGGATAGGACAGGATGCTTGACTCAGTGTCTCTCGTTCGATGCAAAGATGCTCAAGCCCCACTCCAATCAATCGATCAATCGATCGATGCATTTCAACGCACCCTCTTGACCGGCGGTATCCCAGAGCGAGAGCGAACAAGTAGTGCTATTCCTAATGACGCTGCACGAGTAATCTACCACCATCCGAATGGACGATGAACGAGATCGAGTCAACTGATGTCAGCAATCGCGCCGTGAATGATCGCATAATGCGGCTCATCAAATATCCACGTACTATCGAAAACCTGGATGATGGAGATGAGGTACATGAGGTACATCATGTGAGTCGATGGTTGTCGTGTGCAGCGCTCGCGACGTCGATACGTACGGTTGGGACATACTCTCCGGGGAAGGAGTTGGTCGTGTAGGCGATCAGCATGCAGCTCTTGCCGACGGCGCCGTCGCCTACAACCACCAGCTTGATCGCTTGCATTGTGTGATGGTAGCTGCGAAATCAGTTGTAGCTGAGGATGCTGCTTTGATATCTGTTGCAGATGATGATGATGCTTTGATATCTGTTGCAGTTGAGGATGATGCTTTGATATCTGTTGTAGTTGGGGATGATGCTTCGATATCAGTTGTAGCTGATGATGATGCTTTGATATCTGTTGTAGCTGAGGATGATGCTGCTTCGATATCAGTTATCGATGCCGTGGGCTGGGAGGTGCGCGACGAGCGAGGCAGCGAGAGGAAGAGTGATCAAGTGATCGAACATCGTTGGTGCATCTCCTACAATCGTACCCCGTCTCAGTGAATGCTCTCGCTTCTCGTCAGGCGGCGCGAATATCGATGGTTGCTGAATCTCGTTCGTGGTGGGCGTGTGGTTCGTGGGTGGTGTGATATGTGGTTGGCGGTGAGGAGGTGAGTATTCATTGGTGATGAAATGAGCCCAATGGCGAAGATAAGAGATCGAGTGGTATGATGGTATATTAAGAGTGAGCGTTCGATACAAATGAACTGAGCCAAGATCAAGATCAATCAATCAATCTTGATCGCGGCCTGGGGGAGTGGGGGAGTATGTACAACGATCTGCATCGTGATAGTGGAGGGAGAGATATATCAGTAGTGACTCTATGCTATCTCTTGCGCTCCTTCTTTTTGCGGCGTTGGAGATTCAAGGCCGATGGGGTCAGTTGAGGCGTGGTGCTGGTTGCAAACTGCTGCATCGATATCGTTGTCGGCTGCTGCGGTGCCGGATCGCGACCAGCGAGCTCTGAGCCGCGAAAGATCGGTGTCAGTGCCACCAACTGAGGCTGCTGTTGTTGGTGCTGTTCTTGGTGCTGTTCCGTGGCTGACAGCATTCCATCGCTGTGGGCTGGTTGTGAATGGGCGGTTGCATCTTGCGCTGCGAGTGCGCCGAACTGTGCAATGTGCTGTTCGAGCTGTCTCGTGTCGGCTGCAAACACAATGCTCGGCAGCAGCAGAATCTCATTGTCGGGCTCGGTCGATAGCGTCGAGTCGAGATCTCGAAGTAGTACAATGTCGTCGGTGATGGCTTGGAGACAACGGCGCGGCGGTGGCGCATTGTTGGTTGGTATCGGCGTGCTGTCGTTGCTCAATCGATCGATACATGACGAGATGACGGCCATGCGCATCGCACACGCATCGATGCGTTGATCGTACTGGTCCTCACGCTCGGCAACCGCCGCATTGAGCGTCTCGAGCAACGCTCGCTGTCGAATCGCGAGGGCGTTCGCCATGGCGCCGAAGGCCGCGTTGATCTCGGACTGCACTCGTGTGCGCATGTCGGGCACCGTGCCCTTGTTGGTGAGCAGCGTGTCCATACGCGAGCCGAGCGTCGTTCGATAGGCCGCCACCAGCATGCGACGCTCGGTGATCTCTTGGCGACATCGACGAAGCCAGTCGTTGACCAACGCCGCCGAGTGGTCGCGATGTTCGTCGAGCAGACACTGCGGACACACGAGCACTTGGCACGACAGGCAAAAGTACTGCACGATCACTTGGTGCTTGAGGCAGCAGCATACATCGTCGCTAGGACCACCATTGCCATCAGGTGATGGTTGCGCCATCGAGCGGGATGTGATTGTCGCTGCTGTCGTCGAGGGAGCAGCGGCAGCCGCAGCAGACGTCGACGATGCCGCCGCCATGGACGAGCTGCCCTGCATGATATCCAACAGATCGAGTATGTTGAGGTTGTTCGGGAGGTGTCGCGCATCGCCCTCGGGTATCGAGCATGCCGCACGACAGTTGGGACACGCGATACTCGACGATCGACCGTGGCGCAACAGCTGCTGCAGACACTCGAGACAGAAGGTGTGCACGCACGGCAGCACCTTGGGCACCTTACCCGCGCTCTCGTATCGCTCCGAACATATCACACAAGTGAGCAGCTCGTTCTCGATACGACTCGCCACATGACTCGATCTCACAGAGTCATGGGTGAACGACGATGTGGGAGACGAGGCGCTCGACGCAGTCGTCGTCGGTAGTGGAGCAGCCATCGAGCGAGCGACACCAAGCAAAGAACAGTGATCGCTCGTGCTCTCCCGACCAATCAATCCATCCATCGATTGAATGAATGAATGAATGAATGAATGAATCCACTCAATCATGATCTCGCTATTCTATTCAATTGATCAATGTATGACTCTATTCTCTATCTCGATGACTCTATTGTTGATTGATTGGAGAGGGAGAGAGAGAGAGAGAGAGAGAGAGAGAGACTGAAGTGTACCAAGATCAATGGAGCACTCCTGATATCAATCAAATCAATCCACTAAATCAAGCGAACGAGAGATGGCACGCTCCCAACCACGATGAATGTGCGAACGCCATTCGCTCGATAACTTGGGCTCGAACGAGTCGATCGTATGCAATAGAGGTCCATCGAGGTCATACACATTCACGGCAACTCCTGCAGCGATTGCGGCGCCAAGTACCGTGGTCTCCTTGTAATGTGGCCGCTCTGTTCTCAATCGAAAAAGGCCACGTATGCTCGTGAGATCATTCGTCGGTGCCAGATGCGCGTATGGAAGGAGGGGAGAGCTACCGCGCTTCAACATACCCACGCGAAGACCAAGAATGTCCGACTGCAGCTGCGCAAAGAAGTCGCTATTCGTGATGCCGCCATCGATCCGAAGCTCTCGCAGTTCAGTGCCCGAGTCGCGCTTCATGGCCTCGAGAACCTCGGCTGCTTGGATCGCGATCGACTCGAACGTGGCACGACAAAAGTGCGCCTTCGTAATGTACTCGGTCAAGCCGACAATCACTCTGTCGATTCGAGTGCATTAGCGATACGCCACCAAGCCGTCAACCAGATGAACAAGACCTTCTAGGAGCTCGTACCCGCGCGCATCAGGGCGCCAATACGGCGCAAACAGGCCCGAGAACGCAGGTACAAAGTACATGCCGCCGTTGTCGTTGACCGATTGCGCAAGTGCCACTGATCGAGCAAGTCGTGAGTACCTTCCTCATGGCGCTGTGCGGTAGTCTCTCGATCGTACCAGCTTCGTGCGGCGATGCAACCATTCCAAGCTGGTTCTGCAGCCAATTGACCGCCGTGCCTGCAACGGCCACAGCACCCTACGCAACGATGCCGAATCAACTACAATCAAGCCTGCATGACGAATTGCTGCATACCTCAAGGGCATAGACGGGCTTCTTGTTGCGGCCAAGTTGATAACCCACCGTTGTGAGCATACCATTGGTCGAGAACACCTGCCATTACCCAATGGTGTTAGGTCGCAAGAACCCACAATCTCGTTACAGACCGAGTCCAACAATCGCTCGTGTACCGGGTGCTCTCCAGTATTGAACAGCATGAAGCATCCGGTGCCGTATGTGCTCTTGGCTTCTCCAGGGTCGAGGCAAAACTGTCCAACCAGTGCCGCTTGTTGATCGCCAAGGCACTGTGCACGAGAGCCGCCGCTATTAACAAAGCAAGCGTGGCAGCAGCAACGAATAGCCACTGATGACATACTCCGGTGATTGGCTTGCCAGCAAGCAGACCCTCCGAGATTGTCGTGAACGAATCGGCAGACGATAGAATGCGTGGGAGGCATGCTTGAGGCACTCCAAAGAATCTAGCGCCCATTCGCGAGCGTGTGTGCGTGGATCAGAATGGAGAGCTGATGGCACCCATCGGCTCTATCGAGCGAGGAGGCTACATACTCGCAAGCATCGTTCGACCATTGTAACGTGTTCAGGTTCATCAATAGAGTGCGACTGGCATTGGTCACGTCCGTGACATGGTCCTTTCGACCTCCAAAGTTCTATCATTTCGATATCGATCAGTTGTAGGTCAGCATGGCAGCGCGAGGAACGGAGAGGGAGATTCTCTGATCGATCGTAGGGATCCGTACCCAGACCAGCCACGAATCCACGGTACCAAACATGAGAGATCCGTTGTCTCGAGCAGCTGCCACACTCGGTACGTTCTCGAATAACCAAGCGAGCTTCGTGGCACTAAAGTAGGTCGAGATCGGCAATCCACACTCCTACACTCGCAAGCGATAGTGCAATCCATTCATCGATCGCATTGCAATCCATTGCAATCCATTGCAATCCATTGCAATCCATTGCAATCCATTGCAATCCATTGCAATCCATTGCAATCCATTGCAATCCATTGCAATCCATTGCAATCCATTGATCCATATGCACAAGCTCTTGAGTATTGAGTATACGCTCGAACGATCATTCACTCGGCTGTCGTGTGTGAGGGCGTCTCGTTGAGCGTATGGTCCACATTACCTTCTGAAAGACCTTGGCATCTCCACCAGCACGTTCGACCAATGCCTTGCACGTATCGACATTGCGAGAGTCGTTCCACACTATGATATGCACACACGCACTTCGTTTCAGATACAATCGATCTCGAGTCGCTGGCATGAACTCGAGCATACCAATGGCATTGTGCAATGGCTCACCAGTGTGTCGATCCCAAACAACACACGTCTCTCGTTGGTTCGTGATGCCAACAGCACAAATATCCTGATGAATTGCGATCCATCGATCGAATGACCCGAGGAGCATGATCAACTCTCAAGTCAGCATGCGATGCATCATGGTCGTGGCGCTACGGTGTCGAGCATTGGGTCGGTATCAGACATACGGCTGCCGAGATACCGAGGCTCGAGTTCGCTTGGCGCACTCCTTCATCGACGAGCTCTTGTGCTCCTCGGAACAGAACCCATGGATCGAACTCGACCCAGCTATACAAGCAGCCACACAAGCATCCACACATGGCGTGTATCTGTTGAGAATCTACTTGTAGAGAGTCTGGTCGTTGACGGCTATACTCTCCATTGTGCTTACCCAGGCTTTGGAGTTGTGGGTAGATTCTGCTTCTGGCACGCGACTACTTGACGCAGGTTACGATCAAAGAGCATGAATCGAGTCGAGGAGGTCCCTGAATCAATGGCTGCAACATAGGGACCTTCGAATGGCTGTGCCTTGGTGACCTCGGGTGAGTCCATGATCACTGGCCGCGAACGAACGTATGCTCGAGTGATCACTCGATTCACTCGATGGATCCAAGCGTGTGGTGCCGCTGCGACCGTGAGCGAGCTCGAAACCTGTCCAGCGACCGCACAACGACACTGCACAACACTGGCTGACCGTACGACGAGCAACAACGCGTTTGAGATGTTGCGTGAAGCTCGCATACGTGAGCGTCTCTCGTGGTTCACTGTTGTGCGACAGCGAAGCAGTGAAGCGACACGATGATGCGAACGAATGGACGGCAGCAAGCAACTGACTCCATGAGCGCGCTCGCTCTCGTGTCAATGTCGTTATCGATTGGTCGGTGTATTGATTTGACTGGTTGGTTGGTTGGTTGGTTGGTTGGTTGGTTGGTTGGTTGGTTGGTTGGTTGGTTGGTTGGTTGGTTGGTTGGTTGGTTGGTTGGTTGGTTGGTTGGTTGGTTGGTGTTGGCGAACCATCGCGCTCAAAGAGCTTGCATCCATCCATTCGATCTCGAGACATGATCCTCGACATCGCCACATCGAGGGCCAATATCATCATCACGATCATGATCAAAGGAACGAGAAGATCTCGAACAAGAGCTCGTTCGGAATCATCGACATCGCCGAAGATTCATCGACCATCGATCGAATCATCGTCATCGTCAAGACCGTTTGCTTGATCCATGATGGTGCATGTCGATGACGATCCACGCGCCATGAGAACGTGTCGGCAAGCCATTGATTGGCTCCAATCACATGCACTTGATGGCCTGTCGAGAAGGCGATGAGACCTCGATGCTCGTCGAATGCAGCTGCTCCCGGGAAATCGCGGCGACATTCGAACGACGAGATGTGATGGCCCTCGTGAGTGAATGATTGCAATCGATTGTTGAAGGTGTCGGCGACGATGATTCGGCCTTGGTTGTCGATGCACACGCCTCCAGGATTAGAGAACTGACCTGGTTGGCCACCATTGGATCCGAACAAGGACAAGAACGAGCCATCGATCAGCGACAATACTTGCACCCGATGATTGCTGCAATCAGAGACGATGATTCGATGTCGGTCATGATCGATCGCGACGCTTGATGGGCGATTAAACTCGCCTGGCTGAGATCCATGCTTGCCGACAGAGAACAAGAACGAGAGATCGATCGACGACAAGAACACCAATCGATTGTTGCATGAATCAGTGATGATGATGCGATGATGATGCTTGTCGATCGCAATGCCTTGAGGATAGTAGAACTCGAGATCTCCTGATCCTTGCTGGCCGATGCACGACAAGAACTTGTGGTCGCTCAATGACCATGAATCTACTCGACCATTGCCGCTGTCCGCGACGAGGATGCGATCATGATCGTGATCGATCGCAATGCCCCATGGGTTCTTGAACTGGCCTGGTTGGTCGCCTCGCTCGCCGCCGAACTTGGACACGAGCGAGCCGCCGCCATCGTCGATGTAGGAGAATACTTGCACTCGATGGTTGTTGGTATCGGCGACGAACAAGAGACCTCGATGAATGTCGAACGCCAAGCCGTACGGCAAGGCGAATAAGCCATCATCGTCGCCACCCCACTGTTTGGCGCCAATCGAGAGCTTGATTCGAGTATCAACGTCTTGGAGATAGTCGCTCATCTTCCAATTCACACCTTCACCACCGCAAGATGCTCTAGCGCAAAATCAACCACGAGGGAGACACGACCGCAGCACAGCAACCAAGCAACAACGACGACGAAGGAACAAAGAACAGCACCAACCATCGCTGCCTCTCAACAACAAGAACGAGCCTGCCTCTCCCTCGTGTGCATCGATTGGTCGGTGTATTGATTTGACTGGTTGGTTGGTTGGTTGGTTGGTTGGTTGGTTGGTTGGTTGGATAGAAAGAGAGAGAGAGAGAGAGAGAGAGAGAGATCTCACATGACGAGACACTTGCGCTTCGTTGATTTGAGTGTGCGATCTGATCGAGAGCCAATCTCGATGTCGGAGGATGGCTGCGATGATGCAGGTCTGCTCGTGCTGGTGCTGCTGCTGGTTGAGGCGGTGCTTGATGCAATGTCTGGTGCACCAAGCCGTTGTTGATCTTGCGGACAGGTCGACAGATCGATCATCGAGAAGATCTCGAACAAGAGCTCGTTCGGAATCATCGACATCGCCGAACACTCATCGACCATCGATCGAATCATCGTCATCGTCAAGACCGTTTGCTTCATCCATGATGGTGCATATCGATGGAGATCCACGCGCCATGTGAACGTGTCGGCAAGCCATTGATTGGCTCCAATCACATGCACATGACTGGCTGTCGAGAAGGCGATGAGACCTCGATGCTCGTCGAATGCAACATTGTATGTGTACTCGGTGCCGCATTCGAACGACGAGATGTGATGGCCCTCGTGAGTGAATGATTGCAGCCGATAGTTGCTGGTGTCGGCGACGATGATTCGGCCTTGGTTGTCGATGCACACTCCTTGAGGCTGACTGAACTGGCATGGTTGATTGCCATAGGAGCCGAACTCGAACAAGAACGAGCCATCGATCAGCGACAGTACTTGCACTCGATGATTGCTGGAATCAGTGACGATGATTCGATGTCGATCCTCATCGATCGCGACGCTTGATGGATAGGAGAACTCGCCTGGCTGAGTTCCTTGCTTGCCGAGAGAGAACAAGAACGAGAGATCGATCGACGACAAGAACACCAATCGACTGTTGGCGGTATCGGCGATGATGATGCGATGATGATGCTTGTCGATCGCAATGCCTCGAGGATACTTGAACTCGAGATCTCCTGATCCTTGCTGGCCGACGCACGACAAGAACTTGTGATCGCTCAACGACCATGATTGAATGCGATTGTTTTCTTTGTCGACGATGAGGATGCGATCATGATCGTGGTCGATCGCAAGGCCCCATGGATATGAGAACTGGCCTGGTTGGTCGCCTCGCTTGCCGAACTTGGACACGAGTGAGCCATCATCACACGAGAATACTTGCACTCGATGGTTGTAGTATTCGGCGACGAGCAAGAGACCTCGATGAATGTCGAACGCCAAGCCAACAGGCCATGAGAGTTGGTCAGCATCGCCTGGTTCCCTCGAGCCAATCGAGAGCTTGATTCGAGCGTCGTCATCAAGAGGAAGATCGTCTCCCATGCCTTCCAATCCAGTCGCTCGTTGCAACGAGAGAAGATGGATTGTAGTTTCGCTTTCAGCAGCCACCAGACGATGGGCACGAGAGAGAGCAGCGAGCGATGGAAGGCAAGCAAGCAAGTGCCGTGTGTGAGCCGCTGCATCTCGTCTCGTGTTCCAGCAACACATTCGATCTCGTGTTGCGGTTGGATCGAACCTCAACACACACACACGTACATTCTCGTGACATCCACTCAAACACATTGATTGTGCCCAATCGAGAGAGCCACAGAGAGAGAGAGAGACTGAGAGAGTTGGGGTACGGAGAGATAGATATATCGAAATGAATATTGCATCGGAGTAGGACCTCCGCTCAGCGATGCTCGTTGATTTCATTTGTGTCGTAGTACAGCGCCCGCCACTGCTCGCTCGCTATCGATGGGCGCCGCGCACAGCACACCGAAACATGAGTGGAAACGAGTCTCGCCCTCGGGATCCATTCCGAAACCCGTCTCGGCGTGTGCGTTAGCGTGTGCCGGAGATTATTTGTTCAAGTTTGGTGGCTTCACGGGAACGGGAGGCACCAATACCTTCCACGCTTACAACATTGGTGCGTGCGTGTGACTAACAACATCGACAAGATCGATCGGTGGTACCTGAATCTAACCTCCTATCGAGCCTCAATCACGTAGCCGAGAACTCATGGGGTCGTATTCGATTATCTGGCATCTCTCCGGGTCATCGATACGGCATGTCGATGGTACACTATCGCAATTGCTTGTACATGTATGGCGGCAAGAGCGATGCTCCTCTCGACGAGCTGTGGCGCTTCTCGCTCGGTACGTCGAGCTATGCGTCTCTCTCACACCGCCACACCAACATCCTATCAATCTCCAACAATCCATGATCGTCTTGGAACGTGGATTCGAGTGGATGGATCAATGAGGGCGGCCCATTCGCTCGATATGAATGCCTCTGATATCTCGATATCGATCGATCGATCGCTCCATCCACATTCATCAGAGTTCGGTACATGGGACTTGATCGTTCCCGCGACCGCGGTTCGACCGCCGCCCTTGGAGTCGAGTGCCATGCGACTCTTTGGATCTGAGATATGGATCTTTGGTGGCTTCACTGGTGAGGCTGCTTCGCGTCAATTGTGGAAGTATGACATTGGTACGTGCATGAACGACCAATCTCTCATTGGCTTCGATTGGATTGGATACCAACATCATGGCTCATGCATACCAATAGAGACGAACGAATGGACCATGATATCACCACGCGGAGATGCCCCTGATCCTCGTTCAGCTGCTGCCATGGTATGTACTCGAAATCCACGATGCCAATGGCGCCATCGAGTGAGCAGCCGCACCCAACACTCGTTGCATCGGTTGGTTTGCGTTGTGCTACAAAGGCTATCGATCCCAAGACCCGCTTGCTATACATCTCAGGCGGCTACTCGCCATCAAAGAACTCGTACCTGGGTGATGTTTGGCGTTATTCGATGGGTACATTGAAATCGAAGCTCGTCGATGCTCATCGTCCAGAGGAAGGCATCTGACGCCAGTGCATCGCGATTCGATACAGATGCGAACATTTGGACATTATTGGAGCCTCGCGTCGGCCGGCTGGCACCTCGATCGGGCCATGTCATGCTGTTGTTCTTCAATCAGCTCGCCATACTCGGTGGCTATAATGGCAACAAGCGATTCCGCAAGATTGTGGTCTACGACATTGGTATGCTGCTCGCTCTTGTCGTGCTCGCTCGCTCTCGCTCTCGTGTGCCCTAATGCCGAGCAATGCAACAGAGACTGCCTCGTGGGGTACGGCACAGTTCATGGCGGCAAAGCTCCCAGAGACGCTCGCCATGTATTCGACGGCAATCTACACGGGCCATGCAGCTGGCTCGCCTGGTTTGCGATTGTACTTGTTCGGAGGCACAATCACCAACCTATCGCGCTCGAACGTTCTGTATTTTCTCGACGCAGCCTCGCCGAGTGATGCCGAGCGACTCAAGGTGCACTTCTTTGGTGGCAGCGTGCCTCCGGTCGAGTGCCACATGAACTTCCTTCGTCGTATTGGCGTCCCGGACGACGGCACCGACACCATTTCACTGGAGCACAGCCAAAGCGATCTATCGTCATCGCTACCGCTTCCACCAATCACGACTTTCACGACGTCGTCGCCCTCGGTGTCGCCATTGACATCGCCGATGGTATCCCCACGGCTGATGGCTGGGCGACCGCTGTCGCCGCGTTCTCCGGGAACCTCACTGGCACCACCCAGCCGCGCCATCGACGAGCTGCTGGCCGAGAACGAACGACTCCGCAAACGAGTGCAGGATCTCGAGAAGGAGAACGCCGGTCTCATCGCCGTCGTGCGGAATCAGTTCCAATCGCCAGTGGCGCCCGAAGCCCACGAAGCTGCGGCGGCTCATCTTAACCGTAGCGTCGATGAGCTGCTGGCTGCCATCGCACTGCTGGGCATTCAACGTTAGCTTCGGCCCAATGCTCAGTCTCTCTAGCCGTCTTTCGCTCGATTCCTTTCCATTGCAAGCACCAATCCTTCGTCGCTTGAGCCAATACACCACATTCCATTCATTCCACAGCACCAAGAACGACTACCACTATGGAATCGCGCTCTATTCGTCAGTCCAGCTCTCGTGAGTCGGTCCTCACGACGTCGCTAATTATCGCCAGTACCTCCTCGCCACGACACCATTCCCGACACGAGAGACCGAACGCCATCGTTGCGGCGTTGAGGCCCAGAGTCGAGAGACCGACCCCCGGATTCCGCGAAGTCCCGAAGTAATATCTCGCGCGCAGCGCGGCCCAGCGCAACCGCAGGTCCCAATCCACTCGAGCCTCGCGATTGTAGAGGGTACTCGAAATTCTGGCGTGTGCAGAATTCGTTGTTTGTGATGTAGGGCTGGTGCTGGCAGGCCTGGGGTGATGGGGTTGCCAGAGTGGCCCCGGGCCATGGGTTGTTGCTAGGTGGTGGGGCAGTAGTGGTGTCTCGCTCCTCTTGAGCTCAGTTGTTTGCTGCTCCTCTGCCCTCCGCACCACCACCACCACCTCGTCCACTACCTCCTGCGCCACGTGCTGTGATTGGTGCATAAAGATTGATTGATTGATAGGTAGGTATAGATAGATAGATAGCGCTGTCCTACTCGCCGAGTCGCTCGCTTCTCGCTCCAACACTCACGTACGCACGTACCAAGACCCAACCTCATCACTACAGCCCCTCGACGACCGCGTGTGTGTGTGTGCGTGAGTCTCTCGCGTCTCTATCTCTCTCTCTCTCTCGTGTCTCTCTCTCTCGATTGTACCCGCGTACGCCCCGTGTATCAATATGTCGTCTCCCAACCGCCGACGTGAGATCGATGTGACCAAGCTGTACGTGCTCTCCCTCGACGAACCCATCCATCTATCTATCTATCGCATACACGCGCGCTCACGTTCTCCTTCTCCTTCTCGCACACGTACAGCATGATGAGCGACTACGAGGTCGAGATGAGCACCGACCTGAACGACCCCGCCGCCTTCCACGTCAAGTTCAATGGCCCAGCCGGCAGTACGTGACCCCCCACGCCCACACGAGAGCTTGATCCTTGCCTCGAGAACGGCAGATCTTGATGATTTACTACGCGAACTCGATCGATCGATCGATCTCGCATATCAATGATATCAGGCCCGTACGCTGGAGGAGTGTGGAGGGTGCGCGTCGAGTTGCCACCGGCCTATCCCTACAAGTCTCCTTCCATCGGCTTCATGAATCGCATCTATCACCCGAACGTCGACGAAGTGTACGTGCGCGATCGTCTTAGTTATCTATCTCGCTATCTCGATGGCGGAAGAGCTCTTGTTGACTAGCGAGGTGCGATGGTGGCGCAGGTCTGGTTCGGTTTGTTTGGATGTCATCAATCAAACCTGGAGCCCAATGTTCGGTACGTTCGATATTCGACGCATCGATGCAGTGATGCATGCATTGATTTTTGTCGTGTGCCTTGAACATTTGGCTGATGCTAATGACGATGGTTGTGGCTGTGGCTGTGGCTGTGGTTGTGTAGACCTGGTCAATGTGTTCGAGGTGTTCTTGCCGCAACTGTTGTTGTATCCGAACCCCAACGATCCATTGAACGGCGACGCGGCAGCGTTGTTGCTCAAGGACCCGACCAAGTTCGCCGACAAGGTCAAAGGTACACCACAAGCGAGCCCTCCATCAATGCCGTGTACGCGCCTGCTCTCTCCCATTCTCACTCTTGCTCCTCTCGCAGAGTACGTCAAAAAGTACGCATCGAGCGCAACGGGCAATGGAGATGACGGCGCCGACGACGGCAGCAGTAGCGACCTGAGCGAGTTGAGTGACTACGCCAGCGAGGGAGATGAGACCGAGTTCTTCCGCTAGCTCGCTCGCTCGCTCGACCGATCGAATGCACGCTGCGGATCGAACTGAGGCATTGCTTCTCCTCTCTACTCCATACTTTGCTAGTGCTCAATAGTTCCATCTCTCCACATAGTCACACACTCACACAACTCTTACTCACTCTTCTGCCCTATCCGACTGTCACATCCACGCACACGAGCTCGACAACACTCTCTCTCGTTGGAATCTCTCTCTCTCTCTCTCTCTCTCGTTGGTATCTTCGTAGTCGATGCATCTAGTTGTGTTGTTGATGCTTGTGTTTCTTGATAGTTCCTCCGCTGCGCGTTCTGCCTATAGTTACTGTTGCATGTTGTAAATATCCTCCGTATCCAGCACCATTGCCTGATAAATGACCCCAACATCACTGCACGAGAGCGCGAATCGCTCGTCAAGAGTATAGTAAGATTTGCGATTGCTGTTTGTTGTGTTTGTTGGAAGGGATAGGTTGTATTGTTCGTTAGCAAGCAACTTGGTTCCCAAGCTTCAGGGTAAGAAATGGAGAAACGATCAAGGGGCGAAAGTGGGCTGCGGGTCGGCGAGCACGTTGGTAGCGATGATCACACGACACAAGGAGGAAGAGAGAGGGAGAGGTTGGCGAGAGGAGCCAGCGAGTAGGGAACGAGGAGAAGAGCGGCGGCAGCAAGGAGCGAGAGGGAGATAAGGCGAGTGCAGATAGGGCATGGAGAGTACGAGGAGGAACAGAAAGGACACAGGATCGAGCGAGCGAATGAGAAGCGGCAGCACAGGCCGCTTCACATACGTGCTTCGCACTACGCATGGATTCCGGCAAACGATCGGTGGCCCTCCTTGGCAGACGTTTGCTTGCGGTACTCAATGTATCGGAGTGTGCTTTGATACAAGTTCTGAATCGATGCTGTCTCGGCCGTTTGCTCCAAGCTTTCGAGTGCTCCGTTGACTTCCGTGATCAACTCGTTCACCACTTCCTCCGAGACCTACGCATTATCACCGAAAGCCAAGATTCAGTCACCGACTCACTCACTCACTCACTCACTCAGAGTGGTGTTGACGCGTACCTCGTTGTTGTTTTGAAGGTAATAATACAAAAGCTTGTTCAGAATTTCGACCAGCAGTCGCGCAGTATCGGCAGGCTCCAAGCATGACTTTGCGATCCTTCGAGACTTTTGCAGGCAGTCAAGCACAAGCTTCTCGTCTCGGTAGTCGCTCTGTAGCACGAACGTACACGTACGTACGAACCAGAGTCAGAAGCTCTCGAGCATACGCGTGCGCGCGTACGGCACAGGACAAGCGCCGCCGTGAACGTCAACGTACCTCGGCCGTTCCCTCCTTCCAGAAGAGATGCGAGCAGTTGAAGACGGCACGAGCTTGGTCGTGCTTCTGCAACAGCTTGCCCGATTGGCCGGCGGTCTTTGCAACCAGACGGTCGTAGTTCTCCTTCTCGAAAAAGTGCGTCGACTGCAACGTGCCGCAGATCAACTGCAATGCCTGGATCTGCGCCTTGGTCTCGGGGATCGACTCCTCGTAGATGGCGAACGCCTGCGCAAAGAACTCGTACGCAATCTCCTCGAAACCGCAACGGCCCGCCGAGCCGACGGCCTGCAAGAAGAGGCGCAGCGTGAGCGCCGGATAGTTGGCGGCCGTCAGGCTCTTGAGGTTCTCGAACACAAACTTGAACACGCGCTTGGCGGCCGTGTTGGCTGCCTCGTCACCAAGGCCTCGGACCGTCTCGGCCAGTCGGAAGGCACAAAAGATGAGCGGCGGGATCGTGTACTTGAGACGCATTGCCGTCGTCGGTCCCTCCTTGACAAATGCTCGACGAGCCGTGAGGTACATCTATAGTTCCAGTTAGTCAAGCAAGAGCAAGCAAGAGCAAGAGAGAGAGAGAGAGAGAGAGAGAGAGAGAGAGAACATACAGCAAACAGCTGCTCAAGCTCGGCATTGCTAAAGAGATGAACCAATCCAGCAACGAGACTCTGGTCCTCCTCGATGTCCTCCTCGTCGATCGTATCGGCTGAAGGACCATCGGGCTCGTCTCGAACGAGCGGCGAGATGAACTCGAACAAACGCTCGACGTGCTCGGTGGTCGAGAGGCGCGTCTCGTTCTCGACGGCGTTCTTGGCGATATCGGTACTGACTCGCTTGCGAGCAGCGTAGTTGAGGAATGACATGACGCTGCTGTAGTTTTCGAGCCGCAGCACCGTGAGGATGTTCTTGTAGGTATCGAGCGGCATCGTCAAGATGGTCGTGATCTGCTTGGTGACTTGCGGCTTGTGAAGCGTAGTACTATTATCGAGAAAGGTCACATGAGTCAGAGTGAGAGAGAGAGAGAGAGAGAAGAGAAGCGAGAAGAGAGCCGCGACGTACGGAGCAGATTCTCGGAACTTGGTCAAGGTTGCAGTGGACAACTTGAGCACGCGGTCGACGTATTCGAGGTTATCCGGGTAGCAGCACATGGAGAGGTTGAGCAACGACGCCTGGAGCTGCAACACGTGCTCGGGCAGCATGTTGGGGTACTGGTCGTTGAGGTTACCAAAGTGCTGGTAAAACACTTCGAACACGTTGAGCTCGTCGGTGAGGTTGGAACTCGGCTGGCGCTGGGCGAATGCGGCAAGACGATCAATCAAGCTGACGATAATCTGGCGCGTATCGACCTCGGCGCAGAGCAGGCCGCAAGTCTTGAGGATCTCACCAAGGGTCTTGAGATGGTACTCGTCAGGAAAGACCTACACACAAAAGAGGAGGCAATCCGCGTTAGTTCAATGATGACTTGTTACGCCAGTATGTACAACTGTCTACGATGATGACATACTTGAATCACACACTCCATCAAGTACTGCTGCGCAATTCGATCTTTGCAGTTGACGATTTGTTCCATGATGTTCGGCAGCACACTCTGTTCATCATCACCACCACTAATACGTCAGAGGGAGAACTCGATTTGATTTGAAATGATATGGTATGGTGGCAACGGAACGAGTGGTTCATACCGAAGTGTAAATGTCGATATCAACACCCTCGAGCTGCGAGAGACGAGCGAGGTTCTTGCCGACCAGCAAGCGCAACTCCTCGCGCTCCTGCTCGCGCTTCTCCTTCTCGCTCGGTGCGCCTTGGTGCTGCATTCGAACCCAAAGCTTGTTCATCTCGGTAAAGTTCTGGAGGATGAATTCGATCGAATCCATGACCGAGCCCCTAGCGAACAAGAACCGGCAAGTCAGGAGCGAATTCTCTCAAACACACGCGTGTGCGCGTAATTGTGCTCGAGTAAAGCACGTACTCCTCCGAGTCGCTATCGGGCAGCTTGTCCTTGGTGACCTCGGACAGGTAGTTGCGCAAGAACAAACCGCGCGTAGGATGCTGCACGCCCTTGCACATTTCGACCAAGTCACGCAAAATGTCCTTGCTCGGTGCCTCGTGCGAGCGAATGTAGACCGATCCCACAGTCACCAGCAAGTACCTACCACAATCGCAAGGAAGACGAGCAGACGAGGTTGGTATTCGTGCTCATGAGCGGCAAAGAGAGCAAGCGGCATGGGAGGTACACTTACAATCGAGGAAGAATGTTGCCGGCGTATTGTACGAGCTCGTAAAGCTTGGAGATCTTCTCGCCTCGGTTCTTCTCCTCGAGCAAGTAGTTCTCGAGGTAGCGCAAATGATCAAACGCCGAGATGTAGAGAACGTAGTAGTTCTTGGGGCTCAACAACGACGTGCGCAACTGTCCCACCATGTTGGCTGAGTGCTTGAGGGCATCCATCAGCTTGCCATTGTCCTGTGAATCCGAGTCCATTTGATTAGTATACCGAGTGCTTGTTGATTGTTGCGTTCTCTCTCTCTCTCTCGCGATCAGGCACCAATGTCACGCGTCTCTTGCTGTTGGCAAAGACGATCACCACACTCGCGGAGCCTCTCGTCATGCCATCGCACGCACCAGGCAGCGCTTCATGTAGAAGGCCTCGACATCGACACGCTTCTTGGCCTCTTCCAACAGCAGCTGTTGCTCCTCCTCGGAGGAGACGCTCGAAACCTTGACCTTGCTCTAATCACACGCCAAGCAAGCGAGAGCGCCGGAGGGAACCCAATCGAACAGGTAAGCGACGAATCAAGCAAAGACTGCGCGGTTATGGCTCGCTCGCTCGCTCGCGCTCGAATGTGATATTGTTTGGTTCTTGTTGGTGGTGATGATGAGACAAGCTACCACACGAGAGCGAGGGGCCCTCGTGGAGAGCGAAGAGAGCGTGGGAGTGAGTAGATGGTATGTATCGCTACGTACCATGATGATGATGGATGGATGTGGAGTATCTCTGTCTCTGTCTCTCTTTGTCGTATCTCGTCACAAAAAAGAGGGGGATCAAGCAACCAAGATACCGTAGCAGTACAAGCCGACCCTCCCAAACGCCAACAAACCCAACAACAAAGCAGCAGAAGCAGCAACAGCAGCAACAGCAGCAGTGGATGGAGGGAGAGAGAAGGAA
>Ga0209935_1002316_pt1 | contig 23832 bp, 31 predicted proteins | sample ThiBio_1000_plan_2_FD_183958 | JGI IMG/M metagenome (GOLD analysis project Ga0209935, IMG submission 183958) | Wastewater bioreactor microbial communities from Cape Town, South Africa - Thiocy_cont_1000_plan (SPAdes) | ecosystem: Engineered > Bioreactor > Thiocyanate-remediating >...
CGTTCCCTCGTTCCGCTCACCTCCTTCTTCGCGTCAACGCCTCCGTTTGTACAAAGTCTTGCCGAATCTCTCACCTCAAGTAAGAAGGACGGCGCGTTCGTTGTAGTACATTATCAATCCCACGTTCAAACTCGCGATATTACAATCGATCGATCGATCTGTCGATCTGCACACACAAGGATTGGGGATGGGGAGATCGATAAAGAGCAGCCCCTGTGTCGTTAGTGACGTCATCAATGGCTTAGCGCGATGGAAGAGAGATAGATGCAGCCTTTGGAGATGTGACATGGAGATCGTAATGGAGATTGCGATAGATAGAGGAGATTGAGATAGTGATGAGGTGGGTTACTGTTCTTGACTTCGTTCATTTGTTGTTGCTGGCTTGCTGTCAAGAACACCTTTGGTGTGTCTCTTGGTGTATCAGTGTGCGTGTCTGTGGTGGTTTAGTAGCATGGGGCGCAGCAGTAAGCACCGTGATGAGCATGTGGAGCAAGATGTTGATGTTACGACGACCAACAGCAGTAGCAGCAGTAGACGCAAGCGGCGCAAGGACCACGACGACGATGATCAGCAGCAGCAGCAGGCCGATGACGAGCAGCACGAGCAGCAGCTTGCTATCGAACATGGTGGTCACAAGCGACGCAAGCGGCATCACGACGATGAACATGAGGTCGAGGCGGATGACGGCGATGATGCTGTGACTCGACACAAGACCTCCAAGTCCAAGTCCAAGTCCAAGTCCAAGTCCAAGTCCAAGTCGCTCGAGGAGCACGACGACGATGAACATGGTGATGACGACATGATGGTGGCAGCGGCAGACGATCATGATGCGGGGGATGCTGCTCCTCTTGATGTCGAGCACCCCATGATCACCGAGTCCTCCAATCACAAGGTCAACGATGATGATGACGACGACGACAGTGACAATGAGGCATCATCGTCATCGTCGTCTGCAGCAACGTCTGGCTTACCCGGCTGGCTGCGAGGCGGCGTCGTGCTCGGATCATCGACCATGGCGCTGCCGCGTATGTCGCCGTATCTCAGCACCACGATGCTCGAGATCCTGCGTCGTCGCGCCGGTCTCTCGTGTCTCTTCGCCGTGCAAGCTCAAGTCATACCTGCGATCGTGACCAGTGATCGAGATGTGTGCGTGTGTGCGCCGACGGGCTCTGGCAAGACGCTGGCGTACGCGATTCCGATCGTCGACGCGTTGCTGACACGTCGAGTACCTCGCACTCGCGCCCTGGTGCTCATCCCTTCTCGCGACCTCGCTCTACAGGTGAGTGTCGTCGTCGTCATCACCGCCATCATCATGATCATCATGATCCTTATTGTGATCGATGTGGTCGATTGACGTGCATCTTGTTGGTGTTGGCAGGTGCTCGATGTCTTCAAGACGCTAGTGCAAGATACCGACCTTGTGGTGCGCGGATTCATCGGCTCGGGCTCTCCGTTTGCGACCTCGAGTGGAACGCCTTCATCAGCTCATGACGCGGCAATCACTGAGTCATCCGAGTTCCGCGGCACCGGTGCATCGAATGCCACGCAGCATGCTCAAGCTCGCCATCGAGCGGGTGCGGTTGCTGCTGATATCGTGGTCGCAACTCCCGGTCGATTGATCGATCTCATCTCGCCCGCTCAACGTGAGAGCCAACTCGCTGAACACTCCAACTCCATACGGAGTGGATCTCGAGATAGCCACGATCATACTCTGCACCACTCGGGTGGAGGCTTGTCGTTGGAGCATCTGTCGTATCTCGTGATTGACGAGGCAGATCGGTTCGTTGTGCCATATGCTCACGAGCTTCTCTTACTCGATCGTTGCTTACTCGATAGTATCGTTTGCGCGTTTGCTACTCGCCCATAGTATGTTGATGCAATCGTACGAGAGTTGGTTGCAGCCATTGTTCGAGGCCGCACAAGGTCTTGGAAGCAAGCTGAACGACTCGCTCTCTGCTGCAACCTCCACCTCGTCCTCGAACACACTGCTCGATCTGCAGCCACTCGCGGTTGCTCATCGCACCGATCGAAGAACCACGCCTGTACGTTGTTGACGTCGATTACCCATCGCAGAACTGCTCGCACTGACGCGTGAGGATGTTGGTGGTACAGCTTCGTAAGCTGCTCTTCTCGGCCACCTTGACGCATAATCCCGCCAAGCTCGCTGCGCTACAGCTTCATTATCCGCTATACTTTCGGTTCTCGGCGACGCTCAAGTACAATACACCTACAACTCTTACGGTACGCGAATCTAGGCAGAGAGCGAGCGAGCGAGAGAGAGAGCTGATACTGTTGGTACAGGAACACATGGTTCTGTGCAACGCCGAGGAGAAGCCCGTCGTTCTCAAGTATCTCTTGGACCTTCACAGCTTCCGGCAGGTGCTGTGCTTCACGTCGTCGGTCGAATCGACCCATCGGTATGCTGTGGAGATGATCATTGCCAGTGGCGATTGTTGGCTGACATTGGCATTGGTCAAGATTGTTCCGGCTGCTCCAACTGATTGGAGTCGAGGGTGTGGCCGAGTATTCGAGCTCTCTCTCGCAAGTCAAGCGCTCCGAGATCGTGGCACGCTTTCGAGCTGGTGAGCTTCGGTTGTACGTGACACGATCACTTGCACGTGCGTGCGCACGCACGATCACGCTCTCATCCACAGCGCTCGATCGATGCATGTTGGTAGGATCGTGTGCTCGGACGCGATGGCTCGCGGCATGGATCTCGAGGATGTCGAGGCTGTGATCAACTACGATGCACCCAGCTTCATCAAGACCTACATTCATCGTGTCGGTCGAACGGCTCGTGCTGGCCGCGAGGGCTCTGCCTTCACGCTCGTGACGCAGGAGGAGAACGATCGCTTCGTCGAGGTTCGCAACAAGGCCGCCAAGTCGCGCGAGATCCAGCAAATGAACGTGACTTCCGAGCAGATTGCAGCACTCATTCCTGACTTTACCGTACGCAACCACGCTACCTTACGAGTGGCGGCGCTGCATGGCACAAGGAACTTACCCAACTTGCTGTGCGATTACGACGCATAGGCGGCTCTCGAGAGATTGAAGCAAGCGCTTGATGAGGAGAGTCGCAACTCTCGCGTACAGTTCACTGTGCGAGGCGGCAGTTCTCACCGTGGTGGCGCATCGATGCGAGGTCGTGGAGGAGGTCGTGGAGCCCGAGGCCGCGGTGGCGATACGCGAACTCCACATCGATAGATGGAGAGTTGAAGTTACTGCAATACAGCCGGCACATTGCGAGATCTCTCTTGCGTATGCATCAAGTTGTGCGATTTAGTTTGGTTGACTGGTTGAGTGAATGAACAACAAAGGCACAAGAGAGAGAGATAGAGATAGAGATAGAGATAGAGATTGAGATAGAGATTGAGGTTGAGAGTGAGATGGAGAATTGGAGATTGCAACTACCAGATGATGGGATGGTGTAACTTTCACATCAACCAGTTGGAGTTTGTTGTGCAAATAGGAGGGCCTGAGCGTGAGCAAGGAAACGCTTTCGGTGCCCGATCAACGAGACGCCCACTATGATGAGCTCCTCGTCGGTCACCAAAGGCAAGAGGCACTTGTCACGGTCCGCAAATCCGTGGCTCACGAACGCGTCGTAGTATTGGCCGAGGTCGAGCATGGTGAGCCATTCCTTGAGCGAGAAGTCGGTGCGCTTGTTGTTCGATTCGGAGACCAAAGCACGCAGCTGGCGTGCTGCGGCCCAATCGCTCGCAATCTGCCGTCGATCCTGGAGAACTTGTTCCTCGCTTCTGCTTTGGCTTTGAAGCATTGCATTCCGCACCTCCGAGACGGAGAGATTGCTGTCGGCAGGTGGCTTGACCAGCACCGGTCCGACACTTGCAAAGGAATCTGATGCATGCCGTCGCGAAAATGTGCGTGAGATGAGTGTCATGACACTCGTGATAACTCCTAGCACCTACTGCCACGGGCCATCACATACAAGGAAGCGGGGGAGCCTCCTCGATTGGAGGGTAGCGAACGAATATTACGTCGTACTTCCCCGGGAACGGTACCGGCAACGCGAGCGTTCCCTGTCTCTGCTGGTCAATCATCACACTAGCCACCGGAGCCAGCAGCTCTCGATCGCTACTTGAGAAGAGTGCAATGTGATCCGATGCATAGACGGTTGGCGTAGCGAGCTCCCATGACACGGTGAGGCTACCGCCCGCAACAGCAACACCCGCTGGCTGAACCTTGAGGACACAGCGGCTGCAGTCGGCTGGAGGCGCGGTGCCAACACTCAGCGTGAGTTTGCGCGAGTGTTCTTGGTTCCTGCCTTTGATAGTGGCGTGGAGCCGTACCATTGGCGAGAACCAACCCACTACGTCGAGCTGAAATTCGGCCTTGAATCCTGTCACGAACCGAGCGTTGCATTTCGTGCAACGGGGGAGCGGTCGAGTGACAAACCGGCCGGGCTACATGGTTTGGAGCTCGAGGCACGTCGCCGATAGGTGCTCCGGGGGCGTCAGACGCAACGAGGACGCCATCCGAAGTTGCAGGTCCAGCTGCCTCCTCACTTGCTCCTGGTGTTGTAGCCGACACGGTCGCCATCACCTCGACGCTAGGCGACGTGGTGGCGGTTGTCGCGGAAGCACCTCCGAAGCCGCTGGAGCTAGGATAGTTTGGAATGAGCACAAACGACTCAGAATCAGCGACGAGCTTGAGCTCACCACTCGAGCCAGCGGTTGCACCAGGTTTCGTGGAAGCTATCGTCGATCATGTGAGCGTACGAAAGCAGCCATATGTGTGTGGTGGGGCAAGTATTAGGGTTATGTTCTCGTTCTGCGAGATGTACGAGCAGCTCGAACCTAAGCCACGATGGTTCTGCAGCAACTCAAGCACAGGACGACTTCCTGCAATATCAGCAGCTGTATCGCCTCCAAAGCCCAGAAAAGAGCCCTGGATCATACGTGATTGACTCGGTGAGCCAAACACGTATGAATGATAGTAGGAGCGAGCGCAGGTTTGTACCTTTCGTATGGTTCGGTCTGCTCCAAAGTCCAACAAAAGACGCACCATATCCGAGTCACCTCTCGAGGCTGCAATGTGCAAGGCCGTCGTTCCTCCGCTTCAGTGGTCGAGCGAGATAGTTCGGAAACCAGCAGTTTGCGTGCACACCACCGAAATGTCAGTTTAGCACGCGATCGTGCTAGAGATTCCGCCGAGCTCGCTCAGCAATCATCATGTACCTCGCTTTGGCATTGACATTGGCTCGCGCATTGAGCAGGATCTCTGCCATGGCTTTGCGATCGTATTCGGAGGAATCATTCTCGGCGATAAAGTGCAAGAACGTGTAATCCTCCGGGTAGTCGATGATCTGGTTGACCGAGGCGCCTTGGGCGATCAAGTACTTGACGCGGGACGTGCGACCATACTTCACGCACGTCGCCATGCGTTCGTTCAAGCTCATCGGACGCCCACCTGGTAGCCAAGCCTCCGTCAGGCTCCGGTACACCGTGACACCGTGACACCGTGACACCGTGACTCTCCCTCACACATCCAGCAACGTACTGGTGGAATTGATCAAGTTACGAATCTCTTTGGTGAGAGCTACATCGGCAGCTCGCTGACCCTGGAATACGCATGCAATATTAGTAATCGGATCGTAGCTGCTTAAAGAGTGATTGTAGCAGCGAGAGAGAGAGAGAGAGAGACCTTGGGTCCCAAGGTACGGTCAGAGCCGCTGATCAACTGCTGCACCATGGCTTTGTGACCTCCGGCTGCTGCAAGGATCAGAGGAGTCTTTCCATCGTTGGCAATCACGTTGATATCTGCTGCGTACAAATAATACAAGTAGAAGTAGCATGACGTATCGCCTGTTCGAATCGCAGCCATCAACGCCGGTATCGTCAAAGAGGAGACCGGTACACGGCGCGCGCTCTCTCTCTCTCTCACGCACCGTTTAGCGCAGCAAAATGCGCTGCCGTGTAGCCGTTCGCATCCGTAGCATCGACCTCGGCATCGTGCTGCAACAAGAAAATGATGGTACCAATGTCCGCTTTCTGCACAGCGATATGCAGCGCCGTCATGAAGGGATACTCGAGCGCTCGCGCGTTCGCCGATGCGCCTTCCTCGAGCAGCTGCATCGACAAGGCGAACGAGGAGTCTAACAGGGCTTTGATGAGCTCCTCATCCTTCGGTGTCTGCCCTGTCTCTCGTGGATATGTCGCCATGAGAGAGAGGATATGAGAGTGAGGATATGAGAGTGAGGATATGAGAGTGAGGAGATGAGTGAGGGTATGGGAGTGATGAGAGTGAGGAGATGAGTGAGGGTATGGGAGTGAGGGTATGAGAGTGATGAGATGAGTGAGGGTATGGGAGTGATGGGATGAGTGAGGATATGAGTGAGGGTATGCGAGTGAGGATATGAGAGTGATGGGATGAGTGAGGATATGAGAGTGATGGGATGAGTGAGGATATGAGAGTGATGATATGAGAGTGAGGATATGAGTGAGGGTATGCGAGTGAGGGTATGGGAGTGATGAGATGAGTGAGGGTATGCGAGTGAGGGTATGAGAGTGATGAGATGCGTGAGGGTATGCGAGTGAGGGTATGAGAGTGATGAGATGCGTGAGGGTATGCGAGTGAGGGTATGAGAGTGATGGGATGAGTGAGGGTATGAGAGTGATGAGCTCCCTCGCGTGAAGCAGAGAACAAGAACAGCGCCTCGCGGATCCTACTTCATTCATTGCTTCTTGGCTCTTCTCGTGCGACACCTCACGATCGCGATGGCTGCCTCTATCCTTGCTCCTGATCCCATCGTCGAGCTTCGGCTTCGAGCCTGCGACTACCACTACGGCATGGGCAAGTTGAACACGCCGACCGATGTGCAGGTGGCTGACATTGACGACGAGCGCGATTGTATCGTGGTGGCCGACGTCGAGGAGTCGTGCATCCACGTGTTCTCGAGCGACGGCAGGTTCATGCATTGCTTCGGCGAGCCGGGCAACGGCACTGGCCAGTTCGACGGCTGCTTCAATGTGGCGATCAATCACGAAGAGGGGCATGTCTACGTGGCCGACGCCTTCAATCATCGCGTTCAGACGTTCGATCTCGCCAGCGGTAAGTTCCAAGACGAGTTTGGTAGCGAGGGCGATGCCTTCGGCGAGGTCGGAGCCTCCCATGGCATCGCGTATGATCGCGACCGTCGACTGCTGGTGGTGGCCGAGTACAACAACAATCGAGTACAGTTGTTCACACCCGATGGGCAGCCGTGCTTGATGTTCGGCACCTCTGGCAGTGGCGACGGTGAGTTCCAATCGCCGCAGTACGTGGCGATCGACCAGCCAACCAGACGCATCGTCGTGTCTGACTTGGACAACATGCGGCTGCAAGTGTTCACGGCCGATGGAGAGTTCCTGCTCGCGATCGGTCGTGAGGGAACGCAAGCTGGCGAGTTCAAGAGTCCCAATGGCATGTGCATCACTCGCGAGTTTCAATATCAGCAGCACCAGCGCCACAATGACAATCACCACGACAACTACCATGATGATGATGGAGCCCTGGTGCTGGTGGCTGATTCGGAGCTGAACCGCATTCAAGCCTTCACACTCTCGGGCAGATTCGTATCGATGCTCGAGCTCGGTGGAACCGATGCCCTCCGAAGTCCAGAGAGCGTGGCAGTCGATAGTCGAGGTCGAATCTTGATTGCAGACTCGGGCAACCGTCGCGTCGTGGTGATCGGTGCAGGCCGGTGGTTGTCGCTCGGATGGCGTGTCGATCGACATGCGCATATGCCAGCGAGTGTGCGCATTGTCGTGTACACCATGACGTTGATTCGGTCGTTGGAGCCATCGTTATCCGTGTCGCTGCTGCCGAACGAGTTGTTGTTCGAGATCTTTCAGTTCTTGTGATTGGTCGAGGTCGATTCATTCGAGGGCGAGAGATTATCATCCATGTACAACTACTACAACAACAACAACAATTCTAGAACTGGAACTAGAACTGGAACTAGAACTAACTATACAACGAGAATAGTACAATACGCTGGCACGAGTGGTTTAGAGTAGCGATGCAAGACCAGCAGCAGCCTGTGCGTCGTCGGTATCACCAACGGCATGCCGCGAGTCGGTCGTTGAGAAGCTAGCTGGCGACGAGGAAATCGGGGCAGCAACAGCGACCGAGGGCGCCGATGCGCGACGATATGGTCTTCGAGTGGTGGCATCGCGGTAGTGGCGGTAGTCGTCGTCCGAGTCGTCTTCGGACTCTTGCTCGTCATCGTCGTCCGAGTCATCATCGTAATCATCGTCATCATCTTGGTCTTCTTCATCGTCGTCGTCCTCGTCGTCGTTGTCGTTGTCGTCAAAAGCGTAGTCGTCATCGTATTCGTCCGAATCGTCGGTGTTGGTGACCCAAACGCCCTCGGGTTCAGAGAGGGGCTCGTTGACAAACGGGCACGAGACACACGTGAAGCCGTCGCAACGCGAGACAGTGGGTTTCTTGGAGGAGTCCAAGGGACGCGAAGGCAGCAAGCGCATCGAGCCCGTGATCGAGGTGCGCAAGGCGCTCGGCACACGCGAACGATCTCGCTCGCCGAGCGTCGGCAGTAGCTTGGCGAGGCGCTCGTCCGACAGACCGTCGATGGCGGCACGGATGAGCCAGTGGCCCGGATGCGAGAAGAAGCCGATCTTCGTGAGCGAGCGCATATCGCGCACGATGAGAAACGCGTGCGTCTCGGTGCTGAATTGCGACACGACCAGCAGGCGCTCGAGCTCGTGCGATGCGGCATTGCGAGTAGTGCTCGAAGGAACGAGCTGGCGGCGGCGGTGGTGGCGCCGATGGCGGGCCGGGTGAGGCCGAAGACCATTGCTATCAAGATGGCCGTTGGTAGCCGTGGAAGTAATGGCCGAGGTCGACGTGCGGCGAGGCAAGAGTTTGGCGATTGGTGGTGGTGGCATCGTCGATATGACCGACGGGCCAATCGAAGGCGAGGCGTGTAATGTGGCAGTGAAGGGCTTGGAGACCGGCACCGAGTGACGTCGGACAGAGTTGTGCTGGAGTTGGTGTTGGGCTTGCTGGATGGTCTTGGCGCCAGTGTTCATCAACGTATGAGCGACGGCTGCCTCGAGTGGCGCATAGGCATCCGATCGAGCACGGTTTCGCTTACCGAGGAGCTTACCGGACGAAGAGGACGAGGCGGCGTTCTTGTGCGAGTGATGATGATGAGAACTGGCTTTGGTGGTGGTGGTGCTCTTGGTGGAAGCCGATTTGGAGGAGCCGGCCGAGGCTCCTTTGGAAGAGGCAGAGGCAGAGGATGACGAGGTAATCAAGGCCGCTGTGAGTGAGAGAGGCAGACAGATCCATTGATCCATTAGTACCAATCGAGGTCGGTAACGTATTAATAAAGAACTAGCACAGAGGTACATCTGGACGCAACCACATTTAGCACCTTGTGCGATGCCAACCAATAACAACGACACGCACCAACGATGCGAACCCACAATAGAAACACACACTCTCACACACTCTCGGTCATTCAAACGATAAATTCAACTCATGATACTGCGCAACTCTTGACTACTTGAGAGAGCGAATGAGGAGGAGGAGACCGGCTATCACTTAATAATTAATAATATTCACGAGCACACGCACACACAGGCGAAAACAAACGTATCAGAGAGCGAGAGAGCTTCACCTCCACAACCACAATGACTCATGGTGACCACCAAAAAGCCTCTAACGTATGATCGTCACTCCACCATGATGAAGCACATATACACATAAACACATACACACACATATGCACACGGTGATAATAAATCGCAACAATAAATAATATGTGGCGTGTAATACCGAGAGCCCGGGAGATAGAGAGAGATATTATCTACCGCCATCGTAATACTACTGATAATGATGATGAAGGCGGCGACGAACTAACAACAGCAGCGACAATCCACCGCGCCTCGAACGCAACGATGCGATATCACATCGGCTGATGTCGTGGTATCATAGAAGAGCAACACAACGTAGCGCGCGGCGCGCACCAACGAACGCGCGAACTTACGAAAGCAGCAGCGAGATCGATCTGGCGAGATCAACGTACCCGGGAGTTGGAGGCCGTCACGTACGTTGCCTGATCGAACGCGCGCCTGGAGAGCCTTGATTCGCTTGCCGATGGCGGCCACGGAGCGCGAGGGTACGAAGCTCGCGAGCTTGAAGGGAGCCTGCGGGTCGTCGGCGAGCTGCACTTCGGCGTCGCGAGGGTAGCGCACGCTGATGCCGGTCAGCAAGCCGCGCTCCTCCTCGCGCGACCATCGACCGCCCTTCTTGACGGTGGTGGGCGTCGAGGTCGTCGTGGTCGTCGTGGTGGTGGTGGTGGCCACTGGTGGAAGCAGCGTGGGAGCGAGGAGTGGATGAGGAGCCGGTAGCAAAGCGGTTACCGACGGCGAAGGAGGCTGGCTGCTGCTGCTGCTGCTACTGGTGGTGGTTGGAACGGGGGCAGTAGCGATCGTGACATCGGGCGAGGCAACAACGGCCCGTGGTGGGCTGCTCGTGATGATGGCCTCACTGCCGCCGCTGGTACGTCGCCGCTTGGCCTCAGGCTCGGGCTCGAGCATGGTGACGACGACGAGAAGGACGAGGAGGAGGAAGGGTTTAGGGTGGTGGAGGTAGAGGGTGGGGCTCTGAGGGCGTTGAGGGAGTGCGGCAGGCGAAGGAATGGAAGGAAGGAATGCAATGCGCACAGCGGCCTCTCTTCTCTCTTGGTGCTGCTGTGGCAACTTTGGTTTCATTCGTTCGTTCATGCACGCATCGGCTCCTTCTACCACCGCTGCTTGATTAATGACAGCTCCCTCCGGTGAATATCAATATCCATCCACCCTCTTGTTGTTGCTATTGTTGTGGTTTATTCATATTTGAAGCCACCGAATGTACAAACCCCCGTTCACGTTCACTTCGACTTCCTCCGACGCACCTCTCGCGCTCCTCAAGCCGGAGCATCTGCGTCCTCCTGCGATTCCTGCGACGGCTGGCACGACGAACACGGCGAGCAGTAACCGTAGTCGTCAAAGTCGCTGTCTGCCTCGTCGTCCGAGCTCTGCGTCGATGCCGGAGACCATGGCAGGTCAAAGAAGTGCACCTCGGCCGCAGCGGCTGCGGCAGGGAGATCGCTGGTGTCATGCGTGTGCTTGGCTCGCTTGGCGTGTGGCGAGCCATCGTCGTCGTTGGCAGTAGCAGCAAGGGCACACGGCGATGGAGCATCGGTCCCATCGGCTTCCGAGTCGCGCTTGCGCTTGGGTGCTCTTGGCGGTTCGCTGGCGAGGCCTTCGACAGGAGCAGCGGTGTTCGTCATCGGGATTGCGGCGAGCTTTCGATCGAGCGGCACCAAGCACGCGGCGGCGTCGTTGCAGTGAGGATCGTTGGCGAGCGGTGACACGGGAAACCAACGCAACGAGGCAGCTCCAGTGTCAGTGGAGGTCGTGAGGCGCGAGACGCACGCCTGCGTGACGGTCGTGAGTGCCGCATCGGCCGAGAAGCGCGAGCAGTCGAGCCAGCAGTCGAGCGAGCCGTCGGCAGCGTCGAGCAACAGCGGCATGCGGTTGTGCACGGCGCGTATGTCGTCGGTCGGCGCCTTGATGGTCAGCACCGTGACGGTGGCGAGGCTGTCGTGCGGCTGCAGCGCCTCGCGGCCTCCTCGCTTGGAGGCCTTGGGCGCATTGGTCCACACGTCGTACAGCGCCGCGAGGTACAGCAACGGAGCCGGCTTGGCGTCGAGCTCGCTGCTGCTGGCCATCGGCGCAAAGTCCGGTGGCGCGAAGAGATACGGCTGGCGCACCTTGGCCGTCGCGACAGCCACCGCCTCCGCCTCCGCCTGTTGTTGCTGCTGCTTGGGCGACAGCTTCTGGAACTCGTAGTAGGCCTCGGCTAGCACGGCGCAGCGGCGGCGCAGCAGCAGCCGCTTGAAGCAGCGCTTGGTGGCCACGGTCTCGGAGCGCGCGTTGAACGGGCGGCGCAGGTGCACGGCGTCCGGATGCTCGGAGCCAGCGCCCACGAGGCCCCAGCGCATCGAAGTGATGACGCGCGCGGGCGGCGAGGACTCGAGCGAGAGAACGGGTACGAACGAGCCCTGTGAGAGGTTGAGAGCCGGCGCGTACAGCCCATCGCCCTCGTGCTTGATATCCTTGGCCTTGGTGTCGGGCTCGCTCTTGCACGAAGGCGCATCACTCTCGGCTTTGGGCGCCTTGGTGGTGGAGGTGCTGCCCTGCCGCCATTCGGTGGCACCAGTGCGGGCGAGAAGAGTGGCGGGAGCGAGCGAACAAGCAGCACGGCCGCACATGATGAGTGAGTGAGACGAATGAGAAAGAAACGAATGAAATGCAAGCAACAAGAAGGAAGCGAAGAACAGCGACACTGATAAACGAAACGGAAACACACATCGAATAAATACCGCTAATTGACAATTCCAAGAACTGTCGTACCCCACCAATTTCCCTCGTACCCCGGCCATCCTTGATCGATCTCTCGTTGTTGTCGTTGTTGCTTGGTGGCTCGCTGAGGCGCGCAGGTCGAGCAGGAGGCACATCGGTGGCACACATGGCTCTATCGGCGTCTTCGTCGTCGATCGGCTCATGTCGCCACGTGTCGGCGTTCGAGAAGGTCGGGCGTATCGGCGAAGGCACGTACGGCATCGTGTACAAGGCGGTCGAGCGCGCGAGCGGCACGCCGGTCGCTCTCAAGCGCGTGCGCATGGACGGCGAGCGCGACGGCCTGCCGATCACGTCGCTGCGCGAGATCAAGATCCTCAAGTCGCTCGAGCACCCCAACATCGTCAAGCTGCTCGATGTCGTGGTCGACGAAGATCCGCAGAGTGTCTTTCTCGTGTTCGAGTACGTCGAGCACGATCTCGGCCGCCTCATCGACTCGGCCGCCACGTCGACATCAACATCGTCATCATCGACGACGTCGGGCTCCAGTCTGCGCAAGACCATGGGTCCGACCTTCTCCGAGTCCGAGGTCAAGTGTCTCTTGCGCCAACTTCTCGAGGGAATCGCGTACCTCCACGACAACTGGGTGCTGCATCGCGACCTCAAGCTCTCGAACCTGCTGTTCAGCAACCGCGGCGAGTTGAAGCTGTGCGACTTTGGTCTGGCGCGTGTGTTCGCCATGCCGCGCCGTGACATGACGCCCAACGTCGTGACACTGTGGTACCGAGCTCCCGAGCTGCTCTTCGGTGCCAAGAGCTACTCGGCGTCGCTCGACATGTGGTCGGTCGGCTGCATCTTTGGCGAGCTGCTGCTCGACGAGCCGCTCTTGCCGGGTCGCAACGAGATGGAGCAGATCAAGCTGTGCTGCGAGCTCCTCGGCTCGCCGACCGAGAAGATCTGGCCCGGCTTCGACTCGCTGCCTGTACCGAGCAAGGTCAAGCTTCCTATTCAACCGTACCGTATCGAACTCAGAGCTCGAGCTCGCGCGCTCTCGCGTTGGCCATTCCGCTCACTTCATTCGTCGTGATTGGCGTGTACCAGCTACAACAACCTCAGCACCAAGCTGCCGTTCCTCTCGAAACACGGCCTCGATCTACTGAACCAAATGCTGACCTACGATCCCGACAAGCGCATCACGGCTCGGCAGGCCTTGTCGCATCGATACTTTAAGGAGAAGCCGCTGCCGTCGCTGCCGGACCTCATGCCCACCTTCCCGGTCCACGCCTCGCACGATGGCCGCAGCTCGGCCTCGGCCTCAAGACGACCCGCTGCCACTTCAACCTCCTCTTCCTCCTCCTCGACAAGCACCACCTCGGCTTCGACGACCCTTCCATCTAGGTACGGCACGATCACGGGAGAGAGGGAGAGCGCGAGAAGCGATCGAGCTCTGATTGATGTATTGTTGGTGTTGTCACGACAGTAACGCCAAGGTCTTGGCATTGAAGCGGAAGGCGGCTGCCAGTGCTGCGGCGGCGGCGGCTGCATCCAGCAGTCTGGATCGCATTGGCCTCATGTTTGGAGATGACCCCAAACGAAGGAGGCTGCTGTGACGCTTCCGCTCACTTGTGTATCATACAGTAAGCTATCTATTGCATATCCCGCGATCGGCCGCTTGGCGCAGCTCGAACAATACTCTCCAACCAAAACAGCGCGCCTCACACAAAGACAGAGAGAGCAAGCAACTACGATGGTGTAGTGCCGCTCCACGTCGCTACGACGCCTGGTGCTGCTGTCGTTGCTGCAGCGGCCTGTTGCTGCTCCTGCGCCTCGAGACTCGCTACCAAACTCTGCTCCGGCAGCCAGAAGGCGACATTGGTGCACGCCGACGCGAACATGGTCGTACGCGGGTTCCAAACACCGACCGACACCGGTCCGGCGTGGCCGCTCCAGATCGCTTGGTGTTGCAGCGTGTTGACGTCCCACACGTGAATCGAGCCGTCCTCCGAGCCGATCGTCACATACTTGGCATCGGGACTGAACGAGGCGTCGAGCAGACATCCAGCTTCGTTGCGATAACCCTCGAACTTGGCAAGCTGTTCGTTCGTACCGTAGTGAGCGAAATGCGGTCAAACACGCGAGAGACAGAGAGAGAGAGAGAGAGAGAGAGCATACAGGTTGGCCAGCAAAGGCATCGAGCATGTAGGTGACTCCGTTATGCGTGCCGAGCAGTATGCGAGCTCCATCGGGGCTGAACTTGAGCGTCGAGAACGTGAGCATCTCGCCGCTCGGTACCGGCCATGACGCGAATGGGCCCTGATCGTACGAGCGCACGTCGTACAGCTTCAAGCCCTCGGTGTTGTTGCTGAGAGCCACTGCAAACACCACTCCCTGCATTCGCGCGCATCATCGTCAGCAGCAGCAGAAGCAGCAGCAGCAGTTGCTTCGACTTGATCACGTACCTCGGGATCGTAGGCAGCGATCGGGCTGCCGCGGCATCGCAGTACTCCCTGACACACGTTGGTGCGGAGGTCCCACATGCGCACGGCGCCATCGAGCGCTCCCGAGAGAAACGTGTCATCCACCGGCGACATGGCCAACGACACGACACTACCGCGATCGAGATCGAGATCGATACTCACGAGTCAGTCAGTGGTGGTGGATGAGAATGAATCGATGGAGGGCGCGCGCGTACCGATCGCGGTGGCCCTTGAAGTAGCGCAGGTATGTCAGGTCGTGCAGCGAGAGGTATCTCAGAGACTCTACACGCACATCGAACCAGCGTATGTAATGAGTCGTCAAGTGCCACTCGATTCATTGATTGACTGATTGATTCATCAATCAATCGAGCAATGATCCATCGTCGACCTACCGTCCCAGCCGTTCTTCGACGAGTAGATCACCGCTCCCGGCTGATGCGTGAATCGCACTAGATCCACGCCATACTTGCGACTGTAGACCTTTTGTTTCATTCTTGATCAGGCCAAAGACACCGTGCGCATTTGGTTGGTGAGATAGAGGTACTCCGAGTGAGCTTGCATATCATGCTATCGCTCACGTTCGTGTTCGCGTGATGATGATACTTACGTGCCAGATACTGTGTCGTACAGGTGCATGGTCTCGTCGTCTGCACCCGTGATGAACAAGCTACCATCTCGATAGAAATCCGCAGAACTAATACGACTCTCCTGCAGTGGTAGAAGAGCCACCCAAACACGAGATCCATCATCAACATCATCAGTCGTTGTCCATGATGGAGGATGCATGATGAGAGCGATCGAGAGATCGGTGATATCTTACGTTGTCTTTGAAGACCTTGGCGACACCGAACGACTGCACCAATGCAGGCGTTAGTTGCACCATCGTGATGTACGGAGAGTGTAGACGCGTGTGTGTATGTGTGTGGGTATCTAGCGAGGTTGGCTCGATGGCTTGATCGTTCTCGTGATTGATCGAATGATTGAGCGAGGTGCGAGCGTGGTGAAGGAACGAGGCGAATGAACAAATCGCTCGCTCGCGCAAAGAAATAGCTCATTATAGGGAGCTTAACAGAGTCGATTGCTTTACGGCGAGATATTTCGTTCTTGAGCGAGAGGGTTTGTTTGTAGTATTGGAGGCGCTGAGGATTTGGCCTATTGGCGCGTGATCTAGAGGAGGAGAAAGATAGCACAGTACGAGAGGAGCTCTCCCTCTCTCATTCTCTTGCTCGCCCTCCCTCGATCACATCAAGATCCCTCTCTCGCTGTCTCTCTCGAGATCTCCCTCTCGAGATCTCTCCCGAGTGAGTGAGATGGAGCAGCGTGTGGCGTTGTTGGAGGACTTTGTGACCGAGGACGATCAGCCGAACCTCGAGGCGGCGTCGTTCTCGCTCTCGATCGATGGCTCGCTCGAACGAGCTCTCGATACGGCGCGAGCGTTCGATGTCTCGTTCCAAGACGACCTGGCGCTGATCAAGTGCATGGTATGGCGACTCGCTATTGGTTGTGTATCTATCTGTTTGTTTGTCTATCTATCTATCTTGCTATCGCTCGCTTGTGGGTTTGTGTGCGGTATTTGAGATCGATAACTCGTCGATACTTATTACTCGATGAATGTTGGTTATCATATTCACTCGCTATTGGATCGCGCGCGCGTGTGTGTGATCTCGTGATGGGTCTAGAATGATATCCTACGTCAAGGTAATGACTTTGTCAACTTCCTATACACGTATCGAAGTCTTTCGAAGGCTCTCCCGCAGGTACAGACACGAGCACGAACTCGACTTGGCTCGCTGCTCGATCAATATCATCCAATCTCAATGAATCAATCCTATCTCGCTCTCTCTCGCTCTCTCGCTCTCGCGATCATTTAGGTGTCGAATACCAACGATCCTCGCAAGGACGAGCGCTACCGTAAGACGATCGAGGTGATGGAGCCCGAGATTCGTCGACTCAAGGATCTCATGGCCTTCAAGGACGAGCAGGTCAAGTGGTTCTGCGAGACCGTCAAGACGCTCGTCAAGGCGCAGTACATCTCCGAGAGTCTCGTGTGGTACCTGGTGCGCCTGCTGGACCTCTACAAGCTGCTCGATGACCTCAAGAACATGAAGGCCTGCTTGAACAACGACTTCTCCTTCTACAAGAGGTTTGTATATCGAGCCCAAATGCCTGATTGCATTCATTCAATCAATCGATCTATCGATACTAAATGCGCGCTCTCTCAATCACTATCAATCTCAAACTCTCCTTCGATTTCGTCGTGTAGAGCACTGCAAGGAACCATGAAGGTGGTCCCAGGCGACCCATCGACCATGGAGAACCAACTGCTCGGCATGTTCCTCGCGACCCAGAACAGCATCACGTCGAGCATCAAGGTCGACCTGCACAAGATCGTCGGCTTCGACGAGGTCATTGCGCTGATCGCCAACCAGTGCGCCCTGTGGGCCGAGAGCGACATCCACATCCTTCCGTCCGAAAAGTACTGCGTGCTTCGCGTCATGCCGTACTGCCTGTTCCTGCTCGACGGCGACGCCTCGTCGCCGCACAACGTCTTCAAGAGCAAGCGCATCAACATCAATCGCTTCGCGCGCCTCTTCAAGAAGACGCCCGTCATTCCGTTGTACGGCGACATGCAGATCACGCTCGAGGCGTGGATTCTCATCTCGCCGCACTTTGACGAGAAGGCGTGGGTCAGCACCGAGGCCACGCCAGCCGACACCAAAGTCGCTCGTGTACGCTCTCCTTTCGAATGTCGCTGCCGAGCTGCATTCACTCACGAATCTTCTCGCTCACTCACTCACGAATCTTCTCGCTCACTCTCTCTCTCTCTTGCAAATAGGAATATGAACTGTTGCATCACTTGCCGCAGATCCGCCAAGAGCACACCGAGTACATTGCAAAGCTCAGCTCGACCTTGGACGAGGTTCGCTTGCAACGTGGCCAACCGGTGTCGCTCTCGTTCGCCCAGGAGGTGTCGAACATCGTGCTGCACGGCTTGCGATTGCTGGGCTCGTGGTCGGGCCGAGTACGCATGCAGAGCGCCTGGAAGTACGCGCATCCCAACATGGAGGTGCAGCCCAAGGAGGGCGAGAGCCTCAGCAACTACGAGCGCGTCATCCGCTACAACTACACCAAGCCCGAGTACTTTGCACTCGCCGAGGTGCTGGGAACCGTCAAGGGTCTCGTGGCTCGCCTGCTCAACGCCACGAGCTTGCTGTCGCCCGTCTTGGCTCGTTGTGTGCATGATGAGGTACGTCACCCTGCCGAAGCTACCGTCATCTATCATCTATCGGCCACGTCATGTACTCACTCGCTCTCTCGCTCTCTCGCTGTCGTGGCTGTAGGTCCAAGAGTTCCTCCATGGTCCGATGGGGGAGTTGCTGCAGCACGCCAACAAGAAGAAGCGTCCCACCAAGAAGGAGGCCATCACCATGCGCGGTATCGCTGGCGATTGGGGTGCTACCGATGGTCCCGCCGATATCGGTAGTAGCTCGAGCAAGAAGAGCGACAAGAAGGCGGCCGAGTCTCTCGAGTACCCTTCGCGCCCAGCTTTCCCGTCTGATATTCAGGTACGCAGCGAGTGCTGCACTGCAGTTTCTCGTCATCCTCTAACAAGATGGCCTTGCTTTTCTGGCGCGCTCGTTCGATAGATCACGTTGTTGCGCATGTATTTGTATTCGTTCTTTGGGCACAAGTTCTCGGGACGCAAGCCATTGTATTCCGACAAGGACTTTGCCAAGACCTCACTGCAAGCTGCCGAAGAGTTCTTCAATCGCTCGTTCCACTACGGCTACCTGCGAGATGTCAGTGGTGCGTACGCCTGGCGGCGCTCTTCGTCATCGTCCTACGTGCTCAAGCAACTGACTGCTTGAGCGGGGCTCGTTATGATCCTCCAGCAATCCTGCGCGGCTTTGGCGATTTCAGCGATCTGTGGTACCGCGAATTCTTCTTGGAGCTCGAGGACAAGCTGCAGTTCCCGATCGCCTTCTCGCTCCCCTGGATCCTCACCGACACTATCCTCGAGTCTCGCAATCCTGGAATGATGGAGGTTTGTTGATTGGTGGCTAGACTCGCTACTTCACTCACTCACTCACTCACTTGCGTGCTTGCTTGCGTGCTTGCTTGCTTTTCGTTCAGTTCATCTTGTATCCGTTGGATATCTACAACGATGTCGCTCAACGTGCCATTTCGGTTCTCAATCGTCGATTCTTGTTCGATGAGATTGAGGCCGAGGTCAACCTCTGTTTCGACCAGCTGATCTACAAGCTCAGTGATCAGGTGTACTCGTTCTTCAAGGTGCAGGCCGCCAGCAGCTACCTCGAGAACTCGCTCAAGTCGAACCTCGAGCTCAAGACCACCGGTCGCCTCAATGCCGGCAAGACTCGCTACCCGGTCCTCTTGCAGTTGCGTCACATGCAGCTGCTCGGTCGTTCGATCGATCTCAACCACTTGTTGGGCCAGCGCATGAACTCGTTGTTGCGCAAGAACATTGTCAACGCCATTGGCCGTTTCGAGAGCCAGGACATTGCTCACATCATTGTACGCGTCCCTCACTCGTCGTGTGTGCGCAAGGAGAAACTCGACTCACTCATCGCTCGTTGCATTTGCATCAACAATGCAGGAGCTCGAGACGCAATTGAACGTGTTGCGTGAGACGCATGCGTTGCTTTCGCAGCACTTTGATCAATTGCTCTCGTTCGATGCCATGCTCATCGAGGCCAATCAGAGCTTCAACATGAGCTCATCGCACTCGCGCATCATCTTCCACGTGATCTTTGAGCTCTCCAAGGACTTCTTCCCCAACTTTAACTACAACTCCATCACGCAGCGCTTCATTCGCTCGGTGATTCTCTTTGCCGAGCAGGCCGAACGTGATTCGACCAAGAGCAGCATCACCATGTTGTATGGTTCCAAGGTGCGTCACCCTCTCTCTCTCTCTCTCTCTCTCTCTCTCTCTCTCTCTCTCTCTCTCTCTCTCTCTCTCTCTCTCTCTCTCTCTCTCTCTCTCTCTCTCTCTCTCTCGCCCATGCTCGCTCACTCAAGGGCAGAAACTAATACAAGCACGAACTTGCGTGAATTGGAATTGTGCAGGCTCTCAACACGGCGTATGCCGCTGTCCTTGACCGAACGTGCAGTTACGTCGGTATCGAGCACATGCGATCGCTGTACCGAATCATTGGACGAAACAACCTTCCGCTCGTGGTCGACGAGTGCATCACGTCGCTCGATCTCAAGATCCGCACCGTGCTGAGCCCGTACGTGATGGAGCTCTTTGGTGCCATGCCACCATCGTCCAAGCTTCCGCGCGCCGATTACGGCACGCAAGGAGTGCTCGGCTTGTTCCACAGCAAGCTGCTCGACATCAGCACCTATCCTCCGTTGCAATCGGACGTCTACCAGCACCTGAAGGAGATGGGCAACGCCATCGCCTTCCTGAATATGTTGGATTACGCCGCGGTACGACTTGCTGGCACGCGCTCTTCCCGGAGAGAGTGGCTCTCACACTCTTGTGCGACTGTGACCTGCAGAAATCGCTCGAGCTCGAGCAAACGGTATTCGCGGCTCCGTTCACCGGATTGAATGCTCGCAACCTCGCAGTGGCGTCCATCACGCCCGAGTTCCCCCAAGCGAGCCCGTTGTACGCTTCAGCACACGAGTTCGTCGCCAATGCTTCGGCACATCCCAAGGTCAAGGTGCCACAGGTGCTCACCGATATTGCTCTCAATTCTATCGTAACTGGTAAGTCACCACCACCATCATCATCATCATTATCATTGAGAGAGAGAGAGAGAGAGAGAGAGAGAGTTCTAACTAACAACGTGCGTGTAGCGCAAGTGTATCAACCCAAACCTCGCACATCGTTGTTTGCGGCGGCTCTCGCTCGCATCAGCGAGTTGATTGCAAACATGCGCGAAGAGTGGAGCCAAGAGACGCGCGAGGAGGGCTCGCAGATTGCGATCGACACCACCAAAGAATTCTACCGCCTCTTTAGTGCGCTGTTGTTCATCTACTGCCAGCCGCCAGGCCGTGGCCAGGGCGAGTTCGACAACTACGACCTCTTTGGCGACGGCCCCTTGTGGTCCGGTGCGACCATTGTGTACTTTTTGAACCAGCGCGAGCGCTTCCAGACCCTCGACTTTTCGTACTATGTGCTGAGTCTCGAGGAGGCTAAGCCGACGCCTGAGGTACGTGCTGGCTGCCTGGCTCGCTGGCTGCCTGGCTTGCTGGCTGCCTGGCTCGCTAGCTGCTTACTTGCCGATCTCCGACGACGTGTTCGATAGCCCGACGACATCCTGAAGAAGACGCTGCGTAACATGACGCGCGCCAAGGACATTAACGATCTCGTGTTCGAGAAGCTCGCGAGCCTCGCGTACGTGCAGCCGCGAGCGTTTGTCGGCCTCGAGCCACCCATGGACGACTTTAGGAAGACCGAGTTCAAGATGGTGTCGTTGCGCTCCGAGTCGGCTTCCAGTCTCCCCGTACCGAGCAAGCCATCGCCGCCGGCAGCCGATCCAACTTCCTTCCCGCCGCCAGCAGTCTCTGCTCGCGAGTCATCGCCGAGCTTCCCACCACCGGTGACAGCACAGAGCTCGAACGCACCACCAGCTCCACCTGGCCGCGAGTCGTCACCGAGCTTCCCGCCGCCAGTCGTGGCTCGTGATGGACCGCCAGCACCTCCTGCTCGAGATGCAGCACCGCCTCCGCCTGGCCGCGAGTCGTCACCAAGCTTCCCGCCGCCAGTCGTGGCTCGCGATGGACCGCCAGCACCTCCTGCTCGAGACGCAGCACCGCCAGCACCTCCGCGCGACGGAGACGCCGACGCGCCACCTCCACCGGCACGCACCTTCCCCGTTCCGAATATTGCGCCGCCACCGCCGCGCAGGTAAGCACCAGCTCCAGCGCCGCCACCAGCATCGCCAGGTCTGGTCTCCAGCAATGTACACGTTCGCTCCTCACTCTCCTGCCGCCTCTTCTTCTTCGTGGTGCTGCGCCCTCTTCATCTTCTCTCTCCCTCTCTCTCATATCTTGCTTCACTATTTGGCGCGCCGCGATCCAGCTAGACACCCACACGCACACCCAACCTAACCCAACCCACACCAGCTCGAAATCGAAGGAGAACCTCAATGAATCTGCCAACTTCTTTGATTCACCATTAGCTTAATGCTGCCAGGGCCACTCTATCCGTCTATCTTTACAGCCATGGATGAGCACACCTTCAAGCGTCAGACCCAGTTGCATGAGTAAGGGCCACACCACATACATACATATTGATCTCTCCGTGCGGGACGGCGAGCATCAGCATACGAGAGTGCGAGAGTGCCTGGGAGCAGCGGCAGACCTTGGGAGCAGCACCAGCAGCAGCCGACGCTCAAGAGAGAGCTCCCTCTGCCTCTTCCCTCTCATTCGTTTCGCTGCTCGCTCTCTCACGCATCTCTCTCTCTCTCTCTCTCTCTCTCTCCACGAGGGAGACCACGAGATAGCAAGTAGCAGCAAGCTCTCGTTGTAGTGTAACTCTCGCCGGCATCTTGTCTCTCGCGTGTGCGTGAGAAAGAGAGGGAGAGACTCCACACATGCGCGACCGAGCGTTCGTAGTGGTGCATGGCTTCGGTAGCGCCATCATCGCTGCCGCTGCCACTGCCACTGCCACTACCACTGCCGCTGCCGCCTCGACGGTCGAGGATGGTGGCAGTGGCGATGGCAAGACGCGAACGTCGAGTCTTCGATCCAGTGCATCGGTGACTCCCGTCTCGAACGACCTCGAAGGCCCCGTGGTAGCGAGCGACGGACCGGTCGGCATCTCGCTGCACCTGCCTCCCGAGTGGGCGTGCGCCATGATCGAGACCTCGCCGGCGACCATGGCGCTGCGTGCCGAGCCCGAGACGCTGCCACCTCCGTGGTCCGACGATGTCACGCCATCGCCCGTGCATGCCGATCTCGTCCTGTCGCGCTTCTTGGTCTCTCGGGCCTTGGATGCGGCCGACGTGCCTCAACCAGCGAACGACATCGTTCCGCGAGGTGGCATCACGCTTGTGCTCGCGCATCGACCTCCGGAAGCCGAGCCTCCCGTCGCCGCGTCATCGTCGTCATCCTCGAGCGGTGCCTCATCGTCAAGCAAGTCTACTCGAGCCTCTCGAGGAAAGGTCTCTCGTTCGTTGGAGGAGGCTTTGAAGCTCGAGCAGCAGCGACCGGTCGATGCGACAGCAGACAGCAGCTCGTTCGCTGCGTGGCCCACGCCCAACCCTGCGTGGCGCACCAACCATCTCCTCTTCGTACAGCTGCCGAGCTTGATGCTGCGAGCAGCACCATCAACATCATCGATATCATCTTCTTCAACAGCATCAACACCAGCATCAACACCAACCGAACACGCGAACTACATGTGGTCGCTCGAGATCGAGGTCGATCTCAAACGTGTGTACGAGGCTGATTCATTCGACGACCTCCCGTTCTTTCTCGAGGCCCAACAACGGCTCCCGGGCTGCATCGTGTCCATCTCGTTGTATCGGCATCTCGACGACGCACAGCAAGAGCAGCCCCAGCAGCTGCTGCTGGTGCAACAGGAAGAACAACAACTGCCTTCCACAGAACAGCAACAGCAGCAGCACGAGGAAGAGGAGGAACAGATTCACATTGATAGTGAGCGCGAGTTCGAGCCCTTGAGCGGGCCATTGATCATTGCGCAAGCCGAGAACGACACCATGGCAGCAGACGATGCACACGATGGCATTGCCACTCTCATTACCGTGCACACTGGTATGTCTCCACCGGAGCGAGCGATGCTGACCACTCTGCCTTTGCGTATACATCTAATCGCAAACGGACTGCAGAGGAGGACAATAACTACGCATTCCACGATGATGAGGACGAAGAGGAGGACGAGGACGCTATGGAGACCACCGAGCAGCACGAGCACTCTCTTCATGTTGATGATGATGAACAAGGCGATCACGAGAAGGTGGTGGTCGTGGCTGTTGGCGAGGAACCGC
>Ga0209935_1002320_pt1 | contig 23799 bp, 21 predicted proteins | sample ThiBio_1000_plan_2_FD_183958 | JGI IMG/M metagenome (GOLD analysis project Ga0209935, IMG submission 183958) | Wastewater bioreactor microbial communities from Cape Town, South Africa - Thiocy_cont_1000_plan (SPAdes) | ecosystem: Engineered > Bioreactor > Thiocyanate-remediating >...
GACGGTGTCAAAAATCCCTTACCGTTATTGACCATTAGGCAAGGCCTAAGCCAGGTACCACATATCAGTTGTAGACCGTAGGTCCTACACGGTTCGGGCAAACTTGTAGCGCTGTGGGGGACGTTCAAGAGACTCACGATCACTGGTCCGATTTATCGTCGTTTGAATGATGCAGGGATTCACTCCCACATGATTTCATCTCCCAAAGAGAGTCCATTAGACACTGTTGCTTCCTACATTTATGGTCGGTCGAATGTGTCCTCCAAGACACCCGAAGCCTCCATCACTGGTGCCGAGCTTTCATCTACGACTACACAATTTTTTTTCTCTTTGGCTGCTCCCGGTTTTATTTTCTGGGTGTGAGGTCGCCATAATTGGGGGAGGAGTCAGTGGGGTCTACAGCGCATTCGTTCTTGGTGGCAAGCTTGGAGAGAAGCTATGCTTGTTTTGAGAGGGAATCGCAACTTGGAGGGCGAGTTTTAGATATTTCACCATACAACCATGGTGGACCCCCATTCATTGGTGCATGAGCACGACGCATAATGGCCGGACAGGGCATTATTTTCGACTTGGCTCGGGAGCTGGGTGTTGAACTTGAAAGCCGCACAACAGGGTCCGATCTGATTTTTGCCCGAGGGATGCATGCAACCAACAAGAACGACTTTCTTCACAGATACCCTGGGCTGCAGTGCAACCGCTCAGCTCCAAGTGTTGAACTTCAACTGCAGGAGCAGCTTATCAGTGCTCCAGAACGAGGACGTTGCCACGAGTATGCAGATTTCAAAAGCTACGTGCGGGCAGTTGTGGGGGACCAGGACTACGAGTACTTGCGAGACATGCACAGATTTCGCGGCGACTACGAGCACCCAATCAGCGCATGCTCGTATGTGGCCTATCTGGCCGCAGAGATTAAGGCTTGCTGCCAGACTTACTACCCTGTAGGCGGCATGTCGGCCTTTATCCGAGCAATGGAAGCAAGGGCACTGGCCAGTGGCGTGCGCATCTTCAAGGGGGAGGAAGTGCGCGTGATCGAAAAGGATCCCTTTCAAATCAATCTCTATCTGGTCAGCACGCGTAATCTGCAAGTCCGCGCACCCGCAGCTCATCATCGCGGCACCGCCTGATGCCATGCGGCAGTTGAATGGCTCGATTGCCCGGAGGTTGCAAACGCTTCCTCATTTCCAGGCCATTATTGGCATCAAGGTGGCGGTGGTCAACCAATGGTTCGAAACTCGCTGGTGGGAGACGACACGGACCGAAGACGGAGACCCAATTTGGCGGGCCTATACGACGGACCACTGCATAAGCTTCGTGGAGATACCCCCTGAACCATATGCTTCAGCCCAGCACGTGATCCGATCGGTGTACAGCGACAGGGCGCATTTCGTCGAAGAGTGGTCTCGACTCGCCAAGGAGTCTCCTACACAGCTGAAAGAGAAGTTGCATGAAGGACTGGTGCACCTCTTCGCCAACAATGGGATAACAACTCCCGCAGATATTGTTATCCCACCACCCACTGCCACGGTTTACCATGAAGAAAATGAGGTCAGGCGCATGGTATTGGCTTGAAGCAGGATCTCCCTTCACAAACAGCGAAATCTTTGATTGGGCTGTTCGGCCTCTCGAGGGCGAGCGGATAAGCCTGGCAGGTGACGCCTACAATCCCCAGCGCGCAGCGTGGATCGATGCCGCCTTTCGTTCATCCAACCATCTGCTCAACACCAATTTCGGGATGAACTTGAAATTTTGACTTGTGGGCTTGAGCCTGAATTTTTTTTGAGATTGGTACACTGTGTACTAAATGAGATGCAGTGTACCAAATGAATCACAGTGTTTACTTTGAAACAGTACATACCCCCGTATACATCAGTTAATGGAGGCGTAAGAAGATCTTCTGATTGTAGAGATACCGCAGACAAATGAAGGTGAGGAACAGGACTGCCCCTTCAGCAATGAAAGCCAACCTGGATGTAGTTTTTTTTTTTAACAGCTTAAAATTTAGGAAAAGGGGGGTCCTTACCAGATTGGAGAATCCTTAGGTGCCAATCCAAGTATGGCGGAGAACACCAGGTCCCGAAACAGATACACAATCACAGAATTTACTCCAAACACTGTAAATAGATGAGATTTTGCCCATTTGACCCGCAACAGATCATTCACCACATAAAATAACAAGTAGAATGGAATGCCAAACCCTTATTGCAAACAGTGAGGATGCTATTCTTTGTGCGATCAACAAAGAAGTTACCTGCAGCAAATACCAGGTAACTTACGGAGCCGGCCCGCTGCGACATCATCATCATGTATGCGTATGTGCCAGATGGAGGAACAAACGGCGATTCTTGCCAATACCAGGTGTGGAATCCTTCGTAATCACAATCGACCGGAGTACTAAGGTTATTCAGCTAGGTTTCAGGAGGGGATCCCAGGAAGGAATCAGATTGATGAATTCGGATCCGAGGAATTTTTTTTTTTTTTTAACGGGCTCACCTCAAAACAGATGGGGCTGACAGTTATGCAAGAGAGCAGATAGCCAATGAGCATGAGGGCAATCCCAACCACAAAAGGAAAACCGATCATCCTGATAACCTTCCAGGTGAGTTCGGATTCGAGGCGAGGGTAACTGAGCACCCTCCACTTGCGGATACGAACGTCAATGACCTCCTTCCCGTCCTTGTATGCATTCCACCTGGCGATGGACCACACCTGCCAATCATAGAGCAACGATCCTACTACCACCGGGAGACACCACGCAAGAGTTCCCAAGCTGCCACCATCGATGACCGGTCTCTCCATTGCATATTTATACCTGTGGGGGGAATTCTCTGGTATGAGCCTCAAATGTGCGCGATTTTTTTTAAAAAAAAGAAGGGTACCAAAATCCATAAGAGCAGATCATATGGATTGTTCCTAACCCGATAGCATACATGCATTGTATTAGGACTGGCTCGGTAATCACCAGTTTGAGCCACAATTGGGTTACCCCGATCTAGGAGGTGTAAAAAAAAAAGGTAAAGGAAAGATCTATATCCGTAATAACCCTAAAGCAGGCAGGCATGTCCCCGGTACCATTGTGATCGTTTGGTAATATTCTCTGGCCCGGAAAGGGATGAGAAGGTCCTCCCACCCCAAATCCTCAAGTTCCTTGAAACTGTTGAATCTGTTCATACCGTATGCAATGAATCCCAAGATCATCAATGCGCGCACGCGTTTCAATACTTTCACTACCATCTGCCACCAACCTTTGCGTTGCCTGGATGAGCGGGAATGATCAAAATTTATAAAATAAATTATTTTTTGAGGGAGGGAAAGGGATGGAAAGAATGCAAGGTATAGAGCCTTACCTAGCCTTCAGGGCAGTTAAGCGGTAACCGAAACCCACCGCCATGAAAAATTGAGGCATTATCGCATCAGCGAGGGAGAAGTAAACTTTGTTGTGCCTGAATACGTCCGGCATCACAGAGTACTGTCCCAAGAAGGTGACGAAGACAGATAGGAATACAGTGTATCCTCTGAACTGATCCAACGATATGATCCGCTCGGACAACGCAGGTGCTCTTGTGGTGGCTGCTATGTCCGCTGCTTGATTATCTCCTTTCTCCGATCGGTCGGATTTGTATAGCATGCGACACTTTTGTAGGGAGCTTCCTGAACTTCTGGCTGTGCAATGAGAGGCGATGATAGATTGCCCCCTTCTCCCTGCCTGCCTTCCCACATTGTGTTGTGGCCTGTTTGAATTTTATCCGGGATTGCGGGTTCGGTTGGAAAAATGGATCGTGGACGGTGGACCTTGGACAATTAGTCCTGACACACGAGAGTTCAAACAGTCCAGGTGTAGCACTTTCGAAGAAAGCTGTATGTTTTCTTGTCTTTCTGGTAACGCCGATTGTTGGTTGGGGGTGTCAACGGCAGCTTGCACCCACCCCAGAGGAACCTTAGAACGCGACAGGTGAGTAGTGTTACGAACGGTGCCTTGGTTGCGTGTTGGGACACGAAATTACGCCTTCTAATCTTACTGATATTTTGTAAATGAGCAAAGATTAAGTGCGGTAATAACACCACTGCACTGTCTCCAAGCTAAGTACTGAAGGAGAGGAGTTCGTAACAACCAGTAGTGTTTGTATATTGTATTTTGGGGAAGATAGGGCACCAAAGTACGGGTGAGTTGGGGCTTCGAAGAAAACAGAACCGGTCCAGGGCAGTTGTTGAAACTGTCCATTTTTCCGCTCCTTCTGGACATTCCGTCCACAGTCCATCGTCCACAGGCCACTTTTACGACTGAACCGGATTGCGCAGAACAACCAAATATATTACCTAGAAAAAGCACTAAGTGCTCGTATCTATTTTCCGTTTGTTAAACGAAAAAAAATATACGGTAGGTTTTTAAGGGTTAGGAGGGAATTGCCTCCGTTTTTGGAGCCCGGGGGGGGGGGGAAATACACCTCACCAGGGTTTTCACCATGGGTTCATTGGGTCAGCAAAAGGGGATGATTGGGTTGGATGGTGGGGTTACCATTTAGGAATCCACCCACCTCACTCAAAAGTGTTTTTTTCCCCAGAGTTTATTGAGCTTTGCGGGGCGTAGCAAACTAACAGATTAGATGCGTGGTAAAAGAGTTTGACTGTCTTGGGGGGGGGGGGAAGGGGGGCAAGAGCTCTTCTGATTGCTTTTAAAGGAGTTCTTTATCCTACTAGTGTTGCTGTTGACTCCGCCACAAATGGAACTCCATACATTGTGTGAAGAGGAGCCAGCAACCCATGATAACAGGTGTGAGGGGCAAAAGCAATGTGTCGCAAACAATGAGAAGGCGTGTTGCAACAGCCAGGAAGAACAACAACAGGAAACAGATTCTTCGTGCCACACTAGTGATGACAACAAACAACAGGAGTGCGAAGTGAAGTGCGTCTCCGAACAACAATGCACCAAAAACAAAAAGGGGGGATGTGGAGGAGGGAAATCGTGTGCTGACAGCGACAACAATTGTTGTGGCGGTGGAAACGCAACAGGCATTCACGAGAGAGGATAACACGCCACGACGAACAACACAGGATGCAGTGAAAAGCCGAAAGAGGAGGGTGTCAGAATGTGTGTGCCGAAAAGGGTTGCCTCAGGGAAGCATGCGACAAGGTCATGTGCTGCAAACACTGGAAGAGGGTGATGCTGGTCGTCCTCATGATGGCGCTAGCAGTGTTCAGCATCCTCTACAGCCTGGTCAAGGGTTCCATCTCCATGGCATTCGGAGCAAGCAGCGCCGGCTCTCATGCTGCTCGAGTTTGGAACCGACAGCCTGATCAAGGTCATGGCTGGGGTTGTTGTTCTAGTCAAGTGCATCTTTTTTTAAAAAAAAAAAATTCGGGAAGCCTTTCACACTACTCACCCATCCAAACTTATTATCCTTCACACTCATTGTTTTTATTGTTGCTGTTTAGGTTTTCTGATGAGTTGAGGCATTTGTGCAGATACTCTGATGTACAAATGCACTACTACAATCATGATAGGCCTTTTGCTGGTGAGCATGCTCAGAAGATGGTATTGTTGTCAAGAACAATGTGGTAACATACTTACATCTCCATAATCTCAAACCAGGTTCTGTTGGTCTTGGGTGCCATTGTGGTAGCCCTAATAAAGTTGATACTGAGGTCTGTGCCAGAAACAGGGTGAGTGCTGCAACCTTCCCCTTTCCCTCCCCCTCCCCAATGAATGAAATGACTAATTTGGTTTTGTTGGCTTGGCCTGGGTGGGTTAGACTGATCAACTTTATCATTGGTGGCATCTCTATATTGGTCATGCTTGTCCTCTGGATCTGTAAGAGGACTGTTGCCATGCGGTTGGATAGTTCAATGCTCAAGTCAGAGGCTGGTTGTACCTTGGGGTGCCTCAAGTTTTTGTGCATCATGTTCATCTGTAGGTTCCCTGTTCTCATTTTTTTTTTTTTTTTGGGTTTAATTGTTATTGCTTTTGGCCTGGGCACTGCAGCAGGCTTGCTTTCCCTGCTTCTGGGCAATGATGTTTAGTGGTTGGACTCCATGTTGGCTGTCATGATCATGCTCTTCATTGGCCTTGGCAGTGCAGTAACAGGAATAAACAAACTGAGTTGGGGATTTATAGTCTCACTAAAGAGACACTATTCAATTTTAAGTATAGTCCATCATGTTTTAAGCCACAGATCCACCATTGCCTGTTCTTCCTCAGCAAAGACAAGGCAACAAACCTTTTTCTGTGCAACTACAAATTTCTTCAGTGCATTGCTTGCAGATTGAATTGACTTCTCTGGATACAACTTCAAGAAGTGGTAATAACTAATGAGAAGGCACCACCACAACCAATTCTGTAGTTGAGTTCTGCTTTTCTTCTTCCTGCTCTTCTACCACAGCTAATGTGTTGATTTGTGATGTAGGTGGCAGTGTTGGCTTAACTAGTTGCTGATACTCACAAGGCTTCCAAGAGCGACCAGGTTTCCAGTTGGACCTTGATTTCTTCTTCAGAGACTCCATTGATGGGGAGGAGTCAGTTGCTGGAGTTGTAAGAGACAGAGAAAAACAGAAAATACTCACCTTACATAATATTCCTTCTCCAATCCATCTTTTCACCTATCACTGAGTACCACAGACCCTCCTGAATGGTGGGGCCGCTCCTTGGTTATCATCTGCCACTGTTTTGCTGTTCACTCCGCAAACATGAAACAGGTAAGTAAGTTCTCCTTCCTGTTTAAGACATGGGGGGATAGCCAGCACAACAAAAAATTTCTCCGTCGACAGTGATCCTGTGTTTGGATGACCAAACCAGTTTCGAACGGCGCCACAAACCCCGAACAACGTTTTTGTTTATCAATTTAAAGTCGTTACAGGGTACAGGGGCAGCAGTGGAGTAACAAAAAGACAGTCTGCCATACTCCCTCTAATATCCAGAGAGTGCTACTATTAGTGTGCAAGAAGTTAATAAGCTGCGGAGTTAGCAAAGAACAAAGAAACATTACCTTCTGAACTGTTCGGCTCTTGTAATCAACAGGCCTGGCAACATCCAGCACTCTGTTCAGACTCCCACTCCATTCAGGAAGTGCCGCTACTGTGTAGATTAGTTAGTAACCATTGCGGAGTTAAGTGTCAAAAGATAGGAACTGTTACCTGCCAGATACAGTCAATCTCAATTGTTAGACTTCAGTAATCGCGCTAGTACTGCACACAAGAGATTTCGGATAACCTCTCACCATCCAATCTCGGAGTAATCAACTGGCTAATTCACATACCCTCAAGGGTGGTAAACACACATCGGAGGGTTTGTCATCGGGGTTGGGAGATGGAGGGATGAACAAGAACAGCAGCCAAGTGTGTGCGGCGTGTTTTGTCAAACTATGAACATCCAAAATTAATGTGAACGGTAAATTTTGGTTTTCCCGCCCAAAGAAAATAATCAAATTTGTAGACACACGCCGCATCCGTATTTGCGGTCAGAGTAATTTTTGCTGAGGCTATCCCCCATGGAACATTCTTAATAATAAAGTTCCCTCTCTGTGAATGGATGAGGAGAGTGTAGGGAACATTCAGAAGGGAAGATTGGCCACTGAAAAGGTCGGGGAATCAGGAATGTAGACAACCAAGAGTCCTGATGATCTTGATGTCACGATAAGAAATAGTGTCCACCGAGGTGTTAGCGAGTCTGTCTTCCAATGAATGCTAACACTCTTCAGGATTGCATGATCCAGATCAAACCAGCGCGTGTGGGAGAGAATTGGAAGCAAAGAAGGATGCGGATGCAAGGGAGAAGATCCTTTGGCGAAACGAACTCGAGGATGAGCTCCTGCAATTCGAATGGGAGCGAGACTGGGGATTGTAGTTTTTTCAAATGAAGGCGAGTTAGCGAAGAGAATATTTTGAAGGCATACGCAGTCCACTGCGATCTTCTTTGATTTCCATGTGAAAAAATACGAGCAAGTTGAAACTCCGCGGACACAATTCGCCTGTGGAAGACGGAGAAGCACACAAAGCGGTTTTATTGTACACAGAGTCTTGTATGACAGGGCTTCCTTCTTGGTGTTGGCGGAGTTACGGAGTCACTCCAACCAATCTTCTTACCGCTATGCACTCCGGGCATTTGGTGTCCTCTAAATATTTAAGAGTCAGGCTTTAATAGCTTTTGTTGTTGTTGACGCAATACACACTGTACCTTGGTCCCTAAACGGCGTGCTCTTCACTCTCTGGGGCACACTCCGCTGCTACACACTGTGTCTTCCAACAGTAGGATTGCTGTGGAGTGGTGGGAATGTTGGCCCAAGGAGTGAAACAAAAATAAAAAAATCACACAATTTTGCTATTGAGGTCGCTGAAGCCAAAGGGTCCTCACAAATTATCACTTGTGCCACAAAGTGCGTTGCGCTGGCAAGTATTGGGAAATCAACAACTTTCTTCTCTCTTGGGTTCATTGATATGATTGAGTAGCTATAGCAAGTGGACTCTACCCTCTCGGCACATCTCCTCTCAACATGCGACAATGGCCATAAGTACACAAATCATAAGGAACGATAAGACCTCCCTTGTGGCTAGCTTAACCTTAGGTTTTTCCCGCCGAATCCCTTGTCTCTATTCGTTGAACCTTATACATCAAAATGTTCCAATTTCTCCCTCCTGCACTAACATGCCAGGTTCAAGAATGCGCGCTTTGCTAGGAAGACGAAAAATCAAACACAAATCCTCCTAGTCATCCTTCGTATCAATGCTTGGCCTACACTTCTTCCCACTCGACATGCAACAAGGCAATGGTTATGAAGAAGAAGCAGCAGCTCCGTATGCTGCCCTCCCCTTCACTCATTCTCCCGCACCGGCGCATCCATGCGATTTACGACTTATCATTACGATACCACAAATGGGTAAAAAAAACCCCCAATACATATCTTTCTCCCTTTCCTCCTATTGCATAGGAAGGAGGCAAATCGGTGCCGAACTCATCCTGCACCTTCTTGGCTACAATGTTTGCGCGATAGATTTCCTGCACTTTGCTTTCAATGAGCGACAAATAGGTTGAGATGCTATCTCGGGGGTTGATAACACCCCTTGCCCACACAAACCGAGAGGTAAGAGAACATGACAGGAAATGCGCGTTGGCTCGATGATGACGAACAATTCCACGGTGACTGTAGATTATGCTCTCTCCACGCCACTCCCTCAGAATGTTGTGGGCTGCCTACCGGCGGGTGGGGAGGAATCAATTGCTACCATCGTCTTCTGGTCAGATCCCTCATCGTCATAGTTGCCAACTGACATTAACTCTCCTTTCTTCTTCCCATATTTGCAGGTCCACTCTCGCCCTCAAGGACTAGTCACAGCAACATTTCCTTATGCAGAAATTTTTTTTTCTGGTCTATTTATTTAGTAGGAGAACAAGCAATCCTCAATCGATCTTGAGCTCTGTCACTCTCCAGCAAAGAGGGAGTTACACTTGTCTTGTGAGTGCGACACGAAAAGGATCCTTCCTGTGAGAAAGAAAATCGGTTCACCCCAGTATAGAACCAAGAACACCTGTTATAATTCCCACGTCATAGATAGAACCTCTTGCCACCAAATCAATAAAGCAGCAAATAGATTCTGCAAAGGGATAAAAAAACTGTTGGAAGGAGCGAGGGAAAAGATACACAACATAAACACCCTATCCAGCGATGGTAGACGACGAAGGAGCGAGCAGCCTCGTCGTCCAACAAAATAGCGTCAGTAACTCAGAGCTCGCTGACAGTGTGCATCTACAAATCAATCCAATCACAAGGAAGCTGTTTGCCGAAACCGACTGGGCCAAAACCTCCCTCGGCCCCATCGAACTATGGTCTCTCAATTTGCGCGTCGCGGCGGACCTTTGTCTGGGTTCTCTCTTTTCTTGTATCATATGGCTCGGACCGCTTGAATTTTATTCACAATGACGTAAGTTTCTCTCCGTCCCTGCTTTCACGATCCCTCCCCAAAAAAAAAAAACACAACCAACAAACGCACCTTTGCAGGAATACATTCCAAGCCTGGGTAAAAAACATCCAAACGCAATGGGAAAGGAAGGTCCCCAAGTATGGGGTGAGATCTGGGGCGTAGTGGGATGGATGTTAAACGACGTGATAGAGAACGACAAACCTATCTGGCACGACGACCTTCTTCTGATGATCAACCGCACCGGGGCGGTCGAAGCAACATATTGGTCATTCTGCTACAGCGGAATCCATGACGACATGGGAAGGTGAGTGGCGTGTTCACTCCCGGGTTGGAAACAAGTTCACCGGTGTCCGGTAACGAAAACCCCTGGCGGCCAAGGAAGCCAAATTGCTCTGATGACCGGTATTCCACCGGTTGATACGTCATACCATACCCCCGGGTCGAAATGTGCTGCGGTTCAATGATCATATCAAAGCGCCGAATCGAGGAGGAGATCGGCACCGTCGAGCTGATCAACCGCAACTGGTCACTATCGCAACTTCATTCAATAAAGAACTGTCACCAATTCATCATCTACCTTTTGGCGAGGAGGACAGGCAGGTTTACCAGCAGGAACTGGCTAATGTCCGGTGCCTGATCAACAAGCTGATACGCAATCCAAAGGTGGAGGTTGATGGGAAGGAGTATAAGATGGAATCGGTGATGGTGAGCGACATGAAGGCACTTACCAAGTTGATGGGGTTCTACACAACCTATCATCCTAAGGCCAAGTGGAAATGCCGTTGGTGCAATGTTTGCACCGCGAAGCTGCACATCTTTTCCCTGCCAAACTGAGCGATGCGGAAGAAGGAAACCTGGGCCGTATAGGCTCAGGGGGCAGAAGCGTAAGGACCGGAAGCAACACGGAAAGCCTATGCAGGGAAAAATGAGGTGATGCTGGGTGAGCCCTTATTCGACCTCAATATGGAGCAGGTGATACCTTGCATGCTGTACCGTCTTAAGGCAGTGACGCGAATGCTGCACTCTGTGGCTTTCACGGCTCCCTAAAAAAGCTCGGAAAAAACATGCCCCGATTTACTCGTGTGCAGACTGATAAGTATTCAAAGGTACCAATCTGCAAATTCCATTTTTGGGAATGTTTCCAAAAAAAGAACTCTCTCCTCGCGAATCATATTCCCTTGGCCTCGGTAGTTGTATAGCATACATCGGCTCCGGCCAAGAGAAGGAAAACTCAAAAAAACACCATGAACGAATTAGTCTTTCCGCGTGATTTTTTGTTGTTGGTGCCTAATTTTTTTTTTGCGAGCCGAAAGGAACATGGGGTCCGCAAATTTAAATCTTATCTTGTTTAACAACCTGAACAAATCGTTAAATACACGTTGGCCAATCGTGAGAGCCTGGGTCACCCAATTGTTGGCTCCTCATCGGAGCCATATCAATCCTTGTTGGGTGTCTCAGCGCCAACCTTTTTCCATATATATGAAACACAGAGGGATATGTTCCTGACCAGCAGCAATTTCATTACCTCATATTAAAAAAAAATAAAATGAAAAAGAGAGGAGAGGGGAAAGCAAACTCCAAGCTCTGAAAATGTGAACTGCAAAGTCTTATTTCTATTTTCAAAAACGAAATATATATAATATTCTAACAAGAGAAGAAGGGAAGGAGGGAGGGAGGGAAGGAGGGAAGGAAACAAAATACTTTACAAGTTGAGATTTAATTTTAGTTTTTACTAAGTGTTGACCAGAGTTTTCAAAGCGATTTATTCGAGAGTGCGTTTCTCATTCGAAGATTTCAACAATTTCGATGGATATGGAATATGTGCCGCTGTCCCTTTCTCCTCCTCTTCCTCCGAGTCAGAAAATCCAGGCCCCATCCACAAGGACCAATAGATATGTTGCACCTCGGGGAATTCCTCCTCCTGAGATCTTTGACGCTTCTTTGGCTCCATTGGTTTCACCGCGGGTTTCATGTTCCGCTGGATCTTCCTCGACTGATGGCGTGGATTGCGAGTTTAACATCTTCCGCTTTGTGCCGCGATATTTGTCGAGCAACCCAAAAAATAATTGGGTCCCTTCACTTTGTTCATCATCCTGCAGCATTTCTTGGTGTCGTATTCCGAATATCTCTCCTTTGCTTTTCCTTTTTCTCCTTCATTTGAAGTTAATATTATTACGAGATTTAATATGTTTGTACTCTAAAGTGAGATAATTTTTCAGGAACTTGGAAGAAAAGCGGTGTTCTATGGGGTAGGAATACACATGGGTCATAAGATAAGATGCAGTGATCTTCAGCGCTTCTCCTTCAGGGAAGCAGTTCATTACAAATGGCTTGTGGAGTTTTTTAGTCCAACGGTCCTGGTCCATCCGCTCTAACAAGTCCATGCCAGATAGCAACCAAAAATCTGCTGAAGCTCGGATTCCGCCTCGAGGTCATACAACGAGTCCAAGTAGTCCTCGTTTGAGAAATCGGGGGGGGGGGCGAAAACTTGCAGCGCTGTTCCGTAGTTCTTGAGAGAAATCAGGGCAATTATATTTTTTTTTTGTATTTTTATTTTTTTTAATAATAAGTATATCCAAAACAAGTCGGTGTACCCCAACCCTCCTTCCCCTACGGCTTTCATTCTTGTAAGCGGAGTCGTACTGTATCCATTAAGGACATTTCCGGGGATGGGATAGACATCGCTTATAGTGATCGACCAAGGGTACAAGGCGTCTCCCCAGTGGTGTCCCTGTATCTTTCACACTCCGTTTATCAGCTGTGCCCCGGGTGTTGTAGACCTCACTTTTCCGTCATTATCCATTGGACGGAAGCAGGAGGTCTGACAATTGTTCTGCTTCTGCTGATGCTAACAAAAGTATCGCTACTTCGCACCAGAAGGCAGCGCAAAGAAGTTCCTTTACTCGGGTAAGATACATTCTGTAGGGAAAGATATTAGGGGAAAGGCTTCGTGTAGGACATGTTAATGTTACGCGAGATATTGAAGCAGGAAGGTATTAGATATCCCTTCCAGCTAGGACATGCAAGGGAGGGAGGGGAGGCAAGAAACGAACCTTCCTCCTGGTCACCCGTCACTCTTTGGGTTGTTGTCCAATCTGTGCTCCATCTCGAACAGGCCGAAACAACAGATCTAAAGCACCAGGAAAGCAGAAGGAAATTTGGGTTTGTTTAGAGGAAATGCACTTGATATCGGTGGTTACAGGAATAGTCCAAGAGGTTTGGCATCCTTCTTTGCGATGATAACGAACATTCTCATCATCGCGTTGCAGGCCAAGTTGCGATCGATGAATCTGGTGTTGGAAATCGGTCCTGGCACAGGTAACTTGACGGTAAAATTGTTGCGGTATTCAAACAAGTCATTGCCTTGGACCTGTGAATGGTTGCCGAAATGCAAAAGCGTGTTCAGGACAGGTACGTCAAATACACAAAGACAACAGGCGAAAAAACATTCATTAATCGTTTAGCGAAAATGTTTTACACTTGCAAGTTATTCTCGGAGACTTCTTGAAAGCGGCTGTGTAGCAAAAAAACCATGTCAAATTTCATCAGGCACACATCTCATGCAGGCAAGCAAGTTTCAGCTTGAATTACGTCTGTCTAATCTTGAGGTCCTTTCAGATCTCCAGACACAACTTCCGGCCACAAAAGTAGAGTCTTCGGTCGTTCGCATGGTGCTGAAGAATCCACCCCCCCTCCGATCAACTTTCAGGTTTGTTCCCATCCCACTTCCCCCCTCTCCCCCAAAACCAAATCTATCCTCCTTCCGGAGTTAATGTTTCTCATAGGAATGGGAGAGTTTGGGGCGTCTATGCTTAAACAGAAAGAACAAAACGCCCTCCGCAATCTTTCGCGCGAGCCCAGTCTGACATCAAGCTGTTACGGAGGATAACTTTAAAACATATTGTGCCCTGAATAATATCGTACGTAGTGCCTGTTCTTCGGCTGCTCACCCGCGCATAGACGGTCGATCCCCTCTCTGTCAATGAACGACAAAGTCGGGGATATCTTGAAACAAAACGACTTCACAGAAAAAAGTTCAGCCAAGTTGGATATTGATGACTTCTTGAAGGTCTTGGATGCCCTCGACAAGGGCAAGGCATCCACTTTTGTTGACAAGGGAAGGAGAAACAACGCACCAAACACAAAAAAATACAATAGCCCACCAAGGAATACAAGTACAAAACGCTTACATTTGCCGAAGAATATGCGCAGACAGGGACTGCGCCGCCCGTAGCTATCTGTCATCCTCTCCTCAACGCCGAGACAAGATGCAACACGCTCCCTGTCTCCACCCTACCCTCTGCGAGTGTAATTGTGTCCGCAACCTGTTTGCCCCTGAAAGTCAGGCGTTGCTGGGTAACCGTGCCATCTCCAAAAGCTGGATGATGAGCTGAAGACTGATGAGGGCTGTAAAAGGCTCTCCGAAGCTGAATTGGCGAAAGGACTGCCTTGAGGAGAAAAGAAGGAAAGTGGCCAACAAGTCGAAGATGAGAAAGCGCTACCGCAGCTCGCCGAATCTGAGCTGTAAAGAAGGAAGATTTGCAATTGTTGGTCCAGCCCTCCTGCTCTGGCCCATTATCGATGTCCGTCTTCCGCAGACAGGCTCTAAAACGTCGCCACCGGCTCGCCATTATCAGGGGGAATGTACCGTTTGATGAAATGACCCTTTACCTACCGCAGCTTTGGGGGTGCACATGGCATGGACACCACAATATATTCAGCCTCCTGGTATCTCTGGAGAAATTCTTGGAGTAGACATCCCTTATCCACTGCGGACTTTCCCAACAAGCCAAGTACTCAGGATCCCAACTTTTCCATGGTCAGGCTTACAGCCGAAGCGGACACAAAGAAGAATTTACAAAGTCCAGGAAATGGCGGCAAATCGTGGGCCTTGATTGTTGTGCTCCTCACATTGTTTGCCCTGTGCACACCATGCCCCGCGAGTGAGCTCTGATGTTTTGTGCTTCTTGTTGCTAATTGGGTGGAAAGGACGAGCGGCAGCAGGAAAGCGATGGAAGCAGCAAGAGGAGGCTGTTTGTTGCGTACCTTGTAGATCATCCCTCGGTTGCTTGCAATAAATATTTGCCCCAACTGTGTAACGCTTTTTTAGGGTAAACTGAATCGTCCCACGTCTGGCACTTTGTAAATTCCTCAATAGGATGAAATTTACTACTGCACCCGAATTAGCCGTTGCATGTGTTCACCCAACTGCCGAGCCAGCGCCATCTTCTACGAGTCCCCCACCACCTAGGATACAAGAACGCATTCGATGCATTATACCAACAAACTGAAGGCTCAGCCTTTTTAGAAAGTGAAGAGAACCATCTTCCAAGGTGGTGTGCAAATGTATTGTTTCCAGGAAACGATTCAGTATATTATCCCAGATAACAGATTCATCGGGGTTGGGTATGCATGAAGGCAAGAACGGAGCACCAGCCCAAGCGAGTGTGCAGGGCTGCAAAAAAACGCGCCGCCGTTTTAAGCCGACGTAACCAGGAGGCGTTAGGGTAAGTTTAAGGATGAGAAATCAGGGTCGGAAGAAGAGCATCATATCCTGCAGCAACGGGGCCAGTTATAGAGAAAAGCCGGGCTTTTCGACGAGTTCTCTTTGCTCACCAGCCTGAGTCGCGCTGTTATTAATTTTTATTATGATGGATGGCTGGAGCGTCTTCGATGCTGATTGGTTCTACACTGGAACCACAGGGAACGGCCTAACAGTGTCCTTATGATGGTGCTGGGTAGGACGAAGGACACCAAATTGTTGAAGTTGTGGGACGATCTCAACAACTCAGCGTCCTTTGTGGGTTCCAAAAGGGGATCCTTCAGGTCTCGACAGGAAGATCCCCTTGGCTTCTCCTTCGCCCCCCCCCCCGAATACCTCCAGAACATCCTTTACAAATGTGCTTACAATGACCCTTGATCTCGACTCTATTGAGGGCGTTTATGTACGCCTGCAGCATCGATGTTGAAGATTATGGCCACCTAAAGGTCTTGCCTTACTCCTCCATTTGTACAAACTCCTGGACTAATTGTGCGATTTTTCGTGCTTCCTGGAAAGTACGCTAGTTTTTCCTTGAAAAATTGTAAACAACTGTTTGCCAATTTAACACACTGCTTGTTTCATACTCGATTACCTGTTGCACCAAAACAGAATATATTTTTTGTGTAACAAAATAAAAAATAAAGGAGGGAAGGAGGGAAGGAGAAGGAGGAAAGAAAAATAGCAAAATTAATGTTGAATTCAATTGTTAAACTTATTTTAAAAAAATCATAAAACTACAAATAACAACAAAAAAAAAAAAAAAAAAAAAAAACAAAAAAAAAAAAAAAAAAAAAAAAAAAAAAAAAAAAGTTGAATTCAATTACACTTTTTTTGAGGGCTCTACAAAGTTCAAAAACAAAAAATATAAATTTTTATTTAAATCATCAGCATCAAGGAGACGATGTCGGGCTCCCCTTGCGCATGACACAGAATTCGAGTAGAAGGGACCATACATAATCAACGGAATCAAAAAAAAATCAGAGCAAAAATTCTAATGGCGATGTATCCTGCGATATCTCAATTTTTTTTTTTTGCGTTGTTGTTGCACCGTCAGCTGTAATGCAGCACTCTAAATGCTCGGGATCGCTAGAGGAAGTAGAAAAGGGTAGCTGAACCAACTGAGATTGGTTGAAGTATCACTAGCTGTTCGACACACGCAACTCGACTCATCATGCACCCCCATTTGGAAGTATGTTTTAATTCGCTACACGAAGAAAATTGAAAACATGTTTTTCCCCTTTGAAAGCTGATTGGCCCCCCCCCATACAAATTCTGTGTCATGTGACTGCTCGGCGCTTTCAACGCAGTACTCATGAGGACATATACCATTCCCTCTCATCACTCCAAGGACACTCTCTCGCGATATCAGCGAAGCGCTCCATTATCAAGTCCCTGTTGAAGGGAAAGGCCCAACTGACCCTCTGAACTACCGCCCTCACTTCAATCAACAAACGATTGCAAGAAGGCCTCCCCGGATAATTCCCACTCCAGCAGACAGGATTTGTGACGGGAAGAAGCACCCACATGGCCTTCCTCCGGGTTTCAAACCGAGTACGCTCAACACCGGATGGAATCCTAGACCCTGAGAAGGCCTCCGATAGCGTGTCTGACGACTGGCTCCTCTCTATCCTCCGAAAGATGCAAGTGAACTCGTCAATCATCTCAATCCTCTGCAACCACTCTCTCTGACTACACTGCACGAGTGCTAGTCAACAATGCCTTCTCAACTCCCCTACCCGCAAAAGATTACAACAAAGAGAGGTTTTATTGCTGGGTAAGTAAACGTTGGCCACCAATTCCAATTGCAATAGCAGATGATACAAGACCCGCACTCGCACTCAGAACTCGATAGTTGATTGTCTCCTGTTCAACAGGTTGATGGTAACAAAGTCCCCCGAGGCTTCAAGCACCAAGCCAAACTTCGTGCAATACACCCAACCTCGATGCGTGGAATAAAGCTCCTCTTTGCAATACAAACTTCCGTCGTTTTTGAGTAGCTCTTGAATTTCCTGCAACTTCTGGCAGCATTCTGTGCCAAAGGATCCATATTGCTTGTAGATGTTGGCCTTCACGAAAGTGGGCACCGGTTGCACAACCATACGCGTTTCGACAGTCACTCCATTTATTTCCAACACGGGCTTGCCATTCTCGCTGCGTATGGATACCAGCGCCAGATTATCGATGTGTATGGGATTCGAGTTCGAGGAGGCTTTGTTTTTGTGCATGCCTGTTGTTTTTTTTTTTTTTTTTTTCTGGCTCTTCAAATTTGTACGCGCAGCGCGAAAGTTGGTCCGCAGAAAAGGATTTCATTTTTTCGGGCAGCCAATGGGTAGCAGCGCTTGAAGAACAAAGCCTTTAAATACAGGCTTGCCCTCTGCCCCTTTCCATCTTCAAACAATCCAAGGAAAGTTGTGCTGAGAGGGTTTGCAACTCCCTGCCCACCACACTAACCCCACTCACTTATGCCATGCCAGGACTTTGACAATGGGGTTGCTCACTCGTCTGGGAGCGGTCGCAGTAGGGGGCGTGGCAATGGTGGTGCCAGGAGGTCAGCTGTTCGGGATGGCGGCATTGGCCTGGGCGATAAGACCTCCCGATCCGGTGGAAATTGGCATCGCAATAGCTCTCCACCCAATGCCTTTGCTGGGATTCATCTTATCATAAATTCAAAAAAAAAAAAAAAAAAACCACACTGCAATGTGCATCAACTTTAGATATTTACAATTCTTTATGAATCTTTTTGTTTGTTTTTTTTTTTTTTTTTTTTTTCATGTCTCGAAATAGCACACTTCCCCAAGGCATAAGTGTGAGGATATCCAGTCTTCGAAATCGGCATCCTCACATTCAAGGGGATCAGGGTTTTCAAAGACCTCCCAGATGTTGGTTTCCTCAACAATGGGCAAGAAACAGTGGGTCGCATTAATATCATGCTTATCATCAAGCACACACTCACTCCCAATTCATCTCTGATCAGGTCTAAAACAGGGCGAACCCCCTCTCTCCGGTGTTATTTATCCTCTGCCTCATCTGGTTCTATCAATGTTTGACACATCTGTAGTAGAATAACTCGAGTTTACAAGCCTCCAATCCGCCCAGCAATCTCCTTTTTCCTTTGGAAGCTTCTGAACGGAGCTTGAATTTCACAACGCCAAGGAGACACCTTGCCCACTCTGTGACACAGTGGAATTGACAGCACACCTTTCTGAACAGAAAACACATGGCCACTGCCAAGTTCCAACCACAACAACACACCTCCTCCAGGCCTTCTTGCAAACCACGAACTTGGCCATCAACCCCCAGCTTGCCCTAAAACTCTGGTCGGCCTGGAAGCTATCCAGTGTAAAACAGCATAAAACTTTATCTCTTAGTGATGAAAGACTATACTTCCATATAGGGAAGAGCAAAAAAGAAATAAAAAGGGATTTGTAGTTACCTTATGGGGCCCGTCGTATACTTTTCAAAGAAATTTCCTCCCTCATTTTAGCTGACATACCAAAGGCGTCTTACCTTTGGTATGCGAGTCTTGTTTTGTATGGGAAAAACTGGTATTTTATTTCTTTCTCTGCACTCCGACACATTTGAGATTTCCTGTTTGTAGGACAGAGATCAGTACCTTACCACCTACATCCCCGTATTTTTTTTACCCCCACTTTTGTGTTGAAGTTCAGTGTTGCTAGGGGGGTAACACGCTAGTATATGCTGGGCCCCCCTTAAATAAAGTTCAACCTCCTGGAAAAACAAAAAAAAAAAAAAAATTTGTTTTGATCTGAAAAAGAAATGTTATATCTAGGCAACCAAAGTCAATACTAGTCAAAACTTAGTGGAAACTCAAAGTAGAACTTAAGTAAAGTTTTATTGTATTCTCTTTTTCCCCTTTCCTTTTTTCCTCCTTCTCTCCTTCTCTCCTTCCCTCTTTAGCTCTTTACCTCTGATTTTTTAACTTTATTTTAATTATTAAAAAAAACTTTTGGTTTTTTCTTGGAAATGGAGAGAGAGAAGGCCTCTGCTCTCCCTTCCCCTGCATCTAAAGCAGCCAAAACATACTTTGCAAACCTATGTTCCTTGCTCGGTCACGCTATTAACTTGGAACTTCCCAAGCCTGAGTTCCAAGTTTATATCCCAAGGCCAGCTTCAATCTCCTCTTTCAACGACTCAACTTTAGAGTCGGTGCTCGATCTTTTGAGATTTCCCGAGGATGATCTTGAGGGCTACGAACATCGATATGGGGGAAAGCTTCTCACCTTCACCTCTGAGGTGGCGGCCACAATTGTGGCGAAGCAATTCCCTGTCGATGTGGTTGTGGGAAAGAAGACACATCGTTTCCACACAGCTCCCCCCCCGGTCACTTTTTCCGGAGTCCGAGTTCGAGTGATGGGACTGCCACGCCCATTCTCCAACGACAACCTGCGCTTGTTAGGGCAGAGTCTGGCTCTTGCACCGACTCACCTGATCCACTCTGAGGTTCTCCGCTCAAGGAGAGGAAAAGCAACGGATAAGGGCCTCCTCATCTTTTCCGTTTGCCCCTTTTCACTACTGGTATCCAAGACTGCCACTATTGCGGGATGTGATATTCAGTTCCAGTTTCAGAGTCGAGACGCTCACTGCCACGTGTGCGAACACAATGGGCATTCCTCCGAGCATTGCTACCAATCCTACGAGCAAGGTCTCCCAACTATCTACTTCGACAAGGATGGTGTACCCTCCTTTTCTCCCCCCCCAAGATGAACCAGCTGACGGAGAGAAAGAAAAGGAGAAGGATAACACCCCCAAAGTCAAGAGCAACAATTCCAGTTCGCTCAAGGACTCCCCGGGTCCAGTTAGTACTCCGGCTGCAACTCGCCCCCCACCGAAGGGTAGGGGCAAAACCAAATAGATAGATCAATGACATCGTTCATCTTAGCCAACGCCAACGGCATACACAATACCAATGACTTTCCAGACAAACCCCAGCGCATTTTCCAACACCTCCTCAATTCCACAGCCGACTTCGCAATCATTACTGAAACGCATGCAACGGCCTCCGAGAATCCTTGGGCAACTGTTCATCATGCCCACTTCTCCTCTTTCTCAGCCAAGCAGAGAGGGTGCGCCATTGTACCCTTGAAAAAGGGAGTTTCCATATCGGAGGTGACCACAGACCCAAAAGGTCGCTTCATCATCGCCACAGTCAACACCAACCATGCACCACCTGTGACAGTGTGCGGAGTGTATGCTCCGAACGACAACCAAGCCTCCTTTATTGAGGAGGTGCTGGAAGTCATTCCTGCACATTGCTCGCTTATTACGGGGGACTTTAATATTGTCACCCGCCTCGCGGATAGATCTCCATCCAAGGATCTCTCTGAGGAATCAATCCGCTTCCTCAATGCTGTCACTCGCGCTGGTTTCCACGACTTGGCCCATCAAAACTCTCCCCATACTTTCATACATCGAAATAGAAGGTACACGGCCAGACTCGACAGGTGTTTGGTCAAGAAGTCCTCACAATACTCTGCATGCATCTCCTCCCTCCACCGATACCCTTCCTCTCACCGAAACATCTCAGACCACATCCCAATCATTTTCCACCTTCTCCTCCCCGAACCGATCCCAAGGGGATCACCTTTCTGGCGCCTCAACATCAGGCGCCTGAACGAGAACTCAGCATTGGCTCTAACAGAGGTGTTGCACTCTCGCTTCATCTCCCATTCGGCAGTACTCCCACAATGGGAATCCATCAAACGGCAAGTTCGAGATTTCTTCTCAAGGCGCGACAGAGGGTTGGCAGACCAAGGGATTGGGTTCCCAGGCGAACACCCCATCCCCGTCTCTCCTGACCCCATCAAGGACGCATTTGAGAAGAGACTTCTACTTGGTAGGATCAAAGCGGACACAGCCAGAGAACTTCCAACGCCACTTCTGAGCTCGCTGATCGATTATAACATCACCAGCAACCACATCCCGGCTGTCAAGTCTCCTAGTGGAGACTTGGACTCCTCACAGTCAGGGATATCGAACACATTCCGCCAATGGTTCGAATCTACTTTCACACCCAAACCCTCTACCCTCACACCGCTGCACCGACATGTGCCCTCGCTCCCACAGAGCTCCATCAGGGCACTCAACATCCCCATCACCGCACAGGACATTGTAGCTGCAGCCTCCCACACCAAAAAACACTCAGCACCGGGTGTGGACGGTATCCCCTACATCGTTTACGCGAAGGTGCCATACCTGGCAGATCTTCTTGCCAGATTAATAGAGGAAGCACTCCATTCAGGATCATTCCCACCCTCCTGGGCAGAGACTATAATCAGGCCTATCCTGAAGCCAGGACAAGACCCCACACTTCCGAAATCATATCGGCCAATTGCACTGATCTGTTGTGATTGGAAGCTGTTCACTCTGATATTGGCACATAGGATTAGACCTGACCTCCCACAGATGTTCCCGACGCATCAAACAGGCTTCATTCCAGGAAGATCAACACACCTGGCAGCACTGCGACTCCTCACCATCCTCGACTCGACTTTAGAGTCAGTCCCGACACTGCTCGATTGCGAAAAAGCGTACGATCGAGTCTCTCACGAGTGGCTCAGGTACTGTGTATACAAGGCTGGATTCCCCTCCAACATCTCACAGCTTCTTCTTGGAATCTGCGAGGCAACACAAGGACGTGTCATCACCAACAACCGACTTTCTCGAGGATTCTTGATTCGCTCCGGCATCAGACAAGGAGACCCCATCGCACCCCTGCTCTTCATCATCACATTAGAACCACTGCTGGTGGAACTAGAACTACGAGGGTTCCAGGTGCAAGCACACTGTGATGATACCGCAGTAGTTCTACCCTCCAGTAGGATAACGGATCTGTTGGACACTCTCACACTCTATGAACGTGCATCAGGAGCCAAGCTGAATGAAGGGAAAACTGTTATTCTCTCTTCAGAACGCATATCCGACTGCCCTTTCGAACAAAGCACACAACCAGAAAGATATCTCGGTTTCTACATCTCCCCCCGAAAGAAACTCATTGTGCCGGAATTCATTGTAGACGAATGCATCAACATGATGACTCGCTGCAAACGTCTCCCTCTCTCACTGGCTGGCCGCATGACGGTTCTCTCCTCATACATCAGGCCCAAGCTGCTGTACAGACTTGCGATTTCAGTCTGTCCACGCCTTGACAGCTACATCAAGGCAGAGAGATGGTTTCTATCCAGCTCCAAACCCTTCGACAGAGAAACCAGAACGATCCCACTGTTCTCCGACACCAAGCTCCGACACCCTGCATTCTTCTTCAGGATGCACCCTTTGGATCTCACAGTGAAGATAAGGAGAGCATCAACCCTCATTTCTGCAATCAGATCGATGAAAGCAGAAACAGATCTTTCATACATGCTCTTAAACAACACACCTGAAGCCAGACTCCCACCACCTGCATGGAGACAACTGCGGGAAGCCTTCTTTGACTTGCTTCCACTTCTTGATATCCCGAGGCGGAGAGTAAACAAACAGGGGAACCCTGACCACAAGGGGAAGTTCTCTAATTGTGAGCAAAAAGGATCTTGACAAGATCGACCCTGCATCCATCCAACACAGGGTTTGGATCTCTCTCAATGCAGAAGCTCTTCCGCTCTCCTCAGTGCAGGAGGAATACTTCCACACCTACAAATCAGAGCCAAGAAAACTCTTTTGGTGGCTGGCCACCTCCAAGATTCATCCGAACATCTTGTCGTTTGAATGGCGAGTCCTCCACCACAGACTCTTTCTGCACCTGCTTCCAAGGTGCTCACTGTGCGATACACCAACCCCAAATATGGAACACTTATTCGACAAATGCAAAGGGATTGCAGCTCTCCACCCCAATTCAGCACCACCACTCACATCCCTCCTCCAACCTCCATACTCAAACACACAAACAACCTTTGCCCTCATCACATGTTGGGCACCACTACCATTCAGGTCGAATACGGACTGTTCTGCGAGAATGTTCGTATTCTGGGCTATTTTAAATAGGGAATTTCCCAGAATAAGTCTACCATTCTCCAGAACGTTCGTGTTCTTCCCGAATGCGAACGGTGCCCGTTGGGCTATTTGGAAAACCACTTGGAATTCAGTATACTGTGGCCGAAGATCAAACAATGTCAATGCGAAGTCAATGAAAAGGATAATTGAAGAAGAGACCCATAGGATGGAGTTGGCCCAAAACCCTTCCCCTTTCATGTCTTTGTTAATAATTAAACAAAAAAAAAAAAAAAAGAGGATCCTTGGTAAAAAAAAAAACAACAAATAAAACCTTTATGATACAAACCCGCTGATACTAGGTACTCTTGCTGCTCTTGGTGATTTCCCCACCCGAAATACCCTCT
>Ga0209935_1002324_pt1 | contig 23771 bp, 24 predicted proteins | sample ThiBio_1000_plan_2_FD_183958 | JGI IMG/M metagenome (GOLD analysis project Ga0209935, IMG submission 183958) | Wastewater bioreactor microbial communities from Cape Town, South Africa - Thiocy_cont_1000_plan (SPAdes) | ecosystem: Engineered > Bioreactor > Thiocyanate-remediating >...
CGGCCCTGGTCTTCTTGACGAACGAGTGTTTCTTGAGCATTCTAATCGATCGAGTGGGATCGAAAGAGAGGAGAGATCGATGATGATCTCGCGCACTATATCGATGGGTCTGTGTGATGCGTGCTTGAGCAAGTAACGAAACAACTGATCGAGATCGAGATCGGGATCGCTGTTCTTGAGATCAATCTCTCTCTCTCATGAATACAGTATCACACTTCTTTCGTGGATGCCTAAAAGGCTATCCAGTTTCAATGATGTAGTCATTAGAATGCTATTGCTATGGTAGTTGGTGTATAAAGTAATGACAAGAGAGAGAGAGAGTCGATGGTCGATGGATAACGGCCATCGACTATCGTGAAATGCAAGAGCTCGATGGGGTAGTTGGGTCCTCCATATGTTGTTGGGTTCATCGTTGAATGAGCTGTGTCGTCGACTGATTAAAAGTCCTTGGTGTCTCCAATGATATGAAACACATGATCCTATCGAGATGGACGAAATGGTATCAGTGAACGAGTGAGATAGCTGGAAGAGATGTGTATGTGTGTGACGTACAATGTTGTGTTCCGAGTTCGGTTCACAGACCTCGCAAATGTTGAAGCATGGACAATGGATACAAGCGAATCGTAGCCCGACAATCTGCTTGTTGCATACGTCACAGTGGTACTCGCCATGGTGCGTTCGACCTTCGAGTAAGGTTCTCTCGTCGACGACCTTGAGGGCCTTGAGATGCGAGGTATCGGTTGCGCGATAAGGTGCCGCCGCGCTCCAGTTAAAGGCCTTGCCGCAACCATGCTGCTTGTTGCCACCGTGCGTGTCCTGACCGCAGATCATGGAGTCGCAGCCCGAGATCTTTTCGACCACGCTGCCACAGTGCGGACAAGCGCGGAGGTGCTTCTTCTTCCAATCCTCGTCCTTCTTGAACTCGGCCATTCGACGCTTGAGCTCTTGCGCTCGTGCAGCTCGTGCCCTGGCGAGCTCCGCCGATACATGAGCGAGATGCGCCTTGCGCTCTCGCGTCGACCACTCGAGCCAACGAACTCGAATTTGACGCGCCTCGTCGCATGTTACTGAGCCGTAGTGGTATTGCTCCTGCAAGTGAAGAGTGCGTTAGGCTCATGGACAAGAGTTGGCTCTTCTTGATACTGATGCTGATACTGATGATGATTGTAGCGATAGACGTACACGACAGAGCGAGCAAAAGCTCGTGTTGCATCCGTCACAGTTGCAGCGAACCTTCACGGTCGTGTCGTCAGGTAACACGAGCCAGTTGCTACAACCAGGCGTCGGGCATCCGATGCAATTCGCCATGCCTTGCAGCGCCGACTGTAGTTGTGCGTCTCGGTAGCGTCGAAGGATGTCGCTCTGCTTGCCAAAGATCTCGATGATCTCGGACTCGGTGATGACGTGCGGACAGCCACCGTACAGGCATCTGGGTTGCGTCTTCTCGCGCACCGCAAGCTCGATTCCCTTGCGCACGCAATCGTAGCAGAAGCGATGCGCTGACTCGCAGTCGAGCGTGTACATCTCCTCGATCGGCAGCTCGTCGAAGCAAAGCGAGCACTCCTTGCGAATGATGCCGATCGATGTACGAAGCAACTCTCCGTCCTTGGCGAGCCACTCGTTGACGTCGATGCCTTGCATCAAGGTGTCGAGCACGGCCTCGAGCGAGTTGGAGTTGGGATGATGACGCAGCACGCACAAGACCGTATCGAGCGAGTAGCTCTCGGTTCCGAGGATCGAGAGAATGGTCTGTGCGGTGGCAATCTCTTCAGGACTCGATACGAACTTGGAACTCAGAGAAGAGGACGATGACGACGAGGACGACGACGAGGAGCCCGACGAGCCTGACGCGGGGTCGTTCGGGAGAGCGGTGGCGCTCGGAATGTAGGCCGGCGGTGCTGACGGTTGCATCGAACTCGCTGGCGGAGCCGATGGAGCGTTGGTCGACGGCGACGGCAGCGCGGCCTCGAGTAGCGCATGATCCTTGGCGAACCATTCGGTCTCGTTGATGCCACCGAACAGAGTCTCGACGACGGCGTCAATGTTGTTGGGCGTCGGATGGTGTCGCAAGACGCACAGGATCAACTCGCTCGAGAACGACTCGCCCAAGATCTCGGAGATGATGTGCATCTTGGCAACGTCCTCGGGCGATGAGAGAGCCGACTCGCGTGGAGTCGAGGTCGGAGTCGGCGTCAGTATCGGCTTGGGCAGCAGCGACGGCGATGTGATGGATTCGAGAGGCAGCTGCAGCCCGAGGCTCGGTGAGGTCGGAGCGATCGGTGGCGCACTCGGTGCGAATGGCGTGACTGTCGTGCCAGTGGACGGCTTGGTAGCAGCGACGACGGGTGGCGCCATCGGTTGGTTGGGTCGCATGGGAGCTCGGACCGTGAGTACGGCAGCCAAGGCGTCCGCAATGTCGCTCGGTCGAACCATTGCTCGAACGATATCAGTCGCCGAACAATCAGGCTCGAACGACGACGAATGATGTCGCGCTGCTTGTACAATCGCCTTGATCAAGACTCGCTCACAATCTCTACATGAGATTCGAGGTATCGTCGAGGAGCTACTCGGTGCCGTCGAGGTGTTTGATGACGACGATGCTGCTGCTGATGATGCTGCTCCTCGAGGCGATGGTATCGCGACATCCATGTCCGACAGCTTCTGCAAGGCGCTGAGCAGTAGCTTGCGATCGAGAAGCTTCGATACACCGATCGTACTGAGATCGGAATCACCCAGCATACCAGCCACTTGATGTAGATCACTGAGATTCGTGAATCCATTGGTGATGAAGGCCGCCGAGTAGTCCTCGCGTAGCGCAAGCGTACGCAACCAATCGTTGATACTCATCGAATCCATCGAGACTACCAACGAGTATTGATGGATAGATCACACGAGTGTGCTTGCTTACTTGCTTGCTTGCATACACCACCACCACCGCCACCACCACCACTACTACCACAATAACAAAACGCGTAGATACGTTGTAGAACACCAACAACGTTACGTTCTATCTTGAAATGCAGCTCGCTCAAATCTCAATCTAATAAACGAGAAGTATCAAGATCTATCAATCTCTCAAGCTTGCTGACCAACGCAACCACCACAGAGATAAAGAAACCAACCTACAATGATATAGAGTTATTACCAAAGTGTTGATTCAAGTGTTACGACGACGACGTAGACGCGAGCGAGCAAGCGAGCAATGAGAGAGAGAAGAACAGCGAGACCCACAATCCTGTTGGTGGGTGCGGCTCTGCGGTCTTGCGCCAACCTTACAACCCGCAGCGGTCTGTACAGGTCCAACAAACCCTGAACAGTCATCGCAATAGCTCTATCTATCTATCCATGTAATTATCTCTTGCCCCATCCCGGCATTTTGAGGGGGAGAGTAAATGCGGCCTTTATGTGCGAGATACTTGATGTGTGTTCCAAATGGAATGGCTCGTGGTTGTGTGAACAAGTGTTTCCAACCTCGTTTGTGCAAGTGTGGGCACGAAGGGCCGAATACGATTCTGGCGTCCAGGTTCAGTGACAAAATTCGCGACATGAGAGAGGGATTACAACAACAAGGATCATGACGATCGTCAAAGGAACGAGAAGATCTCGAACAACAGCTCGTTCGGAATCATCGACATCGCCGAAGGCTCGTCGACCACCGATCGAATCATCGTCATCGTCGATATGGCTTGCTTGATCCATGATGGAGCATATCGATGGAGATCTGGGCGCCACGTGAACGTGTCGGCAAGCCATTGATTGGCTCCAATCACATGCACTCGATGGTCTGCCGAGAACGCGATGAGACCTCGATGCTCGTCGAATGCCATCGCCCACGGACTCTCGATGCCACAATCGAAGGACGAGATGTGATGGCCCTCGTGAGTGAATGATTGCAGACGATTGTTGAAGAAGTCGGCGACGATGATTCGGCCTTGATTGTCGATGCATACTCCTTGAGGGTTGTTGAGCTGGCCTGGTTGATTGCCGTACGAGCCGAACTGGAACAAGAACGAGCCATCGATAGACGACAATACTTGCACTCGATGATTGTCGGTATCAGAGACGATGATTCGATGTCGATCATCATCTATCGCAATGCTTGATGGAGAGTTAAACTCGCCAGGTTGAGATCCTTGCTTGCCGACCTCGAACAAGAACGAGAGATCGATCGACGACAAGAACACCAATCGATTGTTGTCGGTATCGGCGATGATGATGCGACGATGATGCTTGTCGATCGCAATGCCTCGAGGATACTCGAGCTCGAGTTCGCCTGATCCTTGATGGCCGATGCACGACAAGAACGATTGCTCGCTCAATGACCATGATTGTGCGCGATAATTGCCGCTGTCAACGATGAGGATGCGATCATGATCGTGATCGATCGCAAGGCCGCCTGGGTTCTTGAACTGGCCTGGTTGGTCGCCTTCCTCGCCGAACTTGGACACGAACGATCCGCCGTCATCGCACGAGAATACTTGCAATCGATGATTGTTGGTGTCGCTGATGAGCAAGAGACCTCGATGATGGTCGAACACCAAACCTGAGGGGCTTTCGAACATCCCACCAGCATCGCCTGGATGCTTGGTGCCGATCGAGAGCTTGATTCGAGCATCTCGATCAAGAGCATGGTCTCCCATCTCTTCCACTTCAATTGCGCCACAACAACAAAGAGATTCTCCAAGCTCCAAACTGCGCAAACCAAAGAGAATAAGATATGAAGCTCTCTCACACACGAGACACGAGAGAGACACCAAGCAAGCAACGAGCAACAAGAAGCAACAAGAACCAAACGATGAAGGAACAAAGAACAGCACCTCCCTCCCTCACCAACCACTCCCTCACTCACACGAGCCTCTTCTTGGTGATGCTCGATGCTTGCCTGCCCTTCCAATCAATATCTAGAAGTCTCCTTCGTTCCTGATGCCCCGCTGACTCTTTCATCACTTGGATACAATACAATGCACCATCGTTCGTGGAGGTCCACAATCATCATTGTAGGGTGAGGTTCGAGCGTTTCATTGTTGACTTGTTGGCTCCCTCGACTCGCTCTCACATCATCGCGCATTGATTCGCTCGACGAGTCGATGCCTGCGGTCCACGAGATGGTAGCAGAGCTCGTGGTGGACCTGGCTCGAGCATCGAGAAGATCTCGAACAAGAGCTCGTTCGGAATCATCGACAGTGCCGAATCATCGACCAGCGATCGAATCATCGTCATCGTCGACACTGCTTGCTTCATCCATGTTGGTGCATATCGATGGAGATCTGGACGCCAAACGAACTTGGTGTCGGCGATCCATTGATTGGCTCCAATCACATGCACTTGATGGCCTGCCGAGAACGCGATGAGACCTCGGTACTCGTCGAATGCAACTCCGACTGGCCTTCTGTCACAATGGAAGGACGAGATATGATGGCCCTCGTGAGTGAATGATTGCAGTCGATAGTTGCCCGAGTCGGCGACGATGATTCGGCCTTGATTGGCGATGCATACTCCTTGAGGATAATTGAACTGGCCTGGTTGATTGCCCTTGGAGCCGAACTGGAACAGGAACGAGCCATCGATCGACGACAATACTTGCACTCGATGATCCTCTCTTTCAGTGGCGATGATTCGATGTCGATCATCATCGATCGCAATGTTTAAGGGATATTTGAGATCTCTTGGTTGACACCCATGCTGATAGGTGACCTCGAACAAGAGCGAGAGATCGATCGACGACAAGAACACCAATCGATCGTTGTTGGTATCGGCGATGACGATGCGATGATGATGCTTGTCGACAGCAATGCCTCGAGGACTGTTGAACTCGAGATCTCCTGATCCATACTGGCCGATGCACGATGAGAGCGATTGGTCGCTCAATGACCACGACTGTATTCGATCACTGCCGCTATCAGTGATGAGTATGCGATCGTGATCGTGATCGATGGTGATGCCCCAGAGATACTGGAACTGGCCTTTCGGGCCGAGCTTGGACACGAACAAACCACCATCATCACACGAAAATGCTTGCATTCGACTTTTGTAGCCATCGACAACAAACAGGAGACCTCGATGATGGTCGAACACCAACCCTCGAGGAGAGTAGAACTGGCCATCAGCAGCGCCTCGTCGCTTGGTGCCGATCGAGAGCTTGATTCGAGCATCTCGATCAAGAGCATCGTCTCCCATCTCTTCCTCTTCAATCTCTCTCTCACACAACGACAAAGAGATGCTCCAAGCTCCAAACTGCTCAAACCAAAGAGAAGAAGATATGAAGCTCTCACACGAGACACGAGACACGAGACACGAGACACGAGAGAGACACCAAGCAAGCAAGCAAGCAACGAGCAGCAAGAACCAATCGATGAAGGAACAAAGAACAGCACCTCCCTCCCCAACCACTCCCTCACTCACACGAGCCTCTTCTTGATCTTCATCATCATTCTTGAATCTTCTTCTCTTGGTATTGGTATTGATATTGGTATTGGTATTGGTATTGATATTGGTATTGGAAAGAGAAGTTGATTGAGACTGATACAATGATTGACGAGAGAGAACAAGAGGAGGTGCTGGATAGTATCGTCACATCGTGGTGCTCTTCTTCCACTTCTTCTGCTTGTTGGTGCTGGTGCTCTTTCGAGATCGATCGCATCGCACAGCGATCATCAAAGGAACGAGAAGATCTCGAACAAGAGCTCGTTCGGAATCATCGACATCGCTGAAGAATCATCGACCAGCGATCGAATCATCGTCATCGTCGACACTGCTTGCTTGATCGATGATGGAGCATATCGATGGAGATGTGGACGCCAAACGAACTTGGTGTCGGCAAACCATTGATTGGCTCCAATCACATGCACTCGATGGCCTGCCGCGAAGGCGATGAGACCTCGGTGCTCGTCGAATGCAACTGCCGATGGCTTCTCGGTACCACAATCGAAGGACGAGATGTGATGGCCTTCGTGAGTGAATGCTTGCAATCGATGGTTGTAGGAGTCGGCGACGATGATTCGACCTTGATTATCGATGCACAATCCAAGCGGATCGCGGAATTGGCATGGTTGATTGCCAAGATATCCGAACTCGAACAAGAACGAGCCATCGATCGACGACAATACTTGCACTCGATGATTGTCGGTATCAGAGACGATGGCTCGGTGTCGATCATCATCGATCGCAACATCTGATGGAGAGTTGAACTCGCCAGGATGAGACCCTTGCTTGCCGACCTCGAACAAGAACGAGAGATCGATCGACGACAAGAACACCAATCGATTGTTGTCGGTATCGGCAATGATGATGCGACGATGATGCTTGTCGACAGCAATGCCTTGAGGATACTTGACCTCGAGATCTCCTGAACCATACTGGCCGATGCACGACAAGAACGATTGCTCGCTCAGAGACCATAATTGCACCACGTTATTGCCGGTATCAGCGATGAGGATGCGATCATGATCGTGATCGATCGCAATGCCCTCAGGATAGTAAAACCTGCCCCTGCCGAACTTGGACACGAACGAGCCGCCATCATCACACGAGAATACTTGCACTCGATGATTCCAGCAATCAACGGCGAACAAGAGGCCTCGATGATGGTCGAACGCCAAGGCTCGAGGAAGTCTGAATCGGCCATCAGCCTCGCCTTCGTGCTTGGCGCCGATCGAGAGCTTGATTTGAGCATCTCGATCAAGAGGATCGTCTCCCATCTCTTCCTCTTCAATCTCTCTGACACAACGACAAAGAGATGCTCCAAGCTCCAAACTGCTCAAACCAAAGAGATGAAGATATGAAGCTCTCTCTCACACGAGACACGAGACACGAGAGAGATACCAAGCAAGCAAGCAACGAGCAACAAGAAGCAACAAGAACCAATCGATGAAGGAACAAAGAACAGCACCTCCCTCAACCAACCACTCCCTCACTCACACGAGCCTCTTCTTGATCTTCATCATCATTCTTGAATCTTCTTCTCTTGGTATTGGTATTGGTATTGATATTGGTATTAGTATTGGTATTGGAAAGAGAAGTTGATTGAGACTGATACAATGATTGACGAGAGAGAACAAGAGGAGGTGCTGGATAGTATCGTCACATCGTGGTGCTCTTCTTCCACTTCTTCTGCTTGTTGGTGCTGGTGCTCTTTCGAGATCGATCGCATCGCACAGCGATCATCAAAGGAACGAGAAGATCTCGAACAACAGCTCGTTCGGAATCATCGACATCGCCGACCGCTCATCGACCAGCGATCGAATCATCGTCATCGTCGACACCGTGCGCTTCATCCATGATGGAGCATATCGATGGAGATGTGGACGCCATGTGAACGTGTCGTCAAGCCATTGATTGGCTCCAATCACATGCACTCGATGGCCTGCCGCGAAGGCGATGAGACCTCGATGCTCGTCGAATGCAACTGCTCGTGGATTCTCGGAGCCACAATCGAAGGATGAGATGTGATGGCCTTCGTGAGTGAATGATTGCAGCCGATAGTTGTAGGAGTCGGCGACGATGATTCGGCCTTGATTGGCGATGCATACTGCAAGCGGATCGCGGAACTGGCCTGGTTGATCGCCAAGATATCCGAACTCGAACAAGAACGAGCCATCGATCGACGACATTACTTGCACTCGATGATTCTTGGTATCAACGACGATGACTCGGTGTCGATCATCATCGATCGCAATGCCTGATGGATAGCAGAACTCGCCTGGTCGAGACCCACGCTTGCCGCCGACAGAGAACAAGAACGAGAGATCGATCGACAACAAGAACACCAATCGATGGTTGTATGAATCGGAGATGATGATGCGATGATGATGCTTGTCGATCGCAATGCCTTGAGGCCACTTGAACTCGAGATCTCCTGATCCACGATGCCCGGTGCACGACAAGAACGATTGCTCGCTCAGAGACCATGATTGTACTCGATGATTGCTGCTATCAACGATGAGGATGCGATCATGATCGTGATCGATCGCGATGCCATCAGGACGGTGGAACTGGCCTGGTTGCTCTCCTTTCTTGCCGAACTTGGACACGAACGAGCCGCCATCACACGAGAATACTTGCACTCGATGATTATTGTAATCATCGACGACGAGCAAGAGACCTCGATGGTGGTCGAACACCAAGCCTCGAGGATTGGCGAACAGGCCATCAGCCTCGCTTTCTTGCTTGGTGCCGATCGAGAGCTTGATTCGAGCATCTCGATCAAGAGCATCGTCTCCCATCTCTTCCTCTTCAATCTTTAACACTCGACGACAAATAGATGCTCCAAGATCCAAACTGCGCAAACCAACAGATGAAGATATGAAGCTGCGGCGCCTCTCTGACTCACGAGACACGAGACACGAGACACGAGACACGAGACACGAGAGAGACACCAAGCAACGAGCAGCAAGAACCAATCGATGAAGGAACAAAGAACAGCACCTCCCTCCCGCCCGACCCAATCAAATGCAACAAATCAGTCAATCATTCCATTCATTGAATCGATGTGAATCCTTTCATTCTCTCAACGAAGAGATTGATTGCTCTGTCAATTGAATGAATGAATGAAGATATGATCATGTATTGAATTACACTGGAGATTGGTGGTTGCCTGTGAGTGTTGCACGAATCAACAAGAATCATGGTGTGGTTATTGTGGTCTCGCATTGTTGATGATGATCAAGACGAACCATACGAGCTCTGACTCGAAGCTCAAAGATGCGAGAAGATCTCGAACAGCAGCTCGTTCGGAATCATCGACATCGTGTTCGACTCATCGACCAGCGATCGAATCATCGTCATCGTCGACACTGCTTGCTTCATCCATGATGGTGCATATCGATGGAGATCTGGACGCCAAACGAACTTGGTGTCGGCAAGCCATTGATTGGCCCCAATCACATGCACTCGATGGCCTGCCGCGAAGGCGATGAGACCTCGATGCTCGTCGAACGCAACTGCATATGGACAGTCGGAGCCACAATCGAAGGATGAGATGTGATGGCCTTCGTGAGTAAATGCTTGCAATCGATGGTTGTTGTAGTCGGCGACGATGATTCGACCTTGGTTATCGATGCACAATCCTTGAGGATTGTTGAGCTGGCCTGGTTGATTGCCGTACGAGCCGAGCTCGAACAAGAACGAGCCATCGACCAACGACAATACTTGCACTCGATTATTGAGGGAATCACAGACGATGATTCGATGTCGATCATCGTCGATCGCCATGCCCGTTGGAAAGAAGAACTCGCCATGCTGAGGTCCCTCCTTACCGATCTCGAACAAGAACGAGAGATCGATCGACGACAAGAACACCAATCGATTGTTGAAGGTATCGACGATGATGATGCGATGATGATGCTTGTCGATCGCAATACCTTGAGGATACTCGAACTCGAGATCTCCTGATCCACGATGCCCGATGCACGACAAGAACGATTGCTCGCTCAATGACCATGATTGTGCGCGATGATTGCCGTGATCAACGATGAGGATGCGGTCATGAGCGTGATCGATCGCAATGCCATCAGGATGGTTGAACTGGCCTGGTTGGTCGCCATACTCGCCGAGCTTGGACACGAACGAGCCGCCATCATCACACGAGAATACTTGCACTCGATTGTTCCAGCTGTCTGAGACGAGCAAGAGACCTCGATGATGGTCGAACACCAAGCCAAGAGGAGAGTAGAGCAGGCCATCAGCATCGCCTGGATGCTTGGTGCCGATCGAGAGCTTGATTCGAGCATCTCGATCAAGAGCATCGTCTTCCATCTCTTCCTCTTCAATCTCTCTCTCTCACACAACGACAAAGAGATGCTCCAAGCTCCAAACTGCAACAAAGAGAAGAAGATATGAAGCTCACACACGAGACACGAGAGACACCAAGCAAGCAAGCAACAAGAAGCAACAAGAACCAATCGATGAAGGAACAAAGAACAGCACCTCCCTCCCTCTCCAATCACTCACTCACTCACACGAGCCTCTTCTTGATGATACTATTCCGAGAGAGAGAGAGAGAGAGAGAGAGAGAGAGAGAGAGTGCGTGAGTCGGCGTCAATCGTTCACGATATCGACCATCAAAGGAACGAGAAGATCTCGAACAACAGCTCGTTCGGAATCATCGACATCGCCGAGCACTCATCGACCAGCGATCGAATCATCGTCATCGTCGACACCGCTTGCTTCATCCATGATGGAGCATATCGATGGAGATCTGGACGCCATGTGAACCTGTCGGCAAGCCATTGATTGGCTCCAATCACATGCACTCGATTGCCTGCCGAGAAGCCGATGAGACCTCGATGCTCGTCGAATACCATCGCCCACGGGCTATCGATGCCACAATCGAAGGACGAGATGTGATGGCCTTCGTGAGTGAATGCTTGCAATCGATTGTTTTGGTAGTCGGCGACGATGATTCGGCCTTGCTTGGCGATGCATACACCTCCCGGGATCATTTCGCCTTGGCTGCCTTTGGAGCTGACTTCGAACAAGAACGAGCCATCGATCAACGACAATACTTGCACGCGACGATTGAGGGTATCGGAGACGATGACTCGATGTCGATCATGATCGATCGCGGTGCTTGATGGACACCTGAATTCACCAGGCTGAAACCCTCGCTTGCCGACAGAGAACAAGAACGAGAGATCGATCGACGACAAGAACACCAATCGATTGTTGTCAGAGTCAGCAATGATGATGCGATGATGATGCTTGTCGACAGCAATGTCTCGAGGTTCGAAGAACTCGAGATCTCCTGGTCCTTGCTGGCCGATGCACGACAAGAACGATTGGTGGCTCAGAGACCATACTTGTACTCGCTGGTTTCTGCTATCAACGACAAGGATGCGATCATGATCGTGATCGATCGCAATGCCCCATGGATAGTAGAACTGACCTGGTTGGTTGCCCTTCTCGCCGAACTTGGACACGAACGAGCCATCATCACACGAGAATACTTGTACCCGGCAGTTACTTCCATCGACGACGAACAAGAGACCTCGATGATGGTCGAATGCAATGCTTCGTGGATTGGAGAACTGGCCGTCAGCCTCGCCATGTTGATTGGTGCCGATCGAGAGCTTGATTCGAGCATCTCGATCAAGAGTATCGTATCCCATCTCTCAACTCAATCAACAAAGATATCCACCACCGACCAACAGATGAATTGCACGACCTACCACCGCAACGAAAGACACCGAGATGAGATGGCGAAGGAACGAGACAAAGAACAGCGCCAAGCACCACCACACTGCAGTGATCTCCACGGAGGGCTTGGTTTGGGCAGCGGCCGTCAATTTATTGTTCGGAACGATTGACGTGCGCACGGCTCAGCAGTGAATAAGCCCAGCGCAGCGCAACGCCTGTCCTACTGCGTCGGCATCGGATTGGGGAAGGGATTGGTGTACAACTCCAACGTCGCGTACGCAGTCGGAACTTGACCTGATGCTTGGAAGCAAATCATTGGGTACTACAGCGCAGAGACATAAACAACGCAGCGTCAACAATCGTCGACGATTGATTGATTGATTGATGGGCGCGTAGTTGTCGTAGCGAGCGACGTACCCATTTGTCTTTGGCGTTCCACGACAAGGCGGGCCACACAAGCGTTCCAACCTCGAAGCTGTGTACCGCGTCACCGTTGTTGGGGTTGTAGCCAACCAATGCTGCGCAACGAATCGTACGAGCCATTAGCGACGGTCGACAGGTGGCGATGGCAACAGCGGTATCACGGCGAGACGTACTGAACACATCAGGCGGCGACGGATACGAGGTATACGACACTCGGAAGGTCACTGCTTGCGTGACGGTCGAGTACATGGAAAGATCCATGCCCATCGACAGGCAAGCCATTCCATCGGCCGGGACGTTGACGTACTGCCAATACACGACGTTCGAGGTCGAGTTCAGCTTCACCTGCGAGGGAAACGGTTGTTGCGCCGTCGCCGAGTGCGGGAGGCCAGCCAAGAGTCCGAGCACGAGCGAGAGACATCCGATGAGGACCGTGAACGAAAGAGGTTGCGCCATATGGTGAGAATATGAGATGATGCAGCGAGGGAAGGGCGAGCAAGAGAATGAGGAACGAGTGACTGGGTGAGCGAGGTACAGAGAGCGAGAGTGAGACAGCGGAAGGATTTCGGTACATACGGAAAAGTATGAAGGTCGCTCTAGGAATCACACTGGAATCACATTGGAATCTACCAATCCCAATCGATTCCTCGTAACGTCGTAGTATTCGGTGGTTATTGGTCGCTCAGAGGAAGAAGGTGGCCATCTTTATGTGCGTGAAAGGACTCCAGTAGTGGTGGTGGAACTCGAGTTGCCCGCGGTTCATTGCGACGTGAACATAAATATGTCCGCGGTGTTAACTTAGAAGTAGTAAATAGCTGACACTGATAAGAGAAATAAAGATAGAGAAGAGCGAGGACTCTAAAGAAATAGATAGACCAAAAGATATCCTGATAACCGTTGGCCAATAGATAGTGAACGCGATAAATACTGAAATGCCAGTCGGACGTGAGTTGCGATTCCAGTGGCACGAGCAGCACTCGATCACCAATAGTATGACTCAAGTTTCTACTCGCCAGCCAACCAAGCAAGCGCCGCGAATATCACCTTGTGTGAGTCGACGACCGTCGCATGCGTGCGTGTACCTCGGAGCCACGTACCTGCAAGAACACTGGAACGAGAAATCCAGTAAAGAACTGCATGGTAATGTACCACTTGTCGGCGTCGGCGTTACCGTACGCTTCGACGAGAAGTTCGCATACGACGAGATACATCAAGGCCGCAGCGCCGAACGAGATGATGGCAATGAAGGCCGGGCTCTCGGGGTCGAGGTTCGCCAACAGAAATGCGCCAAACGTGCCAGCGATAGGGATGCCGAGCGGGACACCGATGCACAACATGAGCGCCTTAGCGCGCGAGACCGACAACACATTCATGGCCAAGGATACGGTGGTTCCTAGCTGCAACATGGATGGAGGAGCCGACGCATGGTATGTCCGTTAGTATTCAAGAGAGAGCACCGCGTGTGTGGGTGATAGCCGATCTCGTGAGCTATCATTGCCTATCATACCAAGCACATTTCGATCGCAATCGCAATGGCCATGATGAGGGCAGCACTCTCTCCAGCACCGAACGAGATGCCTACCAACAGTCCTAATAGATAGGAAGGGGCGAGACGTGCGCGGGAGTGATTGAGTGATTCGGGCCGCTTGGCACGTGAGGCATGCCGCGCATAACCCACTGACACGAGCAGTATCCACGTACCATCGACCAAGGCATCGATAAATACAGGCGTCACCAATCCCCACGGGACGCGGCCTTTGCGACGAGTGAGCTTATGCGGCACCATCTCATTCATCTCGTGGTGCACTTGCGGCTCCACTGCGGCACTTGGTGCCGATGGCGCTTCGTGCGGCGCGCCTTGCTCGATGGCGTCTGCATCGGCTGCTGGCGATAGTATGGCGTAGGCAGAAGGTTGTAGTTGGTGCTGTTGGTCAGTCGGTGCTGCAGGCGCGTCGTTCTGGGCCTCTTCGACTCGATCGCCAGCGACCACGCTATCGAGAGCTCGCTCGGGCGCTTGTTCTTGCTTGGCCTTTTCGTGCTGCTCGATCACGTCGTCCATCTCACCAAAGAAGTGTGGAATCACGCGACCGACGACGAGCATCACGATGACGCCCGCAACGTAGCCACCGAGCAGGGCGCCAAAGGCCCATCCAGTAGCGTTCTCGAGTAATGGCAGCATTTCGATCGAGAGTGCGCCAAACACCACGCCTGCTGCAAAGTGCTGCAGCACCGCGCTCAGACGAGGTCCAGGTTGATAGAACTGCACCAACACGCCTCCTGCCGCCATCGAGATGGTGGGTACGGCGCAGAGTGCCAAGATCTTCCATAGGGAAGTCCAGGGAGACGTAGCATTCATTTATAACTACAAAGTATGCAGGTGTACGCGCGAACGCGAGAGAGGAGGAGAGAAGAGAGAAAGCAGCGCAAGGATAAGGATCCACGAGTCGAGCCGAAGGATCGTGCACCGCAGGTCGCCTCTTTCTTGCCTCGTTCGGTCGGATTCGCTACTCAAATCGAAAGCGTGTTCGACCAGCGATTCGCAATTGCTCGCTGTCGTTCTTCCACGCACGCTCACTCCTTCACTACTCACTTGCGGTGGTAAGGGTTGTGCGGCAAGGGGCAAAGGCAGTAGCGAAGCAGCATGCCTGGTGCTGAGCCAACCCTACTGCATCCCCAGCAACGTGAATAACTGCGTTTACTTGCTCATTCACCCTTCTCGTTACTCAATAAATCACTATACACACAAGCAAGCCATAGTACAACCAATTATCTCATTGGAGTAGTCCAATCGATAATACCACGAGAAAGAGCTGAGCAAGAGTAGGGAGGAACACGATTTTCAGCGTGCAATCAATACCAAACCGCAACCAAGGTCTCAAAAATTCTCGTTTTTCGATCTGCATGAGCGCAGCCATTATTTCTATATACTCCAACAGTATCAAGCGCTAAACATCAAGAACAAGCGCAGGGGATTTTTTACAGCACCGAAACCAAAGTATCTCGTATAGCAATCGAGAGCTCAAACATCGGACCACAGGACCAAAAGAACAAACTGGGGCTCAAGACACCCTTAACAATTAAGGCAGCCCACGAGCGCGTGGTTCTGCTACGGTAGCGTGTTCCTCTTCTCGTTCGTTGGCGTTGCTCCAGAGCCCTCCAAGCCCTCCTTGCTCTCAAGCCCACCCTTGCTCTCAAGCCTGTGCTTGCTCTTGACGCGCGCACCTCAAGCCCGTCCTTGGTCTATTCCCCCAACGGCTACCCGTGCGACGCAACGACGACAACTGCTGCGCGCCACACACGAGATCTCAGACCGACAGAAGCGAGCTAGCGAGTGGGTGTTGTGCGCCGAGTGAGATATCTTTGCGCGTGTGTGAGTCGTGTCGACGTCGCCCTTCTCTGCCCTACCCTTTGCGCCACGATGGACGAGCGCGCTGCAATGTTGGACCAGTTCCAGGCCATCGCGGTACCTGGACAAGTGCCGGGAGGCTATGTGGTACGCGACGCTACCAGATCGATCACCCACTCAATCACTCACTCAATCACCTGCCTCCCTCCTTCTCGTGATGCCTGCGTACCGATCGACCACCCTCGCTCTCCATCCAGCTCGTACGTCGCATTGTTTGTCGCTACTCTTTCTTTCGCTTTGGACTATCGCTTTTCACTTTCGCTCTTTCGCTTTCTACTGTTCGCTGCTGTTCTTGTCGCTTGTCAAACTAAATCCCTCATGCCTGTGCTGTGCTCTCGCTCAATGTACGCCACAGGTTCAACAAGCCCCGCCACCACCTCCTAGCTCTACGCCACCTTCCCGTCCGCTCATGTCGCGCAAGCGAACGCGTCGTTTGCGCTGCTACGTGTGTGACGGCAAGTGGACCGACGAGGAGTTCCGCATCAAGCAGAACGAGTTCAATCGCTGGAATCCCGAGCGTTCTGGCAACCACCGTGTCTATCTCAACGAGCAGCAGATGCAACACTTGCGCTCGTTCTTCACGCCGGCCGGCGAGCTCGCCGTCTTGTGCCGACAACACCTTCGCGAGTACGCCTCGATCGGAACCACGGTGCTGCGCCAGATCCAGCAAGGAGTCATGCGCGTCGCCGACCTCGAGCTGCCGGCCTCAACCAGCGCCGCCTCGCGCCGCCGCCGTGGTGGTCACAACAAGATTGAGCGCGCCAAGCCCGAGGTCGTGCCCTTCTTCCGCGAGTGGATCGAGGACAACACACTGCAGAATCCGTCGAGTCTCGCACGCGAGTTCCGCTCCGACCTCTCGTCCAAGGGCGCGGCGCATCGCAAGTTCAACGACGACCTTCAGACGCGCCATCAGCAGCACGTCAGCTGGCCGTCCTTCTTGCGCCTCTTGAAGGAGTACGCTCCCGACATCAGATAATGACCCCTTCGCGTTTGTTGCATCCCAACGTCCCCTCTCCCTTCCTCGTCCGACCTGCGTATCACGGTTGCGCACTTGCTTCTTCGTCAAGCTGAAACCTTGATTGATTCGTATCTCGCCTTGTGGTAGTCATCATTTGTGAATGTGCGTGTATGTATCTGCGTCTATGCATACATTGTCTCTCTGTCTGCCTGTCTATCTGTTAGTCTCTTTGTTCGCTTTCTCTGTGCGTGCGTGTGTTCATGTGACGGCTATCTATTCGTGTCCTTCCTTCTCTCTCTCTTCCTTACGTTTGTTCTAGTATAAACAATACGAGTATGAGGCTTTCATTATTCATTGTTATATCCACTACATTCATTCAGTACCACGATTGACTCGTAAACTATCCTCTCCTCACTCGTGCTTAGGCTCTTCCTCACTCGTACTGCTCGTGTTATTACTCGAGCTCGGAACAACCAACAGCGACGACGAGGACGGTGAGTTGTTGGCGGCGTTGGCAACCACCGATTCACTCGCTGCCTTTGGGATCGGTATGGGTGCTGCGGTAAAATGTGCACCACTTGTACCAGCGCTGCCTGACTTGCGTCGCGCTCGTAGTTGGAGAGCTTGGTTCTCGGCCACCAGGTGCTTGTACTCGGCCAATAGCAAGCCAATCTCTCCGATCGTCAGACTCTCGACCGTGCGGTTCACAAACTGGTACTGCGGCACTCCTGCATCGCCGGTACTACCGAACGGCATCGTAAAGGCCGTAGTATGCGTCGGAGAACCCGCTCCGCCAGACGATGGTGGAGGCGAGGATGATGACGAGATACTGCCTGTCGGCATGATGGCTGTATCGATTCCAAACAGACCATACTCGTTAGTGAGCCACAAGCATCGTAATCACATGGCAGGTATCAAGCAGCGTACCTAACGAAGCTGCACGTCGGAGCCCAGGTGGCACACTTCGAGCACCGGCCTCAAACAGCCTACGTATCACAGCGTTGATTGAGCAACAAATCTCTCGTACCACAATCGCTTGTGCGTGTACACTCGCAAACATACCTTGTAAATTCATCAGGATCAATCGTTAGCTGGGAAGCATCGAGAGTATCGATGAAATGAACTGCGCTCTCAAGCTGAGTGCAGTAATAACCATGCTCAGCAATCATTTGACTCGGATTTCTGAACCTTCGAATGTACCTGTAGCACAGTGAGTGTGAGTCGCGAGTGTCGCGAACAGCGGTTCGTTGATATACGTACTGAATGTTAGAGTGTAAATGAGGAGGCGATGCCTTGATAACGGTATAGATCAAGAGAGGTAGAAAGTCGTCGGCTCCTGCTGGAGAGCCTCCTTGTTGCAACGAGGTGTACAACAGCTTGCAACAGTTCAAGATACAGACCAACTTATCTCGAGGTACTTTGTACTGGTTGATCTTCAATAGCTCTGCAAAGTAATGCCATGAGTACTATCTCCACTACTACAACAACAACGACGACTACAACAACAATCGTACCAGCACAAGCTCGAGCACAATTACTATCCACACGATGCAACGGATTGATGTCAAGATGATCATACGTCAAGAACTGTAATCGACGAATACGATCGGCCGTAAATTCGTCTTTGATCAAGTCTTGTGGATCAGTTACCCTATCACAGTCAACCAATTGATTGATAGATCAATACCAATAGAGCCACATTCAAAAAGTAGCTTGGCTGCGTCTCGCTCTTGCACGTACTTGGAGTAAATCTTGCTCATGACAAACTTCTCGAGACCCTCACTAAACTCTTCGAGCTCCTTGTCGCTTAGATTACGACCGGCTGGATTCTGTTCAATCGCTCGTTCGGTGGACGCAATGAACGTTCGGACTTGTTCGGATTGGAGATGTACGGGTGGCGGCTTTGCCAAGAACGATGCAATGAACCTACGTGCCAGGCTCTTAGTACAGCGCCAATCTCGACGAGAGGGACAGCTGGTACGTACTTTTTGAGAGATTTAACAATCTCGGCAGCGCTCGGTTGATTGACAATCTGAACAAAGAGACTACTTCGAGCTCGAGGAAGATTGGACGAAGAGATGGAGCGCGCTCCAGCGCCTTGCTTGTTCGAAGAGTCGTCTTGTTGACGGAGATCCAAGGAGGAGCTCGACGAGGACGACGAGGCCGTCGCATGATCGTCGAGTGAGGTTCCTGCACCGGCTGCTCCACTCGCAGCCTCGCGAGAGGGAGACAGCGGTGAGCCATCACTGGTGGACTTTGATCGTCGATGGAGAGAACGATTGCGTGGTCGCTTGTTGAGCTGTGACGCATCATTGGTGACGTCGGCCGTAGTAGCGTTGCTGTTGCCCGTTGTGCTGATCGACGAAGAGCCATGTGGTTCACCATTGTCGTTCTCGGGTAATGTCGCTGAGGCGGACGCAGATGTAGACGCCGAGGTCGATGCCAAAGTCGAGGTCGAGCTCGATACCGTATCCAACAGACCCGATAGCAACTTCAAGGTCGAGTTCGAGCCCGAGAGACTCGAATCGAGGTCCGACAGCATGGGACTACCACCTTCTCCGCTGCTACTAAATACTGCAGCAGCAGCAGCCGTAGCCGAGGCACTGCTGTCTCGCATGCTCGATAGTGATGTGGATAACGAAGAGTCAGAGTCTCTGGGTCTCGGGTGGATCATGACAAAGTTCTCGGTACCGAGCGAGACCAAGACGTCGGCCGTGGTGCCATTGTCGTCCTCCTCGACATTGCCATCGTGTTCGGTCACGGAGATGATCGACGAATCGATCGTGTCCGAGATCAAGATCATCGGGATCGAGCCGCCTTGAAGCTCCATCGTTCCTTCTCGTAGTATCACGATCCTTCGATTGACGTCTCGAGCTGATTCCTCAGTAAAGCTCTCACTATATGTATGGAGCGTTGTCATTGTCGTATGGTTGTTGTAGGCGATCGACATCGTTCGTTCATGATGATTCGATGATGTTGTTTGGTGTCACACGATAGATAGATATGCATCAATCGCCTTGTTAGAAATCCCATCAACCAATGAGTTGGGCAGTCAGTCATGCTACTACGCGACATACTGTGCAAATAGCGACGTTGGATCAAAGATGTTGTTGGCAGTCGATGGTGCACTAGCCGACGACGGAGTCGTCAAGATACACAGACTATCTCGCTTGCGAGTAGAGGTCGTGGTCGACGGCAGATCGGAGCTCTTGGGCAGGTTGCACATGAAGGTACCGCGCATGCCCGAGAGCGTCACGAAGTGGAGTGGGCTTTGTGCTGCTGGATGCTCGGTCACGATGATGTGGTGTTGCGCAAACGAGAGATCGAGCTTGCGACCTTCGAGGCATACATCTTGAGGTACGAGTAGCAGAGTCTGTACATGTTATACGATTGAATGATTGATAGATAGATTGATTGATTGAGAGATCGATTGATCGATCGTTTCGTTAGATTGGCTGCTTGGTTGTGATCGAGTTGAGGTGGATTGAGACGCACCCTGTGTGAGATGAGCGCCGGATGCAAGAAGGCGAGCGCAGCGTCGTGTTGTACTGCACGTATGAAGCGGTTGTTGTTCTTCTCGTACTCGAGGAACTGCATGGTGACGATCAATTGGTTCGAGGAGGATACTGAGACGGGATAGGAGGAGGTAGGCGTATGGCACAATCGAGGGCTAGCTATGGATAGGCATAGATATGAGAGAGAAGGCGAGATGGCGGCACGCGCGAGCAACGAAGCGAATGAACAGGAGCCAACTAACAGCGCAATCCTCTTGGCTTGGGGCCCAGCTGGTCCTAGGCTGGCGGGGTGTTACTAACAGGCTCATAGACGGATGGGTTTGGATCTCATGGATCGGATGTGAGGGTGCTGTTGGGCTTCTAGATGGGTTCGTGGACCTACAAAGCCTCTGGATTGTTACTTGCGGGCCAGTTGAGCCTGTGGATTGTAGCTTGCGGACCGGTTGGGCGTCTTGATTGTGACTTGCGGGCCAGTTGAGCCTGTGGATTGTAGCTTGCGGACCGGTTGGGCGTCTTGATTGTGGCTTGCGGACCGGTTGGGCCTGTGGATTGGCTTGCGGACCTGTTGGGCCTGTGGATTGGCTTGCGGACCTGTTGGGCCTGTGGATTGTGACTTACGGACCGGTTGGGCCTGTGGATTGGCTTGCGGACCTGTTGGGCCTCTGGATTGTGACTTGCGGACCGGTTGGGCCTGTGGATTGTGCCTCGCCGAGTGGTCGAACTTCAGCAGCAGTATCGTCATTCCCTCTTCGCTCCAACAACACCTCCGCTGCCCAATCAGCTGTCCTTCTTCGACGCACTATACTCTCTCCACACACGTAGCGCACCAATACACCAACCCGTACAATGGAGTCCACCTGGTGGGTGCGGACGCAGCTCGATGTCATCATCTGGCTGCAGCAACACGAGCTCGTGAGCACCTACCAACTGCACCATCCCATCGCTCTCTACTCGCTCCTGGCATCGGGATTCATCGCCTATGCTGCCATCGTCGCGTTCTGGTGCCGCTATCCTCGTACGGGATTCAAGCTCATGCGCATACTCGGCGTCTCGGCCGTCGTCATGGGCTGCATGAAGATGGCCATCTCGTGGCCGCGACCTTCATGGCTCGATGAGCGCGTCCGCATGCTCGATCCGACCGAGGAGCTGTCGTTCGCCTTCCCATCGGGCCACGTGTTCGCCACCACGGCGGTGGCTGGCATCGTGGCGTTGTTGCATCCGAGCCGTGCCAAGCTGCCTCTGGCAATGCTGCTCGTCGTAACAATGATGATATCGCGCGTCTTCACAGGCGCTCACTTTGTACACGACGTCATTGGAGGTGCCGCACTTGGCACGCTGCTCGTGTGGCTCGAGATTCGCCTGACACGCATGGTCAAGGGAGGGCTCGAGTTCGAGCATCGTCATCCATGGTGGGGTCGATCGTTGGTACGCCACACCAACCAATCAACCAAGTACTCGCCCAGCAATCGACTGTCAAGCTGTGTACTCATGTGCCATCAATGCGCGGGAGACAGGGAGTGATTGCCGTGGCGTCGTTGGCAATCATCTGCAGCACTCGAATCACGTTGGAGGGACGAGGTCGAGCGCCGGAGCTCTTGACAGGCTTCACGACATGCCTGGGGCTGCTGAGCATTCCTCATCTGGCGCGACTCTTTGGATACGTGAATTTTGAGTACGTCGTACTCGTTGCTAATGAGGCATATCAATCGATCGACTGATACATATCGTGCCTTCGATCGATAGTGAGGTATTGCAACGACTCGAATCCAAGGACAACAGCAGTGTCGTGTGGATCACGCTTCGATGCGTCCTTGGCGTCGTGGGCTGCGTGGCAATGCAAGTCGTCAAGCACAGCAACTCCTCATGGCTATCTCGCAACGTCGAGCTCGTCGGCGACTTTGAGGCCTACGTACTCACACTCACCAATCGAATGGTGATCGACCTGGCGCTTGGCATATGGGTGCTCTTGATCGTGCCTGCGTTCACTACAAAACGGCCATCAACACCCGAAGCCATCAAGCAATCACATCCAAAGTCAAAGTAGATTTACAAATCGATGGCCAAACACCAACACCTATACTCTATCTAACTATCTATTGTAACCGGAGTGCCTTGGTATTCGTATTTACAAAGGATTCAATCGCTTGGTTGAATTAAGAATGGTCACCGTCATCGAGAGAGATAGATCACGGCACACTTCATTTCGCATTGAATTGTGAGATGATGCAGGACTGCCAAGCAATCAAGCGGTCGACCTGCTGCTAGTACTGCGGCATCGAACAATCTAGACGGTTAACGGGATGGTCCAGGCGGCCTGCTAACCGACTTACCATCGATGATCTCAGCCAAGCAACAAGCGACAGCCAGGCCGACACGCCACTCTAACCAAATCCCAACCGAGCCATCAATCCAACCTCCAATATCTCACACATCCAATCCAATCCAATCCAATCCAACGTCACACCATCGAATATCAAGGCTCGATCAAGCGTGGTCTTGGGTCTAGATCGAGCAGGATAGCCACAGCCGGCCAGCTTGCCCCTCACTACCCTCGATGGCGTCTCTCTCTCTCTCTCTCTCTCTCTCTCTCTCTCTCTCTCTCTCGTTCATTTCGTTTCGCCTTCGTTCTACGCCCACCTCTCACACTCTCTGTCTGAGTGGCGTGGCTCCCTACCCTCCTCTATTCCCCCTCCACCCACCATTCGATAGGAGCGAGTGAGAGTGAGCGAGAGAGTGCGTGAGCAAGCGAGTTCACTGACACGGTGCCGCGGTACCCAACGCGCCAGGGTCGAGGAAGCTCCTGCCAAGAAGTACTTGCTTCGCCTAACGAGAGCCCATCGAGAGCGAGCGCCATCGATCGTCAGTTCCTGACCACGCGTACGCCATCATTACATCGCCACCACCTACCACCTACCACTATCACCTATCATCTATCATCGTTCTACTCGGAAGCTCCATTCTACCCATCTATCAATCAATCGTTCCTTCACAATCTATCATTCATATGTCGATTGAATCTTCCATCCAACTCGTGAACTCGTGAACTCGTGTGTGTTGTATATCTCCCTATCTCTCTCACACACTCACTCAAACCCTACTCTCCTACTCAATTATAATACTGAGTGGGGAGAGGTGAGTATACTTACGACGGTATCTCCTCCACTATCTAGCGGTAGCTCGGAGCCGATACCACCATGGATCTGACGGGCAGCTCTCTCGATTCCTCGGGCTATGGAGAGGAGTACGACGAGTACGACGGCATGTCGTCGCAATCACCGGCCAGCACTCTCAATACCGATCTACGACTCTCGACACGAGGCAACGCTGACGACGAGCC
>Ga0209935_1002328_pt1 | contig 23728 bp, 30 predicted proteins | sample ThiBio_1000_plan_2_FD_183958 | JGI IMG/M metagenome (GOLD analysis project Ga0209935, IMG submission 183958) | Wastewater bioreactor microbial communities from Cape Town, South Africa - Thiocy_cont_1000_plan (SPAdes) | ecosystem: Engineered > Bioreactor > Thiocyanate-remediating >...
ATCTATCTATCTATCTATCTATCTATCTATCTATCTATCTATCTATCTATCTATCTATCTATCTATCTATCTATCTATCTATCTATCTATCTATCTATCTATCTATCTATCTATCTATCTATCTATCGTGATCTATCAATCTATCTATCTATCGTGATCTATCTATCTATCTATCTATCGTGATCTATCTATCTATCTATCTATCGTGATCTATCTATCTATCTATCTATCTATCTATCGTGATCTATCGTGATCTATCGTGATCTATCGTGATCTATCTACTTGTGACAACTGCATCAATCCAACGACTCAATATGAATACCATTCAATCTCTCTCTCTCTCTGTGTGGCTCTCTCGATTGGGCACAATCAATGTGTTTGAGTGGATGTCACGAGAATGTAGGTGCGTGTGTGTGCGATTCGATCCAAGCGCAACACGAGATCGAATGTGTTGCTGGAACACGAGACGAGAAGCAGCGGCTCACACACGGCACTTGCTTGCTTGCCTTCCATCGCTCGCTGCTCGCGTCTCTCTCTCTCTCTCTCTCTCTCTCACAGTATCTTCTTGTCGTTGTGGTTGTAGGTAGTAGCAATCCATCACTAGACCTCCATATGTCGTTTTCTTTTGGATATCTTTGCGAGATGGAAGACGATCTTCCTCTTGATAACGATGCTCGAATCAAGCTCTCGATTGGCTCGAGGGAACCAGGCGATGATGACCAACTCTCATCGCCTGTTGGCTTGGCGTTCGACATTCATCGAGGTCTCTTGCTCGTGGTCGATAGCAACAACCATCGAGTGCAAGTATTCTCGTGTGATGATGGCTCACTCGTGTCCAAGCTCGGCGGCGAGGAAGGCGACCAACCAGGCCAGTTCGCATATCCATGGGGCCTTGCGATCGATCACGATCATGATCGCATCCTCATCACTGACAAAAACAAACATCGCATTCAATCATGGTCGTTGAGCGAGCACAAGTTCTTGTCGTGCATCGGCAAGCGTGGATCACGAGATCTCGAGTTCAAGTATGCTCGGGGCATTGCGATCGACAAGCATCATCATCGCATCATCATCGTCGATAGACTCAACAATCGATTGGTGTTCTTGTCGTCGATCGATCTCTCGTTCTTGTTCAAGATCGGCGGCACCAAAGGATCTCAGCCAAGCGAGTTCTACTGTCCATCAAGCATCGCGATCGATGATGATCGACATCGAATCATCGTCACTGACACTCTCAATCATCGAGTGCAAGTATTGTCGCTGATCGATGGCTCGTTCTTGTTCGAGTTCGGCTCCAGTGGCAATCAACCATGCCAGTTCAGTCGGCCCCAAGGAGTGTGCATCGACAACCAAGGCCGAATCATCGTCGCTGACTCCAATAATTATCGGCTGCAATCATTCACTCACGAGGGCCATCCCATCTCGTCCTTCGATTGTGGCAACGAGTACCCACTTGCAGTTGCATTCGACGAGCATCGAGGTCTCATCGCCTTCACAGCAGGCAATCAAGTGCATGTGATTGGAGCCAATCAATGGCTTGCCGACACCAAGTTCACATGGCGACCAGATCGTCATCGACATGCACCATCATGGATGAAGCAAACGGTCTTGACGATGACGATGATTCGATCGATGGTCGATGAGTCTTCGGCGATGTCGATGATTCCGAACGAGCTCTTGTTCGAGATCTTCTCGATGATCGATCTGTCGACCTGTCCGCAAGATCAGCCACGACTTGGTGCACCAGACATTGCATCAACCAGCAGCAGCACCAGCACGAGCAGGCCTGCATCATCGCAGCCATCTTCCGACATCGAGATTGGCTCTCGATCAGATCGGACACTCAAATCAACGAAGCGCAAGTGCTTCGTCATGTGAGCTTTCGCTCTCTATCTATCTATCTATCTATCTATCTATCTATCTATCTATCTATCTATCTATCTATCTATCTATCTATCTATCTATCTATCTATCTATCTATCTATCTATCTATCTATCTATCGTGATCTATCAATCTATCTATCTATCGTGATCTATCTATCTATCTATCTATCGTGATCTATCTATCTATCTATCTATCGTGATCTATCTATCTATCTATCTATCTATCTATCGTGATCTATCGTGATCTATCGTGATCTATCGTGATCTATCTACTTGTGACAACTGCATCAATCCAACGACTCAATATGAATACCATTCAATCTCTCTCTCTCTCTGTGTGGCTCTCTCGATTGGGCACAATCAATGTGTTTGAGTGGATGTCACGAGAATGTAGGTGCGTGTGTGTGCGATTCGATCCAAGCGCAACACGAGATCGAATGTGTTGCTGGAACACGAGACGAGAAGCAGCGGCTCACACACGGCACTTGCTTGCTTGCCTTCCATCGCTCGCTGCTCGCGTCTCTCTCTCTCTCTCTCTCTCTCTCTCTCTCAGTATCTTCTTGTCGTTGTGGTTGTAGGTAGTAGTAATCCATCACTAGACCTCCATATCTCGTTTGTTGGATCTCTTTGCGAGATGGAAGACGATCTTCTTGGGGGAGATGCTCGAATCATGCTCTCGATCGGCAACAAGGCAGAAGCCAGTGGTCCGGGCCAGTTCTGCTGGCGTATTGGCTTGGCGTTCGACATTCATCGAGGTCTCTTGCTCGTGGTCGATAATAACAACCATCGAGTGCAAGTATTCTCATGTGATGATGGCTCGCTCGTGTCCAAGTGCGGCGAGGAAGGCGACCAACCAGGCCAGTTCAAGAGCCCATGGGGCCTTGCGATCGATCACGATCATGATCGCATCCTCATCGTCGACAACAAAAACAATCGCATTCAATCATGGTCATTGAGCGACCACAAGTTCTTGTCGTGCATCGGCCATCGTGGATCAGGACATCTCGAGTTCCACTATCCTCGAGGCATTGCGATCGACAAGCATCATCATCGCATCATCATCGCCGATAGCGCCAACCATCGATTGATGTTCTTGTCGTCGATCGATCTCTCATTCTTGTTCTCCATTGGTAAGCAAGGATCTCAGCCAGGCGAGTTCTCCTATCCATCAGGCATCGCGATCGATGATGATCGACATCGAATCATCGTCACTGATTCCTACAATCATCGAGTGCAAGTACTGTCGCTGATCGATGGCTCGTTCTTGTTCGAGTTCGGCTCCAATGGCAATCAACCATGCCAGTTATTCTATCCTCAAGGAGTGTGCATCGACAACCAAGGCCGAATCATCATCGCCGACACTCGCAACTATCGGCTGCAATCATTCACTCACGAGGGCCATCACATCTCGTCGTTCGAATGCGGCACCGGGCACCCACTTGCAGTTGCATTCGACGAGCATCGAGGTCTCATCGCCTTCACGACAGCCAGTCAGGTGCATGTGATTGGAGCCAATCAATGGCTTGCCACGTTCACATGGCGCGTGGATCGTCATCGACATGCACCATCATGGATGAAGCAAACGGTCTTGACGATGACGATGATTCGCTCGATGGTCGATGATTCGGCGATGTCGATGACTCCGAACGAGCTCTTGTTCGAGATCTTCTCGTATCTTTGATCTTGATCGCGAGACAGTTGCGTATCTATCTTTGATAGATCGATAGTGAATGATCTCAATGATCAATCTCCTTCAGTACTTGGGAATGTGTCAATACGATCCACCAATATATATGCAATACAACACAGCCAGCCATATTGTGTTGGCCCGACGCAACTCGATCGTGTTGTTGTTTGGTTGCTTGCTCGCGCACGCATCATCTCTCTACCTGCGCGCCCAAGTATCTATCTATTCATCGGGCCATCCATCGAGCCATCAAGCCTTGTTAGTACCTGCACTTGATCGACGAGATATGCCAAAGATACTTGTTACTGGAGGAGCTGGTAGGTCCAGCTATCCGTTCGTCCATGATAACAATACCATTGATTGATGCGATTGATATCGTGTCGTTCGGTCAGGATATATCGGCTCTCATACGTCGCTCGAGCTTCTACGAGCTGGATATGAGGTCGTGGTGCTCGACGACCTTTCCAACTCGTCATCGAACGTGCTGGATCGAGTGGCACAGCTTGCCAAGGTCGAGCGAGTTCCATTCTATCCGCTCGATGTGCGCGATACTGTACGATCAACGACAAGCTGTTGCTGCTGCCGCCTCGATCAATCGATCGAATCATACCTATGCAATCAATCGATCGATGGATCTCACACCAATGCCGTGTAGACGATCGATCGAATCTTTCAGGAGCATTCGATCGATGCGGTGATCCATCTCGCAGGCAAGAAGGCCGTCGGAGAGAGCGTCACCGATCCATTGTTGTACTATGACGTCAACGTCGCAGGCACCATCAATCTGCTCAAGGTCTCGCATAACTCTATCGATGCACCCACGCACATAATCACCAAACGATTGCCAACGCGTGCTTGTGTGTGAGAGAGTGCCAAACATGACCAACGATCAACAGTCATTGATATCGAATCACACTTCATACGTGTGTGTGTGTGTGTGTGTGTGTGTGTGTGTGTGTCTGCAGCATATGGCACGACATGGCGTGAGGCACTTTGTCTTCTCTTCGACAGCAACGGTGTACGGCTCCAAGTACGTGCCATCGATCAGGATTCAACACGCAAACGATTGCATCTCTCTCACATACCGTGCAGTCCAATCAAGATGCCATTGACCGAGGAACTGCCAACCGATCAAGCTGCGAGTCCCTATGGTCGCAGCAAGGTCATGGTCGAGACCATCCTGCGTGATCACTGTGCTGCGTCCCACTCCTTCAGTGCCACGGTCTTGCGTTACTTTAATCCGATCGGAGCTGATGAGAGGTACACTCGATCGAGATCTTGTCTAGACTCCATGATCGAGGGCTCTGATCGAATGTGAGCGAGTGTATCTCTCCAGTGGTCTGCTTGGTGAGGATCCAAACGGCATACCGCAGAATCTGATGCCGTTCCTGACTCAAGTCGCGATCGGGCGCAGGAGTGTATTGCAAGTGTTTGGTACTGATTATCCTACACCTGATGGCACTGGTATGTTGGTAGATTCACGCAAAGCGAGACCGACACGAGCTATCCATCAATTGATTGTATTGGATCACTCTCACGACCGACAGGCATTCGTGATTATCTTCACGTGGTCGATCTGGCACAAGGCCACATTGCCGCTCTGCAACAAATGCTCGTTGGTGATGGCAACTCACGACCTCAAACCGACGATGCTCGACCATCATCTTCATCACCATCGAGCAATCGATACCGTGTGTACAACCTCGGTACTGGCAACGGACAGAGTGTGCTCGAGGTCGTGGCGGCAATGAACCGCGCGATCGGCAGAGAACTGCCATTGCAGTTCGCAGATCGACGCCCTGGTGACGTACCGATTCTCGTAGCCGATGTCACACTGGCTACGTCGGAGCTTGGCTGGCGTGCTCGCAAGACTCTCGACGATATGTGTCGCGACTCGTGGAACTTTCAACTCAAGAACCCCAATGGATATCATGGCGAATTGCTTGAGTCAGCTCCATCATCGGCATCGGCATCGGCATCAACAACGACGACAGCCTCTACATCGACATGAGCAATCTCTACAACCATCATATCAAATGTCTCACACTCATTCAACGTGCACGCACAATCACATAGTCACACACCACACAAGATACGTCTCCGATATCACCATTCAATTTTGAGCCAATCAACGGTAAAACCTATCTATCTATCAATCCTTTATCACACTACTATACTACTATCATCATTTGCGAGAATATCTACACACACACACGTCATGGTTATAGTACTATACTCTATTACAATATCATGATTATTACAACTGCTCGTAACCAGCTCGCCTGTACGAACGGTACACAAAGAACATGGCCCATCCGACCACTCCGACCGCGATCGCAATGCCAAGACCGAGTGCGAGCCAGATGGCCCATGATGGAATGGGTACCACGGAGCTATCGACGACGACACGCACGCTCGTGAGCATCGACAACGAGAACGAGTTGGCGGTCGAGTTCGGCGATAAGAGCAACTCGATCGAGTTGCCATTGATGAAGCTCGTGACGGGTGCCGTGTTGGCCACGCTACCAGTGACGTTGGTGATGGTAGATTGCTGCGTGGTCCAGAGTTGATGCGCCAGTACCGGGCCCAATACCTTGGTGTTGTCGGAGGCTGACGTGTGCCAATAGCAGCGTCCGCCATTGCCAATGCGCCACAAGGGACAGCTACCGATCGATGGTACTCGATCTTGTTGAGCTGGATTCCATAGCGAATCAGCCATCCACATACATACATCTCTCTCTCTCTCTCTCTCTCTCTCTCTCTCTCTCTCCATCTCACAAGAATCGTGGCATTTGAAGCATTGCATTCACATACCAATCGGTGGGATATCAATGCGTAGACACAGTTGCAGCAAGGGATCCCAAGCAACAGGCCATGCAATGATGTATAGCATCACGAGGTCGCCCGCGATCAACTCGTACGTCAATGAGCCCGACATCAATCGAAGCTTATCTTGCAGCAGATACGTGGCGATCGTGACCGTGGCTCCCGAGATACTGTCGCTGTACGTGTAGTTGAGATTACTCGCCTTGGCTCCTTGGAAGGTCCGGGTTTGGAGTTCGTTGTTGGTTGGTATCGATTGCGAGATGGCTAGCGATCGAACCGTACTACCACATCGTCCTGATCCATCAGTTGCATATTGTGTCTGCATCATCATATATCAATCCATCGCATCCAATGGAATTGAGCCAATTCCATCCATCCATCGAATCGATTGAAAGCATTGTGGCGCCATCAATGAATGAATGCATCTCATACAATGTCGAGAGAGCGTGGTAGCACGAGTAGGATGTTGCCATCGCCATCCCATGCAGCTGATGGCGTCGGGTAGGTCGCAGGGTCATTCGGTAGAGCCTCCCAACCTACATCCTTGCTTCGCCATGCAACCGATGTATCCTACAAGCAAGCACGGTATCGATTGTATCATCCGTCCATTCGATCAAGCGAGATCAATCACATTTGTGTGATTGATTGCATGATTGAATGAATGAACCCAATCATAATTAGTGGTGTATAGCTTCATAGCTACGCGACAATCTCTAGAAAGAGGGAGGATTGATTGATTGGGTGAATGATTGATGATTGATACCGCATAGGAGGCGATCGTAATGTAGGGAGATCGAGGAGGTTGCTCTAGCGCAGGCGGTGGCTGCTGCTGCGTCGCGACCACGAGCAACAACATCGCCAACACCACCCACTCATACGATCTTGTCATGGTACTCGATAGTACACGTCTGTGATTCATCCTTGAAGCAATCGATATCGAATGGATGAGAGGTACTCACGGTCTGGAGGCTTGAGAGAGTGATGCGCGAGCAACGAGGCAACCAAACGAATGATGAATGAATGTCCCTCCTCTTCGCTCAACTCTTCGGGAGAACTACAACCAACGCACGCAACATCTGGCGAATCCAATAATCATCAATCCAAGTACTTGAATCGAATCGAATGATATTGGATGATATCGATAGTGTATCGCTAGTATATGTCAGGCAGTATCTATTGTCCTACTGCGGAGATCAGATAAATACAGTGCTCGAATCTAAGCCGTATGAACATAACAGGACAGCGATCTTTACCATATTCATTCGATACCAGCACACGTAGCTAACGCGTAGTGCTTGCTTGCTGATCCGTTGGTAAACAGCTTGTTGTATCGAGCGTAGTCGGTATACTAGCAGTAGCAACAGAGGGCGATTGTGTTGATGTAGTCACGCAGCTCATGTCCAGGTCGTTGGTTGCCGTGCGTGGGAACTCGACGGCGATATCAATCTGGTCACGAGGAACCAGCCACTACGATACGAGTCTAGATCAGCACCAAGTATATTGGTGCCACACGACCATCATGCTTGTCGTACCTCAACGAATTGCCAGTAGCAGTAGCACAGCATCATTGACATTACATACAGCTTGCCGAGCCAGCTGCCAGTAGCATAGTATCGTTGCAGCTTGCCAATCAACGGCAGGCTTGGAGTGGCGGCAATCTTATCATACACGATCTCGGTTCTCGCAGCGACATCACGCCAGTCGTACATGCTACTCACTTGCCGATGCATCTCGAATGGATCGACCGAGGGAACGAGCGGTATCGCCTCCTCGATCGCGCGTACAACATCATCCGAACTCGGTTGTGCAAACTTGATCATGTGCGGTGGCAGTACTTCAGGTACGCCTCCGACATTGGTGCTCACGACCAACAAGCCACAGCTTGTGAGCGTGTGCCAGATCAGTCATCACGACTGAATGATAGTGTGAGCAAGAGTTGTATCGGTACCTTGCAGCTTCGACGATGGCGATGCAAAATGCCTCGGTCAATGAGGTATTGAGAAAGATATGCCCTCGTGTAAGTACCTTGAGCCATCATCCAAATCCAAGCGTCAGCATGAAGGACACCTGGATAGGCGCTCGCCATGATCGATAGGGCGACGTACATTGCGCACTTCCTTGTTATGCACATTACCAAGCAACTCGACGCGATCATGTAGCTGGTGCTTCTCGCGCATCTCCTCGAGTGCTATCCGCATCGGACCATCGCCTCCAATCAAGAACTCGACGTTGGCATGTCGTTTACATATCTCGGGAATCACATCAATCAAGAGATCGATTCCCTTGCGATACACCAAGCGACTCACGACGACGATCGTCACTATTGATTGCCGAGCATCGAGAAACTCGTGAGATACGGATTGAACAAGAGATAGGCTGCGAGATTCACGTACACACATCAGGCTTTCGAGCAGAGGGATTGGGTGTGAACGAACTACACTCGACTGCGTTGGGAATGGCACTCACCTACCACACACGCACACACAGGTATGATCGACTCGAGTGAGTTCGGATGCAGCACAGTTATCGTGCGCATTGCATCGTCGTACAATACGAGGATCCAAGGCAGCTCGAAGCACCGTGTTCTCCTTGCTCGTGTTACTGACACAGATGACATGGGTCACATCGGAGAGACTCATCTTGAGCAGCTGCCATTCGATAGACACCATTGAAATCAAAGCCATTCGATTAGCAGTGAGCCAGAGTCGATTCTAGAGGTGCACTCATGCCTTGTTCATGTGAATGCCTGCAGCATCAGCGAATCCGAATAACGAGTGATCGGTGAAGCATGACTACGAATCGATCAACGTCAACCATGCAAACGAATGCAATCCAATCCAATCCAATGAATAGCTCGTATAGACCTTGATTGCGCAGATCTTGCATGAACCGATTGAATCGAAGCAACGAACCTTGAGACCCATGAGAGAAGCATACCAGAGGGCCTCATGACCCAGAGCCGAGAATGCTTGATGAGCATGAACGATATCGATACGTTCACGTATCAAGATCGATCGAAAGTACGGCAACCACTATCATCATATCCGCATGTGATCCACGATCCAATCAGAACCAACCAGCTCAATGATCGATCGATATCGATAGATCATGATGTCTTTCTCGAGATACTGATTGATTCGATTTGATTCGATTCGATTCGATCGAGAAGATCATGGTTCGATTCGATCGAGGTTCCATACCTCCAATCCACCAGAGGGGAAGGACGACTCATTGTAGAAGGCGAGCTGCGGCAGGTAGTAGACCTTGAGGCCATTGCCCATGTACCGCACGCCCTGGCGCTCGCCGTACGTGTGCGTGATGACGACCACCTTGTTGCCTCGAGCGATGAGACATTGCGCCAGGAGATAGATGTGCATCTCGACGCCGCCAGTGTTGGGCAGGAAGAAGTCCGACACCATGGCGATCCTGTGTCGATAGGCCTTTGTGCTCGAGGAGGTCATCGCGGAAGTTGTAGCCATCGAGAGTCGTGTGTTCGTTTGATGTTGCAAGAGCTTGATGTTGCAGGAGCTTGATGTTATGGTATCTTGATGTTGCAAGAGCTTGATGTTGCATTCGCCTGCGGCTCGCATCGCGCGCGCACCTCCCTCCTCCCTGCCTGCGTGCCTGCCTGTCTGCCCCGCCCTCCTTCGAGCACCATCATCGAGAGCACGAGCACCGTCACTACGACTCATCCTCATCATGGGAGCACGTGGCTCCAAGATCCTCTCGTACTCGGACGCTCGAGCTCGATGTATGGTCCACTCCCCGCACTACCCCCCTCCTCCACCGCCACTATCCTCCTCCATAATATCTCTCAACAATCCACAAGTGAGTCAGTGAGTGTCGCTTGGAGTTCGAAGCCCAAACTCACACAAAACAATGCACGATCTCTCTCTCTCTCTCTCTCTCGTATCGTTAGGTACCGCCGAGGAGCTCGAGCGATACCACAAAGGCTTCGACAAGCTCACGACGCGTAGCAGCAACCAGCGCTCGTCGCAGTACGTCGCCAAGAGCACCTTCATCAAGGAGGTGCTGGGCGCCAACTTCCCGACCAAGATCGCCGAGCGTATCTTCCAATGCCTCGACAACACGAGCTCGGGCGCCCTGGTCTTTCGCGACTTTCTCATCGGCATGGTGATTCTGGTCAAGGGCACTCACGCCGAGAAGAGCGCCTGTATGTGTTGTACCGAGCCATCGCGATCGTGGCCTCGCTCCTCCGGCATATACTCATACGATCCTCCACATGCATATATCGCTTGCATATCTTGCACACCAAACAAATGCGTCGATGATGAATGGATCACCGAATGCATCATCCAATGATCCGATGCATGTACGATTCGATCAATGGATCGAATAGTGGTGTTCCAGATCTATGACATCAAGAAGAGTGGCTACATTGCCAAGGACGATATGGCCACGATCTTCAAGGAGGATATCCTCGCCAACGAGGGCACCGTCACGCAACTGCTTGATGAGTGCTTCGCGCGTGTACGTTGATTCGTTTTGCTTCGATTCGATTCGATTGAATCGCTTTGATTGATCCTGACATGATCACAACGACAACAACGACAACAATAACGATAATGCTACAGTACGATCTCGACAAGGATGGCAAGTTAACGTACGCCGAGTTGTACAAGTGGGCCGAGGACCATCGCGATCTCACGGCACTCATGTCGTGGATCTTTGATGAGCGTGGTTTCGCTCCTGCGCCATTGCGTGAGGAAGATGACCATCCAACTCGTGACACGCGTACGTCTCTCGAACCACGCAGCAACACACGAGTATGATTGTGATTGTTGTTGCTCAACTAATGAACGATGATGGTGACTCTAGTTACGGCAAGTGATCGACGTCGTGCCGACCTTCGTTCATCAGTGAGCTTGTCAGTATTCACTGGTTGTACGTGCCATATGCAACGACAAATTTACCGAATGGTTATCGAGTGCATGTCTTGTTGATGCGTATGTGTGGGTTTGTGGTGGTCGTTGAATCTAGTCGATGAGAAGGAAGTCAAGGATCTCGAACGAATCTTTCGAGATTTACGCAAGAAGACTCCGAACAATCGCCTGGATCGCGATGCATTGGCATTGATCTTCTCCCCCGTACGTCGGTCGGCACGGTGATTCTATGGCGACACTGGCAATATCTCAATGGTGAGTGATTTTGGTAGACACTGCCCGAGGCGTTATTGGATCGAATGTACTCTGCCTTTGACGACAATCTCGATGGCTACATTGATAGTCGCGAGTTTGTATGCGGCCTGTCATTGTTTTGCCGTGGAGATGAGTGCCAGAAGCTTCAGTGTACAAAGCATATCGCTATCAGCATGGCGTAGTAGCTCGTATGAAAACTCACAAACGATCGCTTGCGCCCAATGGACAGTTTGGTTCAAAGTCTTTGATCTCGATGGCGATGGCCTTCTCTCGAAGGCTGATATGCTCGCTATGGTGAGCTCGCTATGGAAGGTGCAAGCGCTCAAGAGTACGTGCTCTTCTCTCGTTTGTGGTTGCACAAAATGGTGGCATTCTTGCTTACCTCGCGAGCGTGTGTGTAGTGGATATGGATGGAGAGTCAGGAGATCTCCTGACGTCATCGCAAATGAACTTGACGGCATCGCGTGAGTTACGCTTGGAGGAGGAAGAGAATCGACGCATGTTCAAGCTGGTCGAGGCTGCATTCCAAGAGTACTCGCTCGATGACTCGCAAGATCAACGCATCTCGTTCGAGCAGTTTCAAGACTGGTTCTCCAAGACACCGATCGCTACGCAGTTTCTCGAGACGATCAAGAAGGTAGGTCGCAGTTCACGAGTGATTGGATTCGATATGTCACGCTTACACGACCGCGACACGACCCAACACGACTCAACACGACTCGACTCGATATGAACAGATGTCAAATATTGTACTTGGTCTACGTCCAACCTCAGCACGAGAAGAACGGTACACCTATGAATGAATCATTGCCATTCTCTACATCTCTCTCTCTCTCTCTCTCTCGTACTCTCTACGTGATTACTTACTTGTACCTACCATGTGAATGTACAGTGAAATCATGCGAGAGCTTCATGAAGAGAAGCGCAACATGAATGATGGTGATACATTGTATGTGATATCGTACAAGTGGTGGCAGCTTTGGAAAGAGGCTGTCATGTATGATGCGACGGAGGATGAAGTGGCAATCGATGACGCTGGACCGGGAGTATCGATCGTGGGTCCGATCGATAACTGTTCGCTACTCGTCAATCGAGGCAAAGGCAACAGGAACGATCTACGAAACAACTTGATCAAGGACGTGGACTACACCTTGTTGTCTGAACAGTATGTGTGAATTGACCCACTCATGTAGTACATTCGAGCGCTGAACTCGTATGATCGATGATATCGTTGACATTTATCGTTGCCACAGAGAATGGACCGTCTTGTGGAATTGGTACGGTGGTGGCCCTCCGATTCCACGACAGGTTATCATTCAAGGCGAGGACAACAAGAAGTTGATTGCAGTCGAGCTCTATCCATATACGCTCAAGATCCTTTTGCGACGATCGGCTCAAATCACTGTTCCTGCCAAGATGATCGATGTACATATGATACACTCGCACTCACACCTACTCTCTCTCTCTCTCTGTAGTATTCCATATTATTCGTAGGATTGTTAACCATGATTCAATCGTACATACTCTTTGTGATATAGATCTCAATGAGCAAGACGGCAACGCTCGAAGACCTACGACGAGAGTCTTGCAAGAGAATGATGCTCAATGATCCTACCAAGATTCGCGTCTGGAATGCGTACTATGAATCACATCCGCGGCTGATTCATGATCTTCATCAAACGTTGCAAGAGGCCAAGATTGTACATGGCCAGCGCATTTGTACGTCTCGCTCTCACTCACACTCATTCACCGTTGTCAACTGTCATGCTAAGCTCGACTGCATGTGTGTGTGTGTGTAGATCTTGAGGAGCAAGGGGAGGATGGCTTTTGGCCGATCGCCGAGACGCATGGACTCACGGGTGGCGTTGCACCTCAGCCAGGCGTCGTGGGCCTCCACAACCTCGGCAACACATGCTTCATGAATGCTGCCGTACAATGCTTGAGCAACACCAAGGGTTTGAACGAGTACTTTGTCTCGGGCGCCTATCGACGAGACATTAATCGTCGCAACCCACTCGGCAGTCACGGCGAGGTGGCCAAGGCCTTTGGTAGCCTCATGGTCAAGATGTGGGTCGGTGACAAGGGCCGAATCAGCTCATCGGTAGCTCCACGGGGTTTCAAGCGAACAATCAGCAAGGTACCTACCTTCTCACTCACCCGTTACGACTTGACCAAAAAAGTATTGTATTGAATCGTGTGACACTCTCATAACCTTTATTGCGTGTGTGTGATATGATAGTTTGCACCACAATTCTCGGGATCTGAACAACACGATACCCACGAGCTATTGGCCACTCTGCTAGATGGTCTTCATGAGGATCTGAATCGAAGTACGCCGCGTACTTCTCTCTCTCTCTCTCTCTCTCTCTCTCTCTCTCTCGACAGTGTAATCATGAGTGATCATGATCAGTACACTCACTCACTCATACAATCTCCTTGAACCTATCAGTCAAGGATCGCCAATATCGTGAGGTGCCTGATAGCAATGGACGTCCGGATGCTGAGGTGGCAGCCGAGTATTGGGCAGTGTATGCCGCTCGAAACAGTAGCATCATTGTCGATCTCTTCTACGGTCAACTGCGCAGTGTTATTGCATGTCCACCATGCAAGCACACGTCGGTGCGCTTCGACCCGTTCAACTTTGTTCAACTACCACTGCCACAAGAAGCCTATCATGTACTCGAGGTAGTTGTCGTGTTTCGTGATGGTAGCAAGCCACCGACCAAGTACGTCACGAAACACCCATGCCACTCACTACGTATCTTCCAGAAATGCCCGACTGATGCTTGTACGAAACCACCACCACCACCACCAACAATGCGGCATCATCACACCAACAGGTATAGCATTCGAATGCTTGGATCCTCAACCTTGCATGAGGCCAAGCGTGCATTGGCCGAGATGTGTGGCGTTCGCTCGACACATTTGCAACTCTACGAGATTCAAAACCGCTACTTGTTCCGTAACCTGAGCGGTTATCCGCGTATCAACACCATTCGTACGGTGCTGTATGCGTATGAGGTTCTCGGTCAGTATCTCCCACATCTCAACAACGAATCTCCTGCCACTGCCACTGCCACTGCTACTGCCACTGCCACTGCTACTGCTACTGCCACCACATCGGTAGCTGGTGCTGTTATTGGAAGCAGTGGCAACGGTAGTACGGTCACTGACTCCCCTGCCGGCAGCGATAGTGGATCTGCAACCACAAGTACTACGGTGAGTAGCAGACCATCAACACCATCATCTGACTCTTCATCATCGGCAACGCCGTCACCGACACCGTCTCGCGATGCCAACAGCGCCACTCCACCGCCTACGACCGCCTCTCCACCAGTCGAAGGCCGTTTGGCAGCAGCAGAGCTCCCGGCTCCAATGCCGTCGTCACCGACAAGCGCCAAAGCTTCGCCGGCCGGCCGCACTTCATCTTCTTCGTCCTCCTCGTCATCATCCTCCTCCTCGTCGACGCTATCATCATCTCGTTCGGGTGGTAAACGGCGTCGTGAGAGTTTCATTCAAGTGGGTGTGCTGATGCGCTACCTCGAGCGGCTGACCGTGTACTTTTTGAACCCGGTCAAACCGGTGCTCTTTGGAAATCCGCTCGTGTTCTCGCTCCCCGAGTCACAACTGCCAACGATGCGTCTCGAAGACTTGTACCAACTCGCCATACAACACTTGGGACCATTGCTCAAGTTGACGCTCGTCGAGAAGGATGGCGTCATTCAATATCCTTTCAAGTTTCGGCAAGTCAATCGGTATGTATTGTTATTGAGCGCAAGCGCTCTGTTCTCCATCTCACTGTTCTCTCACGATCTCTCTCTTTGTCTCCCGCTCCACAGAAATGGTTCAGCATGCAGCAAGTGCACGTGGAATCAATTCTGCCTCGGTTGCGATCTGACGGCCGAGGAGGTTGTGCATCTGAATGATGGCACCACGCTTGCCCTTGATTGGGATTCCAAGCTCATTTCGATTGCTTATGACTCTGCAAAGGCCAAGGTATTCTTGACAATCTGCCTGCTTGAGTCAGTCTCTCTCTATCCTCTCTATCAGAACTGATCAATGTCGTATGATTGTGATAGGATGCCGTGCCTCACGAAAGTGTGGCTGCGAACAAGGCACTGCAAGAGCAACCGATCGCACTGCAGCAGTGTTTCACTGTCTTTACCGAGGAGGAGCAGCTGGCGAACGAGTTTGTGTGCTCGGCGTGCAAGCAGAGCGAGATCATGACCAAGCGTATGGACTTTTGGACGCTGCCACCGATTCTGGTCGTGCAACTCAAACGCTTCAACGGCACGCCGGTGCTCTCCAAGAACGGCAAGCTCGTTCAGTTTCCAATCGAAGGCCTCGATCTCGCTCCCTTCACCGGTAACCCGGACGTTGGCGAGACGCTCTATGACCTTGTTGCAGTACTGGTACGTACCAAGCGACCCAATGACTCATATGCGTGTCACGCATGCTGATCACGAGTACTCACTCACTCACTCACTCACTCACTCGGTCGCTCGCTTGGCATTCGATGATTAGAACCACTTTGGAAGCCTATCGCGAGGACATTACATTGCGTACGCCAAGCACAAGGACGACGGCAAGTGGTACTGCTTCGACGACTCGGTCGCCAAGGAGATTGGCCAGGTAGACCTCGTGACCTCTGCTGCGTACGTGCTGTTCTACGCACGCCGAGGTGTGGCGTACGACAAGTACGCCACGCTCTCGAGCGAGCCGCTATCGTCGTCCTCCGATGCCAACGCAACGCCAGCTTCGACCGATGGCGAGGACGACGCACCATCGGCATCCGTATGCCCCATGATGTGACTCGCAGTGGTGGGAATCGTGATGGCGATGCTCGGTTGGTTGCTGATCTGGCATCTACAGTGTCAGTTCGGCGTTCGACCTCGCACACGATTATGCACGATGATGCTTCCGTAGCCCCAAGCGCTAGTATACTATTACCAACGAACCAACGAACCAACCCATCAAACAAGTCACTCAAGTAGTCACTCCACCAGTCAGTCAGTTAGTTGGTCAACTCGTACACTACAAATATCACTATTCTTCACTCTTCACTCCCCGCTCCCCAGACTTGTTACACCAACCACAACAATACATGATCGTTCGATAAATCAAGCAAACTGGTCTTATTGTTATAGATCCAACACTGGAGAGCAGCTGCAAGATGGAACTGAAGTCTATCGTGCTTGTACCACTGGCGGTCCAATCGAGGCAACGACGACAAGCGCCATCACGCGCCAGATCAACAACGGCGACGGTCACGATCAAGATCAAAGACACGAGAAGATCTCGAACAAGAGCTCGTTCGGAATCATCGACATCGCCGAATCATCGACCAGCGATCGAATCATCGTCATCGTCAAGACCGTTTGCTTCATCCATGATGGTGCATGTCGATGACGATCCACGCGCCATGAGAACGTGTCGGCAAGCCATTGATTGGCTCCAATCACATGCACTCGACTGCCTGACGAGAAGGCGATGAGACCTCGATGCTCGTCGAATGCAACTGCGCATGGGTACTCGTTGCGACGACACTCGAAGAATGAGATGTGATGGCCCTCGTGAGTGAATGATTGCAATCGACGAGTGTCGGTGTCGGCGACGATGATTCGGCCTTGGTTGTCGATGCACACTCCTTGAGGATAGAATAACTGGCATGGTTGATTGCCATTGGAGCCGAACTCGAACAAGAACGAGCCATCGATCAGCGACAGTACTTGCACTCGATGATTGCTGGAATCAGTGACGATGATTCGATGTCGATCATCATCGATCGCGACGCCTGATGGAAAGCAGAACTCGCCTGGTTCAGATCCTTGGATGCCGCCGACAGAGAACAAGAACGAGAGATCGATCGACGACAAGAACACCAATCGATCGTTGAATCTATCGGCGATGATGATGCGATGATGATGCTTGTCGATCGCAATGCCTTGAGGATAGTAGAACTCGAGATCTCCTGATCCTTGCTGGCCGATGCACGACAAGAACTTGTGGTCGCTCAACGACCATGATTGAATGCGATGTTTGTTTTTGTCAGTGATGAGGATGCGATCATGATCGTGATCGATCGCAAGGCCCCATGGAAATGAGAACTGGCCTGGTTGGTCGCCTTCCTCGCCGAACTTGGACACGAGCGAGCCATCATCACACGAGAATACTTGCACTCTGTTGTTGCTGCTATCGACGACGAGCAAGAGACCTCGATGAATGTCGAACGCCAAGCCGTACGGATCCGAGAACAGGCCGTCATCATCGCCTTCTTCCCTCGAGCCAATCGAGAGCTTGATTCGAGCATCGTCATCAAGAGCATTGTCACCCATGCCTTCCAATCCAGTTGCTCGTTGCAACGAGAGAAGATGGATTGTAGTTTCGCTTTCAACAGCCACCAGACGACGGGCGAGAGAGAGAGAGAGAGAGGCGAGCAGCGAGCGATGGAAGGCAAGCAAGCAAGTGCCGTGTGTGAGCCGCTGCATCTCGTCTCGTGTTCCAGCAACACATTCGATCTCGTGTTGCGCTTGGATTCACACACAAGCACGTACATTCTCGTGACATCCACTCAAACACATTGATTGTGCCCAATCGAGAGAGCCACAGAGAGAGAGAGATTGAATGGTATTCATATTGAGTCATTGGATTGATGCAGTTGTCACGAGTAGATAGATCACGATAGATAGATAGATAGATAGATAGATAGATAGATAGATAGATAGATAGATAGATAGATAGATAGATAGATAGATAGATAGATAGATAGATAGATCACGATAGATAGATAGATTGATAGATAGATAGATAGATTGATAGATTGATAGATAGATAGATAGATTGATAGATTGATAGATAGATAGATAGATAGATAGATAGATAGATAGATAGATTGATAGATAGATACATAGATAGAGAGCGAAAGCTCACATGACGAAGCACTTGCGCTTCGTTGATTTGAGTGTCCGATCTGATCGAGAGCCAATCTCGATGTCGGAAGATGGCTGCGATGATGCAGGCCTGCTCGTGCTGGTGCTGCTGCTGGTTGAAGTGGTGATTGATGCAATGTCTGGTGCACCAAGTCGTTGCTGATCTTGCGGACAGGTCGACAGATCGATCATCGAGAAGATCTCGAACAAGAGCTCGTTCGGAATCATCGACATTGCCGAAGACTCATCGACCAGCGATCGAATCATCGTCATCGTCAAGACCGTTTGCTTCATCCATGATGGAGCATGTCGATGGAGATCCACGCGCCATGAGAACGTGCCGGCAAGCCATTGATTGGCTCCAATCACATGCACTCGATCGTCTGTCGAGAAGGCGATGAGACCTCGATGCTCGTCGAATGCAACTGCAAGTGGGTACTCGCTGCCGCATTCGAACGATGAGATGTGATGGCCCTCGTGAGTGAAGGCTTGCAGCCGATAATTATCGGAGTCGGCGACGATGATTCGGCCTTGGTTGTCGATGCACACTCCTCCAGGACAATTGAATTGGCATGGTTGATTGCCTTTGGAGCCGAACTCGAACAAGAACGAGCCATCGATCAGCGACAGTACTTGCACTCGATCATTGAGAGTGTCAGTGACGATGATTCGATGTCGATCATCATCGATCGCGACGCTTGATGGTTCGCTGAACTCGCCTGGCTGAGATCCTTGCTTGCCGACAGAGAACAAGAACGAGAGATCGATCGACGACAAGAACACCAATCGATCGTTGGCGGTATCGGTGATGATGATGCGATGATGATGCTTGTCGATCGCAATGCCTTGAGGATAGTAGAACTCGAGATCTCCTGATCCTTGCTGGCCGATGCACGACAAGAACTTGTGGTCGCTCAATGACCATGATTGTACTCGATCATTGCCGCTGTCCGCGACGAGGATGCGATCATGATCGTGATCGATCGCAAGGCCCTCGGGGTTCGCGAACTGGCCTGGTTGGTCGCCTTCCTCGCCGAACTTGGACACGAGCGAGCCATCATCACACGAGAATACTTGCACTTGATAGTTGCTATCGACGACGAGCAAGAGACCTCGATGAATGTCGAACGCCAAGCCAGCAGGCCATGCGAACAGGCCGTCATCATCGCCTTGTTCCCTCGAGCCAATCGAGAGCTTGATTCGAGCGTCGGAATCAAGAACATCGTCTTCCATGATGTTCCGGTCACCCTCACTCACTCGCACAACGACAAGAGATATTCCGCACCACCACAAACAAGACGATGGTCTCCACAGACGAGACACGAGGGAGACACGACCGCAGCACAGCAACCAAGCAACAACAACGACGACGAAGGAACAAAGAACAGCACCAACCATCGCTGCCTCTCAACAACAAGAACGAGCCTGCCTCTCGTGTGTATCGATTGGTCGGTGTATCGATTTGACTGGTTGGTTGGTTGGTTGGTTGGTTGGTTGGTTGGTTGGTTGGTTGGTTGGTTGGTTGGTTGGTTGGTTGGTTGGTTGGTTGGTGTTGGCGAACCATCGCGCTCAAAGAGCTTGCATCCATCCATTCGATCTCGAGACATGATCCTCGACATCGCCACATCGAAGGCCAATATCATCATCACGGCGACGGTCACGATCATGATCAAAGACACGAGAAGATCTCGAACAAGAGCTCGTTCGGAATCATCGACATCGCCGAAGACTCATCGACCATCGATCGAATCATCGTCATCGTCAAGACCGCTTGCTTCATCCATGATGGAGCATGTCGATGGAGATCTGGCCGCCATGAGAACTTGGTGTCGGCAAGCCATTGATTGGCTCCAATCACATGCACTCGATCGTCTGTCGAGAAGGCGATGAGACCTCGATGCTCGTCGAATGCAACTGCAAGTGGGTACTCGTTGCGACACTCGAACGACGAGATGTGATGGCCCTCGTGAGTGAATGATTGCAGCCGATAGTTATTGGAGTCAGCGACGATGATTCGGCCTTGGTTGTCGATGCACACTCCTCCAGGACAATTGAATTGGCATGGTTGATTGCCTTTGGAGCCGAACTCGAACAAGAACGAGCCATCGATCAGCGACAGTACTTGCACTCGATCATTGAGAGTGTCAGTGACGATGATTCGATGTCGATCATCATCGATCGCGATGCCTGATGGAAAGCAGAACTCGCCAGGTTGGTTTCCTTGGATGCCGCCGATCTTGAACAAGAACGAGAGATCGATCGACGACAAGAACACCAATCGATTGTTGTCGGTATCGGCGATGATGATGCGATGATGATGCTTGTCGATCGCAATGCCTTGAGGATAGTAGAACTCGAGATCTCGTGATCCTTGCTGGCCGATGCACGACAAGAACTTGTGGTCGCTCAACGACCATGATTGAATGCGATTGTTTTCTTTGTCGACGATGAGGATGCGATCATGATCGTGATCGATCGCAAGGCCCCATGGATATGCGAACTGGCCTGGTTGGTCGCCTTCCTCGCCGAACTTGGATACGAGCGAGCCATCATCACACGAGAATACTTGCACTCGATGGTTGTAGTATTCGGCGACGAGCAAGAGACCTCGATGAATGTCGAACGCCAAGCCGTACGGGCACCAGATCAAGCCGTCATCATCGCCTTGTTCCCTCGAGCCAATCGAGAGCTTGATTCGAGCATCGCCAGGAGGATCGTCTTCCATGATGTTCCGGTCACCCTCACTCACTCGCACAACGACAAGAGATATTCGGCACCACCACAAACAAGACGATGGTCTCCACAGACGAGACACGACCGCAGCACAGCAACCAACCAACAACGACGACGAAGGAACAAAGAACAGCACCAACCATCGCTGCCCCTCAACAACAAGAACCAGCCTGCCTCTCCCTCGTGTGTATCGATTGGTCGGTGTATTGATTTGACTGGTTGGTTGGTTGGTTGGTTGGTTGGTGTTGGCGAACCATCGCGCTCAAAGAGCTTGCATCCATCCATTCGATCTCGAGACATGATCCTCGACATCGCCACATCGAGGGCCAATATCATCATCACGGCGACGGTCACGATCAAGATCAAAGACACGAGAAGATCTCGAACAAGAGCTCGTTCGGAATCATCGACATTGCCGAAGACTCATCGACCATCGATCGAATCATCGTCATCGTCAAGACCGTTTGCTTCATCCATGATGGTGCATATCGATGGAGATCTGGACGCCATGAGAACGTGTCGGCAAGCCATTGATTGGCTCCAATCACATGCACTTGATGGCCTGTCGAGAAGGCGATGAGACCTCGATGCTCGTCGAATGCAACTTCGCATGGGTACTCGTTGCGACGACACTCGAACGACGAGACGTGATGGCCCTCGTGAGTGAATGATTGCAGCCGACTATTATTGGAGTCAGCGACGATGATTCGGCCTTGGTTGTCGATGCACACTCCTTGGGGCCGACTGAATTGGCATGGTTGATTGCCTTTGGAGCCGAACTCGAACAAGAACGAGCCATCGATCAGCGACAGTACTTGCACTCGATCATTGAGAGTGTCAGTGACGATGATTCGATGTCGATCATGATCGATCGCGATGCCTGATGGAAAGCAGAACTCGCCAGGTTGGTTTCCTTTGATACCGCCGACAGAGAACAAGAACGAGAGATCGATCGACGACAAGAACACCAATCGATTATTGACGGTATCGGTGATGATGATGCGATGATGATGCTTGTCGATCGCAATGCCTTGAGGATAGTAGAACTCGAGATCTCCTGATCCACGCTTGCCGACGCACGACAAGAAGTTGTACTCGCTCAACGACCATGATTGTACTCGATCATTGCCGCTGTCCGCGACGAGGATGCGATCATGATCGTGATCGATCGCAATGCCATCGGGGTTCGCGAACTGGCCTGGTTGGTCGCCTCGCTTACCGAACTTGGACACGAACGAGCCATCGTCACAAGAGAATACTTGCACTTGATGGTTGTTGCTATCGACGACGAGCAAGAGACCTCGATGAATGTCGAACGCCAAGCCGTACGGGCACCAGATCAAGCCGTCATCATCGCCTTGTTCCCTCGAGCCAATCGAGAGCTTGATTCGAGCATCATCATCAAGAGGAAGATCGTCTCCCATGATGTTCCACTCACTCACTCGCACAACGACAAGAGATATTCCGCACCACCACAAACAAAACGATGGTCTCCACAGACGAGACACGAGGGAGACACGACCGCAGCACAGCAACCAACCAACAACAACGACGACGATGCAGGAACAGCAAGAACACGCGATCGATCTCTTCATTCGCTTGCTGCGCTGCTCGTGCTCGCATCTCTCTTCGGCTCATATCTCCACGCATCAATCACATCAATATCATGGCCAAGACAGTGGTGCTCGAGACATCGATGGGCGATATCACATTGGAGCTGTACGCAAATCACGCTCCTCGCACGTGTCTCAACTTCTACTCGCTCGCTCAGTACGTCGGATCAAGCTCGGTCACCACGAGCGCACCGCAGCGAGAGAGGAAGAGAGAGAGAGATTTAGCAAGATCGGCATGGATCGAGATCGATATACGGTCTGATCGATGGTGGTGGTTGGTTTGGATATCGAAACAGACGTGGATATTACGATGGCACTATCTTTCATCGTGTGATTCGCGTACGATGATGATCATCGAGACACAAAGACGATCGAGATCTCGTCGTGCTGGATAGCTGATACTTGCTCGCACACGAACAGGACTTTATGATCCAAGGAGGAGATCCCACTGGTACAGGTCGAGGAGGTTCATCGATCTATGGGTACCATATCATCATGCTCGCTCCTCTCCCTTCCTTTGAGACACTTACACGATCGTCTTCGTCGTCATCGTCATACTACGTTCGCTTGCGATGCGACGCTCAAACAGCGGCAAGTTCGAAGACGAGATTACAAGAGAGCTCAAGCACACAGGAGCTGGCATCTTGTCAATGGTTCGATTCGCGAGAACATACAAGCATCATGAATCCAGTGTTTGATTGATTACTGACTCAATATCTATCTATCTATCTATCTATCTATCTATCTATCTATCTATCTATCTATCTATCGATCTATCTATCTATCTATCTATCTATCTATCTATCTATCTATCTATCTATCTATCTATCTATCTATCTATCTATCTATCTATCTATCTATCTATCTATCTATCTATCTATCTATCTATCTATCTAT
>Ga0209935_1002329_pt1 | contig 23715 bp, 24 predicted proteins | sample ThiBio_1000_plan_2_FD_183958 | JGI IMG/M metagenome (GOLD analysis project Ga0209935, IMG submission 183958) | Wastewater bioreactor microbial communities from Cape Town, South Africa - Thiocy_cont_1000_plan (SPAdes) | ecosystem: Engineered > Bioreactor > Thiocyanate-remediating >...
CATTAGTTCCACAACTTCCACGTGTCAGCGGTGGATATGGACAACAAGAAACATTTATTCCACAAGCCCCAAAAGTTAGCGGTGGATATGGTCAACAAGAAACATTCATCCCACAAGCTCCAAAAGTCAGCGGCGGATACGGTCAACAAGAAACATTTATCCCACAAGCTCCAAAAGTTAGCGGTGGATATGGTCAACAAGAAACATTTATCCCACAACAACCATTAACCCCAGAACTCCCACGAGTCAGCGGTGGATATGGTCAACAAGAAACATTCATCCCACAAGCCCCAAAAGTTAGCGGTGGATATGGTCAACAAGAAACAACAGTTATTCCACAACAACCATTAGTTCCACAACTCCCACGAGTCAGCAGTGGATATGGACAACAAGAAACATTTATTCCACAAGCCCCAAAAGTTAGCGGTGGATATGGTCAACAAGAAACAACAGTTATTCCACAACAACCATTAGTTCCACAACTTCCACGTTTCAGCAGTGGATATGGACAACAAGAAACATTTATTCCACAAGCCCCAAAAGTTAGCGGTGGATATGGTCAACAAGAAACAACAGTTATTCCACAACAACCATTAGTTCCACAACTCCCACGAGTCAGCAGTGGATATGGACAACAAGAAACATTTATTCCACAAGCCCCAAAAGTTAGCGGTGGATATGGTCAACAAGAAACAACAGTTATTCCACAACAACCATTAGTTCCACAACTTCCACGTTTCAGCAGTGGATATGGACAACAAGAAACATTTATTCCACAAGCCCCAAAAGTTAGCGGTGGATATGGTCAACAAGAAACAACAGTTATTCCACAACAACCATTAGTTCCACAACTCCCACGAGTCAGCAGTGGATATGGACAACAAGAAACATTTATTCCACAAGCCCCAAAAGTTAGCGGTGGATATGGTCAACAAGAAACATTTATCCCACAACAACCATTAGTTCCACAACTCCCACGAGTCAGCAGTGGATATGGACAACAAGAAACATTTATTCCACAAGCCCCAAAAGTTAGCGGTGGATATGGTCAACAAGAAACATTTATCCCACAACAACCATTAGTTCCACAACTCCCACGAGTCAGCAGTGGATATGGACAACAAGAAACATTTATTCCACAAGCCCCAAAAGTTAGCGGTGGATATGGTCAACAAGAAACATTCGTCCCACAACTTCCACGAGTCAGCAGTGGATATGGTCAACAAGAATTAGTTTCAGAGTATGAAATATTGAATATCGGTTTGAACTTTGTATGTTAATATTGTTCTTAATGTATTTAGTGAACGACTTGTTGCTCCAATGACACTTACACGTACAATTGTTGCACCAACAGTTCGTGTAAACAGCTTTACATCAGCTGGTGGTTATTAAAGAAATGGAATGCATAAACCAAAACTTCGTCAGTTTTAGTTTAGAAATTTTAAACCAACTTTTCCATTTTTTGGTTTTTTACGTTCTGTTCGATTGTTTTTTTTCTAGTAAAGATATATAAAAAAAAACTGAAGTAAAACTAGTTTAAATTCTTTTTACAGAAAGAAGTAATAATTAAGAAGGAAGAAAAAAGTGAGTAATTGCTAATATTCAATCTCAAAAAAGATGATCACTGATAATGTTTTGTGATAGATCAATTCCTAGGCGTTGAAGTGTTTCTTGAATGTTTTCACCCGAATTCATATAGAATGGTGTGACATTTTCTTCTACAAGTATATCTTCTTCTTGAACATTTTCATTTGTTTGTGAAGGTGATCTCGACGTTGTTACGATGATTTCTTTTTCTTTATCGTTTCCTTCTTGTTTTTGATTTGATTTGTTTTCGGTGATATCGTTTGTTTCTACATATTTTTGTTGGTCATCGACAATAATGTTCGTTGGCATGACTGTTGTTGATGAAAATACATCATAATCTGTACCTGTTGCAACATTATTTGTTATTGTTGAAACAACTTGTACTGGTGGATTCTAAAGAAAGATGTTTGTTGAATAGAAAAAACGAATTGTTTTCATACAAGATCTTCCGTAACGCCTGCAGCTCGTGCTTGTTGTAGAACTGCATTGATATCATACAATTCAGAAGCATAACGTTTCGCATAGGCTTGTGGATCGAGACGAATAACATTTTGTTTTTGAAAATTTCGAACAATTTTCGCATTAACTGGTTCATAACTAAAGAATATATGAACAATGAATTATGTTACTGTGTGGTTTTGTTTCTGGTTGGAAACCTACGTAATAATAACATTTTTCGGTTGAGTTGGTTCTTTGGGTGTTTTAGGCGCCTGTTGTACAATAACTTTACGCTTTTGATTGACAATTTCGTATGGTAACCAACGTTCGATAATAATATCACGTGGTTTAGGTGGTAATGGCGGTAAACGTTCGATGATAACAGATCGTGGCGGTGCTGGTTCGGGTGGTAATTGTCTACGAGACAAATATTTATTTATTTATTTATTAAAGATTAATGAATATGTTTTACCGGGTTATCACTTTTGTTGAAAGCGAAGATGGAAGTGGAGGTGGTTTTTCTCGAATGATAAGTGGTGGTGGTGTTTTTGGTGGAGTTGGTCGTTCTGAAAACAATCATCGATGAGTATGTGCACAAAGAAAGAAAAACAATGATGTTTACGTTTGATAACGAGAGGTGGAAGTGTGGGTTGGGGAGGAGCTCGAACCTGATTGAAGAATAAAAAAATTCAGCATATTTTCAAAATTCAATTTCATTTTACTTCTTTGATAACAAGTGGACCAACATTAGGTACAGGTGGCGGTTGTAAAAAACGAACAACAATGTTTTGTTTATAGGTTACAGAATGCGGTCCTTTACGTTGAATAACTTGAGGATTGGGATCATAGAAGATTTTTCCAGCTGCAGCTACATAAATAAAATCATGTTATGTTTGTTGGTTTTTTTCGTTACTATCAAAATTTTCATATTTACTCAAATCTTCTTGATCGATATTTTCATTGTCAATGGGCGTTGTCGATCCATTGATGTCTTTGTCAACTAACGAATTTTTCGATGGTGATCCTGATTTGGTTAGTGTTTCTCGACGAATTTGCTCATTTGCTTCATTGATATCATGTGATACGGAACTCGCTTTTGATGCTGATGAACGAATATCTAAACCAATATTTGGTACAGTTGAAGCTATTGTTGGTGGAACTGTTGGATATTCATCATGACGATGATGTTCAAGTACTAAATCGTTATCTATCGATGATATACTCGATGTTGAACGGATTGGACGATTTGCTTTGTTGGATTTTTTCTGTTGAACATTGGATTCCATCATACCATTATACATTTCATATGGTGAAAGATAATTTTGTGGCAAATCATTATACAATGCATTTGTGTAAAGATCGAAATTATTATTTGTTATTGGTGCTGATAATGAATCAAGATTCATTGTATTTTCATAATTAGTCAAACCGTTCATATTAAACATATCCGGTGTTGGATAGAAGAGTGGTGCTTGATCGTGATTGTAATAATTAGGATCGGATAGTGATAAATGAGATGGATATTTTGTTATTGGTTCCGTTGGTTCAGATATGTAGTTACCAGCTGATCCCAGAACACCACCACTAGCAGCTTTATTAACTTCATCGAGTATACGTTGAATAGTTGGATCATCGAGTAATGCCATGATAGTTTGTTCAATTGGAGTCTATTATCGAGAGTTCTTTCCTTCAATAGATTTTACTTTCGACAAAATGAATAAATATGAACATGGATGCGTGCGTAACGTGTGTCGTCTCTCTCTCTTTTCGTGTTCAAAACTAATCATTGAACCGTGAGAGATGCATGTTCGATAGATAAGGTGTCAAACTCTCTCGGTCATATTTCTTTTCTATGCCTCATTAATGTGTAATAAGTCCACGCCTATCACCGAACGACAATATACATTTCGTACTTTTGCTTTCGACCCTATCACCAATTCAAATCAATGTAATAATAAGCAACAACTCTATGCTTTTTTTAATGTTCATCATAACTCATCAGCCTTGTCAATTGTTGGCTTGTCATCTCTTATGAAAATAAACCTGGTACACGTCATATGTCAGCATAAGCGTACTTCGAAATAAAAAAATGAAATTTCGTATGAATAATCAAAAACGAATATGCAATAGATGAGATGATCATATATTTGATGATTAATTGACCTAGACAGTGATCATTATTCGTATATGATTTAAAAATCTATTTAATGGTTGTTTGATATTATGAATAAAAAATACAAACAGATAATAACTAGGTCAGTCAATTCAATTATTTCTTCAAATTTGAATGTTTCATCATTCTCGAATGTGCATCATTATAAAATCAAAACGTACGAAAGAGTTCTCATGTGAATCTTTTTTTTTAATGAATTATCTTACGTAAGGACGAATGATTTTCGATATACTATATTTTCAATATTTCAATTATAGTTAGACTTGATGTAATAAATTGAATTTTATGTGTATAAGAGACACGAGCATAATATCGACAAATCGATGTTCAATAACGATATTCAATATCACGAATGATCGATCATGATCAAAATGAGATTTTAATTATGAATAAAAATCACGCAGACGAACAGTATAGTTTTTGTTTGCTTATTTGTTTGTATATTTGATTTTCATTGGATCAATGATTTATTTAAAAGAATATAAAAGAAGAAGAAAAGTGCATACGAACGAACTTTATTTTTAAAGAAACGTGCTTGTCTAACTATGCGTAAGTAAACACAACCAACGAATAACATATGTTTTCAATAAGAGAGATATACTTTAATCTAATCATATAGATACATGTATTCGAATGCAACATATTTTAAATCTTATTGTACCTTTATTAATTTTTCTTGCTTATTATTCTCGTGCTCGTGCTACACAACCAAATGTAACAACGGCATATAACATTCCTGATCCAGGTAAATAAAAAAAAACAATATCAAAAATATTCGAACAAATTATATTCATTAGAATGTACGGGTGTGTTTAATTTATGTACGGATGTTGATAAAGAACGACTTGGTCGTCAAGCTATTAAAGCAATACATGAACAAATGGACGATGATAAAGATGGAATGATTGAAGCAACAGAAAGTCAAGAAGTAAATGAATTGTTAATAAAAAAAAACAAAAAGAAAATACGGTTGAAATATTTAGTTTATTCAAGAAGAATTAGAATCAAAAACAGATTCAGTTCGACATAAACAATTTCAAAATTTAAATATGCATATTACATTCGATGATCTTTGGACACAATGGCAAAATAATCCAGGTTTTGTTTTAACTTTCGATTAAGAAATGAACTTAAAGTCGTTTTTCTTTTCGAAAATAGTTTATAACTGGACAACGGAGAATGTCGTCGATTGGCTTGTAAATTATGTTCAACTACCACAATATGTTGATAACTTTCGACGAAATCAATTCGATGGTCGAATGATACCAAGGTAAAAATCTAGAAATCGAATTTAAATGTTTATCCATTGGTTTAAAGATTAGCAGCAAATGAAAAACATTACATTCCATCAATCATGCAAATTCGTGATATTCGTGATCGACAACGATTGATAATTAAAGCGACTGATGTTGTTCTTTTTGGACCTCCTCAAGGTAAAATCTAGAAATCGAATGAAAACTTTTGTTGTTTAAATCAACTCAAATTTTATGATTTAGAAAGTCATAATTTAATGAAAGATATAATTCTAATTTCATCATTATTCATCTCAATTATCGGTTGCATCTATGCATTTGTTCGACAACGGCAAACACAAGAAAATATGAATATTATGTTGAAAGAATTAGAAATTTTACAGCGAGCCGAAGGAAATCTTCTTGCTGTTACAGAAAAGTAGATTGCTAATTGAATTTTGATTTTTATTCATTATTTGTTCGAAATAAGAATGCGTACGAAAGAAAATAAAGTTCCTGTCAATCAGAATTTATTACATAAATGGCTGATCGAAGTTCAACGAACGAAAGAAGAAGCTGAACGATTTCGTAAACGTCGTGATTCAGTAGTTGATCATGAAAAACAATTAAGTCTTGCACTACAAGAAATCGATCAAGTAAATGCACAACGAATCGATTCAGTTTCGATATAAATATTTTAGTTACAAATTGCTCTACGTCAAGCAGAAGAACATGCTGAACATCAAACATTCGAAGCTCCAAATGAATTAATCGATCTCTTAAAACGAACGTATACAATCGAAGAAACAGCATTTGAAGTCAAACGAAAACTAGCTGAAACAGCTTTGATTACAGCAAGAGATCATATGACGAAAATAACCAAAATGCAAAAAGGGTTTTTCGGTGCTGTTCGTATTGCACATACGAATTGTATTGATAATGCTGGCGAATTGATCAATGCTGCCAAGTAATTTGAGCTCATTTCTAAGAAACTGATATTTTTGGCTTTTTTTAGACAACGCTTGACAGAAATTCATGATGAATATGAAGAACGTGAACAACGTTGGAATCGTATATCGACATTACTAAATCGTGAAGATTTAAGCAGTTTAAATACAACAAATCCAACGACTATTGTCTACCGTACCAAAGACTCTCCACCTGCTCGAAATTAGAGAATGACTTTCTTTCTTCTTTGTATTTAATATATTCCTTTTTTTCTTAATTCGGCCTTATGATTTAAAAAAAAAAAAAGATTCTATTTAATAAATAAAATATTAACTCATATCACAAAACATGTATGAGAGATTTGAATTTCTATTTGTATCGTTTTCTGTTTATGTATACAACAAAATAAACGACCATGATATGTATATACAATTATCCGATGACGTCGAAAGAGAAAGAAAAATGTTTATTAACCTTAAATCATAAAAGTGTAACCTAAACTACTCGACACAATAACAGCAAATTGACTACAAGGAGAAAAAATAAATGAATGATCAGGAAGAAGAGGCGTAGCAAAAAAGTACGAAGGTAATCGCCGTTTTCTTTTTCGCTTTCTCTTTTTTTCTTTCATATTTCAAATACATCGAACAGAAACAAATATTGCTTTAATTGGAAATAACGTCACGCCTGAACGGCTCGATTTTTTTTCAAATGTAATACAAATGTACATGTGTCTGGTTTTTCGTCGTATTTTACTCGTCTTCTTAATCACAAACAGTCCTTCGAATAACGAAACAAAACAAAAATGATGGAAACAGATAATTATGAATTAAATACTATCAATGAAAAAGATAGTTCATCAACGAAAAAGAAAACTAAACAAAGTAAACGACGTCAACGGACATCATCACCGCCACCAACGACAACAATAACCAATGGACATTTAGAAAATGGTACAAATTCAATAGATGATTCACAACGAAGTTCATCGATAGCAAAATCTTCGGATGATAAATTAACAAATTCGAAAATTTCTGAAAGTAAATCATTTGAATCTCCAGATCATCTCGATGAACCATTGACGCCTATTGTAAGTACACAATCGACGAGTATAGCTCGTGACAATCCACCGAAATATACTGAAGTAACTCTCACAACTGTTCAAGATGATGAAGATGATGATGATGATGAAGAACGAGATGAAAGAAAGAATATTCAACCAGTCGATCGAATCATTATAGATTCGAATGACAAACTCAATACAACAACAACAACAGCACATTCTGTGACTAGTGGCGATAATGATATTATTGAAATACATGAATTCAGTTTAGCTGATCTCGATGCATATTTGGATATTTATTTTGATACGTTAAATAGCCGTTTACAACATTATGTCGGTAATGATGAAGAAAGACAACAATTTCGTGATGAACTTAAAACACGAATCAGTTCGAATACAAATGCACGTGAATTTCACAATGTTCTACTTGGTAAAGTTCATGATGATGTTGTTGCAGCTGTTACATTATCATTTCCTGGTGAAACAACAACTATTCTAGATGCAAATATGCATTCACAATCGAATTCATGTTTAACATCAATATATCGTCGATTGATTAAAAATGCGAATTATATTCCGACAAATATGACTGAATGTTACATCGAAATGATCGGTGTTAAAAGTTCATGTCAAAAACATGGCATCGGCACAGCAATGTTAGAATGTGTTGAGCATTTTGCTCGGCAAGCTGGCGCGAATATTTTAACTGTACATGTTAATAATGAACAATTAAGAACTTATTTTCAACGATTCGGTTTTCAACTTGATACAACTGATATGTCAGCTATTTGGAAATGGATCGTTGAACGTCAAAATATTAACAAAATGTCCAAAGTACTTCCACCATCCGATGAAATTGCTGACAATTCAAGTAATCACATGAACGAAAGTGTGACAGGCAGTGAATTAGAATAATAAAGACAACGAGAGAAAAAAAAACGCACAGAACTTTAGCAAGAATATGTTAACTTTGATTTTTGTATGAATAGCAGAATAGATACGAATCCATGGGATTAATTAGGTAATGCTGACATTGATGAAATATATAGACAAAATTGAAGTTCTGTTTATTCCTGAACAAAAAAAAAGAAAAAAAGAAAAGTTGTAACTGTATATTTATGTATATATGTGTGTGCATGTTTTTGTTTCAAGAAAAGATTCCTTCAAACGAGGATAAACAAACGTTCATCTGAATGAGAATAATAACGAGATTTAAAAAAAAAAACGAAACCAACACGAAATGAATAAATAATAACAATAGAAGAGGACAAAACAAGAACACACAAATTAATTTCGGTCTAATTGCATAAAAATTTTCTATACAAATTCGGAAGAATCATTGATGAGATTGTTATTAGCTTTATTATTTCTTTTTTTGAGCAAATACCGGTGGAAGAAATGGGTTTTTTTTCTTTTCTTAATTGAATTTAAGATGTACTCTTCTTTCGTAAACGAATATTGTGAAATGGTTTTAATAATTTCGATGAGAATTGTTTACGTTTTCGTTCGGGCGTTGATATTGATACTTGATCGTCATAAGCTGACATTGATATTTGTGATTTTTGATCTTGGTCATCCGGATAATTATCATTGATATCAATTTGTTGATCAATCATAAGATCAAATATAGGTTTCGATGATTTATTCGATAGTAAAATATCTAAAGAATCATCGGTATTATTATCTCGATTGGAATCTGCAGCTGAATTTCGTAGTGTCGAATTAAGATTCTGAGCTGATTGTGAAGAGATAATTTGTCGTTGAGAACCAAGAAGTTCGGATGATGATGATGAATTATTATTATTATTTGTATTTGCTAGTGTGCGACGTTTTAGAACTGTCGAAGGTGAGTCGTTATGATTGAGATAATTGCCATTGACAGATGAATGATTTTCTTCGACTGTTTTAATCGATATAATCGGGTTGACTGGACCAGTACGATTACTGGGTTTTGTTATTGATTGTGAATCATAACTTATTGAATCCATAGATGTTTGTTTCGAACGTGATATTGCCTCTAAAACAAACCAAATTGACATTAAAATTCTTATTTCATGTTTTGTTTTTCAGGATAACAAAACAAAAATCCCGTTCGTTTTTCCCAATTGCATATTAAACAATCCGCGCGTGCGTATTCATGTGCATGCGTGATCTGTTAGAAGTTGTGGTTTATTAGCTTGTTTTAGGTTTTCTCTTTCTCCATGAGCAATTTACTCACCACGATTACGAAAAACTATATTATTATTTTTTTTGTTCGTTTTATCACAATTTGATGGAAACAAAAAAACTTTAATTTACCTGTTGACATCGAAGATGGTATTCCATTGTTGAGATAAACATTGTGTGTCATGGATACAGATGATGATGATGAATTACTGACGAGATCTTCTCGATCGAGTAATGAACCTATACGATTCCAACGTTTTTCACGTTCTTCATATTCATCTTGAATTTCACGAAGTCGTTCTCTGAAAGTTTGAAATAAAAGAACGATGAACAATTCATTCAACTTTACTTTGCAGAACTGATTAATTCGCTGATATTATCAATGCAACCTGTATGTGCAATTCGTACGGCACCGAAGAATCCTTTTTGCATTTTCGAAATTTTATTCATCTGAAATAAAAAGACCGAAGCAGATCGTTTGAATAGAATCAGTCAATTAATTCGTTTTACTTGTTCCTTAGCAATAATCATTGCATTTTCAGCAGCTTTCCGTTTGACTTCAAACGCTAGTTCTTCGTTAAGATAAGTTTTTTTCAACAATTCAATCAGTTCACTCGGTGGTTCGTAGGATTGATGTTGAGCATGTTCTTCAGCTTTACGTAAAGCAATACGTAACTAATATGAAAAATAGATTGAACACATTCAAGAAGATGAATATTTTTTACTTGTTCAATTTCTTGTAAAGCAAAACGAAGTTGTTTTTCAGGATCAAGTACTGTAGCACGACGTTTATGAAAATTTTCTGCTTCTTCTTTCGTTCGTTGAACTTCAACAAACCAAGTATTTAATAAACCACGATCAACTTTCGGTTTGTCTTTCAATTCGTTTTCCATGGCTTTCATTCTTTAAAAAAAACAGAACTCAATTCGACATATATTACATCGGTCATTTTTTCTTACTTTCCCGTCACAGCAACAAGATCTGTTTCAGCTTTTTGTAGAGTTTCTAATTCTTTTAACATTGTTTTCATATTATCCTGTATTTTTCTATGACGAACGTAAGCATATAAACAAGCACAAAATGAAATCACAACTGCTGACATTAAGATCACATCTTTGAGAAGGTTATGTGTATCTAAATGATTACGAAAAGAATATTTATCAGTTAAACAAAAAGTTCAAAGTATTTTTTACTTGTTGGCGTGCCGAATAGAACAACATCAGTTGCTTTAATTATTAATCGACGTTTATGTCGAGGATCACGGATTTGCATTATTGCAGATAAATAATGTTTTTCATTTGATGCCAATCTTTAACGAAATGATAAAAAAAACCTTTGAATTCGATTTCTAGATTTTTACCTTGGTATCATTCGACCATCGAATTGATTTCGTCGAAAGTTATCAACATATTGTGGTAGACGAACATAATTTACAAGCCAATCGACGACATTCTCCGTTGTCCAATTGTGAACTATTGAAAAAATAACCAATCTTTTCTATTCGAAACGTAAAACCAACGAATTTTACCATCACTAGTTTGCCATTGAGTCCAGAGATCAGTAAATGTTATTTGTAAATCTGCTTGTTGAAATTGTTTATGTCGAACTGAATCTGTTTTTGATTCTAATTCTTCTTGAATAAACTAAAATTTTCAACCGTATTTTCTTTTTGTTTTTTTTTGATTAACAATTCATTTACTTCTTGACTTTCTGTTGCTTCAATCATTCCATCTTTATCATCGTCCATTTGTTCATGTATTGCTTTAATAGCCTGACGACCAAGTCGTTCTTTATCAACATCGGTACACAAATTAAACACACCCGTACATTCTAATGAATATAATTTGTTCGAATATTTTTAATATTGTTATTTATTTACCTGGATCAGGAATGTTATATGCAATACTATTAGTCAAATAGCAGAATGAAAATAAATTCAAAAACGAAATAACACAGATCAAAATTCGATACATCAATCTAGAAAATAAAAATCTTCGTACAAATCATATCATAGATATAAAAAAAACAAAATAAAAACGAGACAGACAGACAGAAAGAAAGAAAACACGATGAATATACTGTGTATTGATAATTGCATATTTATGTATTCATTAAAATATCGTTCGAGTACCGTACAGAATCAAATCGACAGGTGCATGTGCGTGCATTTTTTTCTTTTCAAACGAAAAAAAAAGATTCTCAGATTAACGACTAGAGCAAGAGAAAAAAAACAGAAAAAAAATCGAAACAACATGTGTTCCTCAAGATTGTATACGATGAGATATAAACGAAGACATAATAGTAGCAATAATAATAAAGACAGAACAAAAACCTATTCTCTTTTGTTTTTCGTTTGACGAGAAAAGAAAATTCTCGACTTATCATCTGTCAAGCATAGCTGACATATTACAGACAATCATAATAGATTTTCTTATCATTGACAAAAACAAAGTAATTATTTGGATTGAGATTTCAATAAGGGAAAAAAACGAAATATTACCTTGACATAAAAAGAGACTGAATCGGCTCTTGAAAAAAATCTTTCTGCGATTAAATTTATGTCGATTGCAATAATAAAATCCGTAGAAATATACGAATTATGATTTAGTTAAATAAATATTTATTAAAGAAGCAAAACCGAAAAGATATCCAGAATGAAACACTTGTCAATGGTAACATGAATGATCGCTTGATTGATTTGAATAATATATATATATATATATTGTCTATGGTTTTCTCTTTTTTTATTCTTCTTCTTCGTATCTTTTATGACTCATCATTCATCTGCAATCACACGTTGTCAGTTGATATTTAACATCCAATAGAAAATTTCTATGAGTTTGATTATTATTGGAGGATGAATGGCATAGATTATTTTGTTGAAAAAAAGAAATACTCGTTACATTTACAAATTTGATTCGATTTTAGGTAATATTATAAAATGAATTGTCAAACATTGATCGAAAAATATGTTAATGATCGCGATGAAAGTGTTATTAATCGATTAGGAGAACGTACGTGCGACAAATTAAAAGCTGAAACGTTTTTTTTTGTGAATTGAAATTTCATTTTAGTTCTTCTTTCGAAGAATTTATCATTCGTAGATTTCGTTATTTCTATTGGGTAGTTCGATTGTATTTTTAACTCAACAAATTAACTTCTCTTGTCTTCAGAGATTATCTTCAAAATATCGAATTATCAAAACGATCATTAGCATTAACATTAATAACTAAAGTTCTTTGTTTATTACCGAATACATATCTAACATCGAATGAAAGTATGAATCTAATAAAACAAAAAGGTGAAATTTTAAAAATCTCAATTCTAGTTCATCATTTATTGATTTTTACGAGTGCAAAAATGAGTGATCACCATGTTCTTACACAGCCAGCTGTTGATTTGTATTCGATTTTAGTAAGAAATGTTCTCTTTTTTTGTCTTCTGTCTACAGATTGCAGTCACTTTTATTTGTCAAGGCCAAGCAAGCTGCGATAACAGATGACGATTGTATTGCAATGATAAAATCGATATTTTCCGATGTTTATGTTCAATCACTTCCTCAATCCAATCGATACAATGTCTTTGTGATTTTACTACATTTTCTTCTCAATCGTCTTGAAAGTATGCCGAAAAACAAAATCAAATGATCAGAAGAAATAATTTGAAATATTTTTGTAGCTGTTCAACAGTTAAAAAGCGATTTTGTTTGCAATTTCATTCAATCAATGGACGGTGAACGAGATCCACGAAATCTAGTTCTATGCTTTCAATGTCTACAATACATGACGAAATATTTAGAAATTGGTAAACAATGCAAAACTATTTGAAAACGAAACTTCTATTTTTATTCTCTTCAAAGAACCGTATAAAGAAGAATTATTCGAAGTTGTTGCTTGTTATTTTCCCATGGAATATAAGCCTGTAATTGATTTGTAAATGTATTCATTGAAAAATTGAATTTTTTCTTTTTTTTTGTTATTAGAAAATAACGAATAACGAACCTGAAGAAACAGTTACACATGAGCAACTCGTTCTTTCTTTACGTAATATTTTGACATCAACCGGTAAATTTGCACCGTATTGCATACCGATGTTAATCGAAAAACTCGAATCGGACATTCCCAGTGCACGTTTATCAGCAATGGATGTTTTTGTATGTAGAATCAAATACGTTTCGATCTTTCTGATTCATCACTTTAGATTCATTCAATTGATGAATACGATGCTCGAGATATGACTGCATATTTAGTCATTCTATGGAATTTATTAAGTAAACAGGTAGAATGAATATCAACGAAAAAATGAATTATTAATTTTGATAAAAAAAACAAACAAATTGAAGGCTCTATGTGCTGAAAATCAAGAAATGGAAAATATGGCTTTACAATCGATTACTGTTCTCATGAAATTAATCGGTAAATCGATACAGAACGATGAAACAGAAATTTCGACGAAGAAATTCGTTGATCGAGCTATTCGAGGTGATGCAAAATAATTGTTGAAAGAGAAAATCTGGTTTTTCAGACGATTTAAATTTCGTTTTAGAATGTGAAAAATTTCTCAAAGAATTAGATTTAAAACTTGTTTGGCCAGCAACTAAAGTTCTTCAAGCTGTTGCACGAGCAAATCCAACTTGTGCATCATTAATCTGGTCGACTATTATTCCGTTACTAATCAAGCAATTCGAAAATCTCGAACAAGTACGAATCAAATTTTTCAAATGTCAAATCAAACAACGTATTTGTATTTAGATTAATCATCAAAAAACTATTCTCGATATGATTACTTATTTCCTTCAGCCAACAGGTTTGAAAAATCTTCGTTTTTTGTTTGTTATTATTTCAATTCGAATATATTTGCTTTTCAAGGCATTCGAACGATTGTTAAATTGCCCAACGAAGTCGCCGAACAACTTTGGATACTTGTTGCGACCTATTTCGAAAAGTTTTCTAATCAATGTCTTTCATTAATTGATTATCTTCTACAATTAAATTGCGTACCCGGTCAAGCACTCGAAGATAATCTAACGAAGTATATCTGCCAAGAAAATCGACTCGATAGTGACAAAGTGAAATTATCAAATGTATTGAAAATCTTAGCTTCGTCACCGTTATTCGATCGAATAACAATGAATCTATTAACAAGTCTAGTTAATTCATGGACACATAAATCTCTTCCATCGAATGATGTACTTGAGAACTGTATTGAATTATGTTATAATTCTGAACGATGTCAAGAACGTCTCGAACGATTTTTTTCGCCATCGGGTAGAATTTTTGATTCGTAATTTTACGTAGAACGAATTTTTCTTTCTCGATTATAGAACAATTTATTCCGCTTTTGCCAAATCTTTTCAAATATCTTCCATCATCGTACGTTTTGACAAATTTATTTACGCCGTTATTTGATATCCTAGCGACGAAAATTGAAACTGATCAATCTGCAAAAATTTTCTCGGCTAAATGCGGAACGATAGCTGATGAAAGGTACGTTTTGACAATTGAAAGAATTGTTTTAGTTTTTTTTTCAATTTTATAAATTGTAGTGTTACAACATTTGTTGAACAATTAATCGAACGAATTGATTGGACATCGGAGAAAGTAATTGTTGAATTATCATAGAATTGTAATTTAATCAGAATTGTAGAGAGGAAATTTATTTGTGATTATGTATTTTCTTGGAAATTTAAAACGAAAAGTAAACACAACAAATCAATAGAAAATGATTTGAATCTGTTTTTAATAGTTCTATCAAGATCAATTGGAGAGTCTTTTTAATAAAATTAAAGCAAACTTAGTCGATCAAATCTTTAATTCATCATCAAATGATGTATTCAACTATTTCTATGGAAATTTAGTTAATAAACTTTCATCCAAAAGTAGATTCTTTCAATTTCATTCAACATTATCTATTTTACTATAAATATTCAGATGACATTTTCGATGAAACACAACTATTTCTGAAACAATGTCAAACAACTCCCGATGAAAAACATATTCATCTCTGGACGATTATAATAAAATCTTTGCTTTTATCTCGTCCACCGATTCTTGAACAATATCTTCCGATTGTAAAGCCAATTCATCGAGAATTTCGTCAATTTCGATTGTTTGATTTTAGTTAATTCAATGGATGAATGAAAAAAATGAATTAACTGATATTGCTTGTCAATCGTTAAAACTTCTAACGCATTTCGATGAACAATCATTATTTTTGTCAGCAAACGCTGATTGTATTGTTCATCCAATGGTTAAACAAATAACATTTATCAATATATTCTCGCAATTAAAACCAGTCTTAGTGTCGAATGGTTTGAGAAAGAAAATTGCCATGTTCGATGTTGTTTTTTTTGTTGTTCTGTTGAAGATTTAACAATGAGTCAAATGAGTGTATTCATCGATTTATTAAATAATATTCCGAAATCGATTATTCAAGATGAAATTCTTTCGGTAAGAGAATTTCTTAATAAATAAATCAATTGCATTTTGTTAATTTCAGTTATTACCGATTCTAATTCGTGCATTGATATCAACGAATGAATCGATTTGGCCATCGGCATTAAATTCAATCTATGATCTCATCAAAACCAATCCGAATACAATCGCCGATCATCTCGATACGATACTTCCACGATTGTTAAATCTAGTTGTTTACAAAAACGATATGGTACAACACGAATAATTGATGATTGTATATTTGGATTTTTCTGTTTTTTGTTAAGACAATTCGTATAACAAGTTTGAAATGTTTGAGATATTTAACACAATTACCGATTCATCAAATTCAACCTCATCGTCGACATATCATACATGTTCTTCGAACATGTCTCGACGATCATAAACGACTCGTTCGAAAGGAAGCCGTTGATACGCAAATGTCCTGGTAAATTGAGTTTTCAATTAAAAAAAATTCAGTCAAATAAATATTTATTTTAGGTGCTTGTTAAATGTCTAACTGATCAGTAGTTTCATCCTGTTTTTTTTCTCGCTCTTTTTTTTTTGATTCAAAAAATAAAAGTAAAACCGAAAATTTTCGAGTTGAGAATGTTAATCGAATGGGTTTTATTGAGAAATATTTACGTTCGAATCCACGGATCTTTGCTATGATGTTGTTTATATATAGGTATGATCTCAACATTCTGATTCAAAACTTTGAGCCTTTATTACTGAGCAAAGATTTTTGTTGGTTTACATTCGAATAAAAGTCAAATTTAATTTCAGATCATGTCTGAAGAAAATCAATGGATTCAAGAATTACGTTCGGCTATCGAACGTGGCTGTGATCTTGGATCGATTCGAAATATTGGACAATGTCGAGCGTTGACAAATGATTTGAGATTACCCGTTTGGAAAGTAAGATCTACGTCGAAAGATTCATTTTGCATTTGTTTTTCTTCACAGATTTGTTTGAATATTCATGAAAATGATCATGAATATGAATATGTCGAAAGCGAATCGTTTGATTTACGTGAACAGAGTATCATACATGACGATGCTACACGTTTAGTCCGTATGTATTCAACAAGATCAATGCATTTGTTAGTTATTCTGTTCATTTAGATCTCTTAGGAATCAGTGATGATGATTCGACATCGAAAATTCATGATATCGAATCTGTGATTACATCCTATTGTAAAAAATAGTAATTTAATCTTTTTTTTGTTCTTCATTCGATAAAACTAACAAAAGAAAACAATTTCTTTACAGTAATGAAACCTATGAAAAAGGCAATGGTTGGATTGAAATCTTGAAACCAATTGCAAGTTTAAATTATCAAGATCGTTGCGAACTCTACACATTATTTGCTAGTATTCGAAATCGTTATATTCCACGGTAGATTTACGATATTGAATACAGAAAATAATAGATCATTTGTTATTTGTATTGAAGTGACTGTGAAGCTGATGGAATGCCGTACCATCTGTTTCGATTGTTATTATTGTATCATGATCCTGAATTGTGTAGTTTTTTTGACACGAGAAAAATAACATCGGATTTATATGCACATATTTGGGTTTGTTGAAAATGAAATTCCTTTTTTTTTGTTGTGACGAAAAAACAAGAATGTCATTCGTAGATTCGAAGTTTATATGCGGGTTCATGTCAATTAGATGTGATTCTACATCTTTGGGATGGATATTTTCAACAAGCCGATCAATTTTTTGCTTTTTTTCTTGCGCTTGTTTTACTTATGTTTGCAAAAGATGAACTATTGACAATGGCAAATAAAGACAAAAGTGAAATTATTGGTACGAAGAAATTCTTATGATTTATAATTGAATTCAGCGTCTATGTTGTTTATTTTCAAATAGAATTTCTTTCAAAAGCACCGGCTAAATTATCATTGGGTGATCTCGAAGATTTCTTTACATTAGCTAATCATTACGCTTCAAATACTCCGCAGTCATTCCGAAAAGTAAACGAAACATTTTGTTTTTTTTTCTCTTCATTTCTTATTTAAATTTTTTTTTTCAAAAAAAAAGGAATTTTATTCTTGTCTATTCAATGAAAGTGATCGTTCATTTTCTGCTAAAGCCTATTCCATTTATCAAGCTTTATGTTTGCCGGTATCTGTACAAGAACTGCTTCAAGCAAATCAATTAGGCGGAGTAAACAAAACTAGTGAAGATTTTATGTTATGAAAATGAATATATTTCGTTTTAGAATGCAGGTGTCAGATATTTTCTTGTTGATTGCCGACCTGCTGAACAGTACAATTCCAAACATTTATATACAGCATTTCATCTTGATGCAAATCTTGTAATTTAAGAATGATTTTAATTGAGGAGAATAATGATTTCGTGTATTTTAGTTACTCGAAGATCCGAAAGAATTTGCTGGAGCAATTGATGCTCTCTTCGCTGCACAACAACACGCTATCGATGCTGGTAAAGGAAATTTTTTTCTTTAAAAATAAACTGAACACATGAATAAATCTAGGCTCGGCTGCTGGTGGTGAACATCTATGTTTTATTGGTTCAGGTGATAACGAAGAAGATAAATATGTTCGAATGGTTGTTGCATATTGTCTTCAACGAAATACAAAATATGTTAGTATTGCATCTGGTGGTTATAAAAGTAGGTCGTCTCACCAATACTCTTGACATTGTTACTTTCAAAATAATGCTCATCCGATCTAGTGCTAGTCGAAGTCATTGAAGATCCATCGATGTTAACTAAAGTTGAACATTCACAACCTAATGCACAAGAATCAACATCAACTCGATCGACTTTAAAACAAAATCTTGCTGACAAATTACCTACTATTAATACTCAAGTAAAAATCACCCTCAAATAAAAACATAAGCTGCTATTCGATTGTTGATATTTTCAGACAGCTTCGTTTATCAATATGATTTCAAGTGTAGTTAAAAGTAAATCGATGGAAATGAAAGGTAAAGTCAAAGATTATATGGCACATACACCGTTCACTGAATCGTCGGCTTCTATTCCAACGTAAATGTTATTTTCCAGAGAAATATTTCATTAGTTGATTTCTGTTTTTCAATAGACATGTTCGTAAAGAAGATAAAATAACGAAACTCTATCGACAAGATCAAACATCGGTGTTTTCATTGAATGAAGATGAAGACGAGAGTAAAAGATTATTGAAAAATAGAATCTATTCGAATATTTTTTTTTCTTAGATGATTCATCAGCAACATCTCAACAGCAAGTTACACTCGGACTTATTGAGATCGAATCGATGTTTACTCAAAATGATATTAAACACAAATACGAATGTGAACATTTCGATGAACAAGACAAAAAACATGCGAGGTAAAATCCAATGATAAATAAATATTTCACTAAAAAATCGTGTTGTTTTAGTCATCTATTAGTTTCACCAACACATCTCTACATCATACGAAAACTACCCGAACATCGAACAATGGGTAATCTTCTTTGTAATCGTCCATTGAATACAATTATAAAAATAACCAGTAAAAAAACCTGTCCAGAAATCATCACATTTCATTATACATCAAAAGACGATACAGACAAAGTTGGAAATACGAAAAAAATCATTCCAAATCAATGTGATAAAGTTTATTTGCCTGAAGCTGGCGATGCAACGAAATATATCAAACTCTTAATTGTCAAATCATTGAATATGTTCGATGATTTCAACGAACCTACATCTACATAATTAAAGTCTCGTTTTCTATCTTCATTTTATCAGTCATGAAAAAACAAACAAACAAACAGTCGACTTGTTTATCTTGCAACTAACATTATATTTGTTTTCTTTTTATTCGTATCAACGATTGTTATAATCTTCTATTTAGTATCCGGGGAGTTTGATATATTTATTTTAATAAAAATCAATTGATTAATTTATCTATGTAAACAATTGAAAGATTCGTAAAAACTGTATTCCATATTTATTTCGTTTTGTTTCTTTGTTAAAGATTCAATTTGTCAATCAAATAGGGATCAGTACACAGAAAAAGAAGATGAAAAAAACAGATAAATAAAATGTATGTATGCGTAATTTATCTAATAGCATTCAAACAAATACAACAACAAGATTTTTTACAAAAGTAAGAGAGAGAGAGAGAAAAGGTAAAATAATGTCAATCACCACAATTATGAGTCTCTCTACAGAAGAAAAGAAAAAAAAACAAACGACGAGATTATTTCTCATTTATTTTCATCCTAAATTTATGTATAAAAAAAACGAGAGAGAGAGAGAGAGAGAGAATTCAATTCGACACATCATTTGTAACAATTGTTGCACTTGAAACGACTTCCATCCATCTGAAAATAATCGAACAATGTTAAATTTTATATTGCTTTCAAAATCAAATCAACGTACCGATCGAATGCATATTGACTTTCGGCACGAAAAAAATAGACATGATTCTTAAACTGTAATTTAAACACGAAATCTTTATTCACACCATCGCTTTCGATTGGCAATGAACTTCGATAGCCAAGTAAAGGCAATGATGCCAACGGAAAATCATCCTATTTGATACGAGAAAAGAAAAAAATTGCGATCGGTTGGCGACTTCGTCTTACTTGATAAGTTTTATAGAAGAATAAACAAAAATTCGTAAAAACTACCCATAATTTTTGCCAACCATTTGAATTCTTGAATTTGCGTAGAAGATAGCCACTTAGTTGATTTTGCATTGATTGCTGATGATCAAGTATTGATACAGAAAGATTTCTATGCCAACAAACATGCATTGTTGTATTTGCACGATGTTGAATACATGAACGTTCAATAGGACTCGTATGTTCTTCATCAATAGTACCAACAACGGAATAATCAAGATTTTCTGATGATGCTAAAACAAATCATATCAAATGAAAATCATTGTGATTGTCTGGATTTACCATTGGATTTCAATGTTGATGTATACTGATTCTTGTGTTCATCGTTATTAACTTTAATATTTTCGATTGCTGATTTCAAATCAGTTAACCATTTCTTCTTCTCTGCTTCAGAACTATAAAAAGAAATAAAAGTCGAAGTTTATTTTATATGAAATTCGTTTGTACCTTGCAGCAACGAGTAACGAACGCGTGCCTGTATGTATCGTAATTGAATTCGGAATTTTCGTTCGTTCATCACTGTCTTCAACCTAGATATACGTATATGAATAGATTCAACTAGTCTTTTTGACTTATTCAATTGATACAAACATTCATTAATTTTAGTGGAAGTTCGCCATGTAATTTAAATTGAAGAATTGGACTTGAACTTCGAGCACAATAGAGTAAAACATCGGAGAACTAAATCAGTGGAGAACTTTTGTTTTCAAATTTTTGTTTCGAGAGATTTGTTCTTACGAGGAAAAACATTCGCTGTTGATAGCCTTTTCTCGATAGTTTCTGCAAACAACCTTCACGTAAAAATTTCTAAAGAAAAAACAAACAATTCAAATTTTATCAATCGATTATATTTATTTACTCGATCATGTTGAATGGAGAGATTATCAACACCGATTAAATCACGTTGAAGTTCGATTAATTTCTGTCGATTTTGCTAGAATAAATTAAAGGAATTTGCTTTTCAACTATTCATCGAATGGATTTGTTAAACATACAAATAATGTCAAAGATTCGTTGAATAATTCTATATGATCTCGAATTTTCATATAAATTCCATAACAATCTTGATAGTCGAATTCATTATTATTTTGTTTGTAATAAATAAGTAATTCTAAATTTAAAAGACAAGTCGAAATAAAAATATGGTAAATCTATTTTGTGTTTGATTTACTTTCAAGTAAAACTGAATAATGTAACAGTCTTTGCAAAGGTTTGAAAAGAAAGGAAATAAATGAGAGATAACAAAATTTCTGTGATTCGAATTCTTTGTAAACATAATCAAATCGACGATTACGTTTGAGAATATATTCAAGATCAGTTAATAAATGATCATAATTTTCAATATAATTTTCATATTTCTAAAAATAAACGATAATAATAATAATCGATCGAAGTATTTCGTCGATTTTCTCTTACGGGTAAAATTTCAATTAAATTGACAATTAAATCACCAATATGCTGAGGAGATTTGTCTCCAGTTAGACATTCATTACCTGGAATCGATCGTGTTTCCCTTTGAAAACGAAAAGATTGATTGATTGCTTTTTTTTTCTGATCGGATTTTGACAATCTTACCAAATCGATATACGTTGTTCGAGTTGTCGAAGAAATTGTGAATGAAAATTATAAATGGGCACGAGATTTGTAAATAATAACTCATTGAAATTAAATAATAGATCCTGTTCAGATGATTCTTCATCATGTTCAATATGGATTTCATTTTGTTGATTGAGAATCGATAAGAAATCATGACGAAAATTTTCAGCTAGAACTTCAATGTCTTTTTTATAGGTTCGTTCAGTCATCAGTAGTTCTTTGCAGACGAAAAACGCTCGATCATGAATCGACGAAATGATCATTGTTGATGAGACTGACGTTGGGAATATGATAGGAGCTGATGGCGGAACCGTACCAATTAAACGCTAGATTTTGATAATAAGAGTAGATAAACCAAGAAAAAGGACAAAATGAAAGCTTACAGGAGTACCAGGAATTGGTTGAGTCATTTCAAGAGATGCTGATGGTTCGACATTGGATACTAAGAAATAATCAGTCGTTATTCGAATAAATTTGATAAAAAAAAATGATCACATACATGATTCTTGTTGAACATCTCTTGTTTTTGATTCGATTTTCTTTAGGGTTGCTTTCGGTGAACGATATTCGTAGATAATTGGTGGTGTTGGCAACTAAAATAAATAGCAGTTTTGCTTGTTTTCAAACAACCCTCATCATCATCAATTCTTCCTACTTTATCATCATCGATATTCATTTCTTCTATCTTACAAATTGGACTAGGAGGTAGTATAGCACTTGATAGAATTGCTTGTTCATTACTCAAAGACCTTTTTTTGTTAAAAAAAACATACGAACAACAGTAATTTTTTTTTCATAAATTCTATGTATCAATATTTACTGTTTTCTTGAATTATTTGCTTCTGGAATATCATGGTTAATGATCGGATTTTGTTTACTCAAACTTAATCGTTGTGCAACAGATATTAATTGTTGTTCGGTTGCCGATGTTTTTCTTGGTGGTGTGTGACTAGTTAAAGGCGGGATCGGTCGATGATTATTAACATATCCGATAATTTCTCGTCGATAATCCGATTGACCTGTAACGCCTGGAAATAATAACAACAACAAAAATAATAATAATATTTATTTTTTTTAAGTCTTTCTTTTTCTCGGTAGGAAAGATAATTTTATGATTTTGTTTCCTAATCGCATTTATTCTTTCGCGTCAATTTAACGGGTTTTTTTTAGTACGATACAAAATTTCACACATACGCTGACAAACTGTTAGTTAAAGCGGAACAACAAATAGAAAAAAATCAGAAAAAAAAATATTAATATTATTATTCGTTTTTTTTTTGTTGCAGACAAATACAATTTAGGGAGATGGTTTACACATAGGGATATATATATATATATATAAATCAAGACAAGCAAACAGAAAGCGCGTTCTTCTTATAGAGATAATGGCAAGTCGCCGGGTTGATTTTATGTGTTCGTATATTTTGTTTTAGAAAGAAAAAGAAAAAA
>Ga0209935_1002333_pt1 | contig 23681 bp, 31 predicted proteins | sample ThiBio_1000_plan_2_FD_183958 | JGI IMG/M metagenome (GOLD analysis project Ga0209935, IMG submission 183958) | Wastewater bioreactor microbial communities from Cape Town, South Africa - Thiocy_cont_1000_plan (SPAdes) | ecosystem: Engineered > Bioreactor > Thiocyanate-remediating >...
GATCGCGATGGCAAGTACAGGAAGCGCAGCAAGCACGGCCGACATTGAGCGCGCAGCCGTTGTGCGAGCCAACCGTCGAGACGAGAGTAAACTCGTATCATGAGTAGTTCTCCGCCATCGTTGGAGATATCGACCAATCGATACCGGTGAGATCCACGATGAGACATATGGAGTCTTGTCGGTGAACAGATGAGGAGTTGTTGTTGTTGTTGTTGTTTCGGTCGGCGAGATAGATGTGAGTGGGATCTTGGCGAGAGAGAGAGATTGATTCATTCGCTTGCCAGCCGCTCACTCACAACCGCTGCTCTCCGCTCGACCCCATCGACCGACACCACCTACCGAACCCGAGCGACATATCTATCTCCCACCTACCTCCTACCTATCTATATCGTTCGAGTGGTTGTGTGGTTGTGTGTGAGTGTGAGTGTGAGTCTCAGAGGCGCTTGCTCGCGGGACCGTGTTCGTCGCTCGCTCGTTCGTTCGTTCGTGTAGATCGAGCACGCGCCCTCTCCCGCCCGCCCTTCGAGCTCGCTCCCTTGACGATGGCGACCGACTCCAAGCGTACCGTGAAGCCTATGCGTAAGGGTGATTCGAGTTCGAGCGACCAACCACAGCCTCAGTGCTCGCTCTGTCGTGCGCCAGCCAAGGTTCGCGAGAGCGGGAGCGCGCGCGCGCCATCTCACGTTCGCGCGCCAACTGACCCGAACTCGCTGATTTGCTTGCTTGGTTGCTTGGTTGGTTGCTTCTAGAATCGATGTAAGTCCTGTGGCGATTATTATTGTAGCACGACCTCGTGTGTAGCGGCCGTATCGTCTCATCCAGACGCCAAGAAGATGTGTAAGGATTGTGGCTATTTATTCTCAGGTACCTCGAGCAAGCTGGAGCAAGCAAGAGCACACGCGATGCGACACTCGAGCTCGCTAACTCATCCTCTACCTACGTGTGGTCGTGTATGCGTGTGCGTGTATGTGTGTCTACGTCGTGATTAGCGTCGTATTCCGAGTTGTTCAAGACACTACGCGGCATCAAGCTCGTGGCATATCTATCGCTCGATCCAATGTCGCGCGCGCAGTGTACCGCGCTCGCCAAGGCCGCTCTGCACTTTGTCGGGCATCTCTCATCCTACGAGAGAAACAAGAGTACCGTCATCATCATTGCCATCACCACCATCATCACATATACCACTCATCGTGTGTGAGCTCACAATGTGCGTGGTTGCGTCGTGTAGTGGATCAAGCGTTCTTTCGATATGGCGGCATTCGAGCGCTGTGTGCGCTGCATCAAGCCGAAGCTCACGAGGGAACGATCGATGCCACCAAGCTGGCGTTCGCTCTCATTACCCTGTCCGAGAAGCGTACGTCATCGCTATCACATGATCGAGCCCAATCTCCCAACGATTGATCGGTTTGGATTGAATTGATCGGTCTCTCGATCGATAGTGAAAGGATTCGGTACCTTTGTGCATCAACGAGGTCTCGAGTCCTTGATACACATCACGATGAACTCCAACCATCCGTCGTTGAAGAATCGAGCCTTCACTCGCGTGGCTGCCATCACGGCCGTCGGTCTGTACAACGAGGAGTTCGTGCTATCGAACGGCCTCCAGATGCTCGCCGACCTCGCTGCACGGCCGCCACAATCGTTCGCCGAGGCGTCGCTCGTGTCGTTGAGCAATCTCTGTCTCGTGAAGGACAAGCGAGTGGCCAAGGAGGCGTCTCTAGCGTTGGTGGATCTGTGCATGATCGGTACGGAGATGATGGTCGAGAGAGAGAGCCTGGCTATCTTCCATGTGAGCGCGCGTGTGGCTGATACGTTACCTGTGATTGTGCACACACTTCACGCGAGCAGAGACGTTAGGCTTGGCGCCTCTGTTGCGCCAAACCACGGTCGTCAACATGGTGCGCGACTGCGTACTGAGCGAGCCGTCTCTAGCGGCCTTTCGAGCGCTATCACGCTTCAAAGCGATGCCGGTCGCTCCGATGCTCGTGTTACCCAACAAGTTGCTGCGCATGATCTTTCGCTATCTCACACTCGGAGTGCGTCAGAATTGGCGCTTCAGGCGCGCGCGCGTTGTTGTTGCTGAGACACTGATTGCGGCCCTGCCGATTGATAGGAGCTCATGTCGTGTGCGCTCGTCTGTCGGAACTGGTACTCGGTACTCGCTGGGCCCGAGATCTGGGTCAACCTGTGGGCCTACTACTTTCCGGTACGAGGGCGTCTCTTGCTGCGCTCGTGACTCTGAGTAGCATCTGTCGCTCATCGTCTTCCGTCATGGCCGGCATCCATGGCAAACAATGCCACTCTCCAGGAGCGCGCCGCAGCCATTGCGCAGCATGAGCGTGCGACGTTCGACTACAAGGAGCAGTTTCGGATTGCATTTCAGCATGACTCGAGCAGCGTCGTGCGCGAGCGAGCGTTCAACCGGCGCACCAACTCGACGGCCGCCGCAGCGCCTCCACCAGCCAACTGGATGAAGCCGACGCGGCCATCTGAGCGACCGGCCGGCAAGCGCGCTGCGCCCGAAGTGCAAGGCTCGCGGAGCTACGCGCTGTCGTTGAGCATCACGGCCAGTGGTGGCTCGACCGCCAGTACCAACGAGTCGAGCTCCGAGTCATCAGCGTTCAGTGAGCCGATCACTCAGTATGCAGGCGAGGAGACCGATTCGCAGTCGTGCACGCTGTCGCTCTCGTCCGACGACGACGATCCGCTGGCATCCGACGGCGCTGCGACTCCCAAGGGAACACCGACGCACGATGAAGCACGAGGTGGAGAAGCCGGAAGTCGCGCTGCTTCGAGTGCGACTCTGCTCCACAGCAATGACAGCGACAAGAAGAACGACGACAAGAACAACGACGGTGCCACTCCTGACCACGCACCCGAGCAGCCTGATCGACCTGACACCGATGACGACGACGAATACCATCGATTCCGCGCAACGTCGCTCGCTGAACCCTCACTCATCGTTGCCGAAGAATTCACAGTGTCAGAGACTGTCGAGCCAGCACCCATTCCTCGCGCTACGACCACCACCACCACCACCACGACGACGACGAACGACACAGCTCTCAGTACTGCCGAGACGCTCCGATCGCTTGCGACCGAGCAGTTGCTGCGCAGCGACAAGCGCGAGGAAGAACAGGGCTGAGCTCTTCACGCTCACTCCTTGGGCTGCTGCATTCGATTTATTCTATTGTATTCGATTCGATTCCATTCCGGTCGAGTCCAGTCAGTCTATCTACCAATCTATCTATCGAAATCTCCGTATGCTGTTTTGTACTCTAAGGCGCGAAGCACAGCGCTTGCATATGTCGTTCAAATGCTTGTAGAAATACAGCCACACTCTCATTTGTGGCGTTCCCATGCAGAGAGACGCGTGTCACGGAATACAGCGGATCTCGAGATCTGCGCCAGCTTGGAGTGATGGTCACTCGTCACCATCTAACCATGTGTGCTCTCGCCCCAGCACACAGCGAGAGTGGTCCTCTGGTCCTGGCCGTCCGCTGCCACCACACCACCGCCCGTATTCTCCAGCAACACTAGACGGATGTCATATGCGGTTGTTACCTGGAGCGGAATGGCGCGCGGCGAGTGCGACCGAGCGAGGCACGCCCCGTATTGGTCGGTCCCACATAGAGAGGAGAGAGCCTCCTATTCCTCCTCCTCCGCCTCAGTGGTTCGTCGTCCTCCTCTGCTTGTTGTTCCTCTCCTCCGTTGCTGAGGCTGCGCCACCACAACACCCTCTCCCTCTCCTCTCCCCCTCGCCTCTTCTTCTTCTTGTGTGTGTGCCTGAACCCAACTAGACTCGCTCTCTTTTATTCTCTCCTATCCAGTGCCTCACGCCACGGTATCTTTTTTGTCTCGCTCGATCTCGATCTCGTACGTCGCGCGCGTTGTCGGTTGCGCTAGAGTTCGGCGGCGCTGGCCGTCTCGCTAACACCCGTGCCCGCCGCGTACACGGCACAGCCCTCTCCCTCTCCCTCTCATACGACTCAACGCCGTTCGAGCGATATTCATACGCGAGCATCGTGTGCGTTGAGAGCGAGCGCGAAAGATCTACGCGCCAACCAAACCTTCCAGTGACCTCGTGGTACGGCGGCGTAGATTCGTCACGTCCCTCGCGTCGTGCCCACACCGTGTGGCCGAGTATCGATCGCTAACGCATGTGCGTGCGAGCGTGTCGCAGATCGCGTACGTTCCGACGCGTTCTTCGTCCCGACGGCGTGCCAAGGCATCGTGCCGCTGCCCGTAGCGTAGGTAGCTCGCGTACGGTGCGTTTTCCCGCCGTGTGTGTGCTTCCCGCCAATCTACTGCACGTGCGACCGCACACTGCCCCCGCGCCACCATCAAATCTACGTGACGTGGTGGCGATGAGGGTGGTGGTGAGGGTGGTGACGATGAGGATGGTTGTGGTGATGGTGTGATGGCGGGAGGGAGGTACTGGCAGTACGCTTCGTGTGAGTGGGTAAGGGGTTGTGGCGCATCGTCATGGTTGCGTCGTGTCGTTACGAGCTTGGCAGCACGTACTGTCTTTCGTTCGAGTGGAAATGCGTTCGCCGGCGGCTGGTGGTGGTGGCAGTGGTATTTGCGGCGTGCTGTGCGTGAGAGTGTGCGTCTCATGGGTGGGGTTTGTGTGTTCAAACACGAACGCTGCTCACATGCGTGCTGCTGGTGGTGTTGGTTCGTGATGTCATCGGGACGCGCAAAAAAGTTCCACGCTATTTTGGCGGGAACTGTTCGCTCTCCAACTATTAACCCCGTATCTGCTCTCGCTCTCTCGCTCGCTTGTCGCGTTGATCGCCCCATCGTCACAGGATACATACCCTCCATCTACGGCCTGCTCTTCATCACGCAGCCTCTCCTCGATCATGGCAGAGGGCGCTGGGACTGGAAGCCAGCCGCCTGCCGCTCGCCACCCGTCCAAGCGCTTGCACGCCAAGGAGAATGTCTGCCCCAGCGAACGTGATCCCTACATCGAACTCTCGGATCAGCGCAGCTCTTCGGTGCCTGAAATCCCCTCCCGAGCGTCTCCTTATCCGGCCTCGAGCTCGGTGGACACCGTCATGCCTCGTTCACGGCCACCGACGCCCTACGACCTCGGCGATTCCCGCGCTCCCTCGCGCTCGAGCTCTTCGATCTTGAGCTCGTCTTCGTCGTTATCTTGGGGCCCGAGCTCCTGTTCATCGACCAGCAGTAGTAGTAGCAGCAGTGGTAGTGGTGGCAACTCGCGTGCTCCCTTGGCCGCATCGCTACGTGCCGACGAGTTGCTCGACGCCTCACCCACCGCTCTTGGGCACCGCTCGTACACTCTCCTCACGCACCGGGACCTTACTGCCTCCGCCCACGGTGCACTCGAATCATACTACCGTGCCGGAAACGGCTTCCAGGATCTCCACGCTCGAGACGAGAAGCTCGATGACTCTGATGCCGGAGATACCGATCACGAAGACGTCGCCGACTACGAGCATCATGACCACGACTCCCTTCTTGAAGAGGATCTGGTCGACGACGACGAGCACTCTAACGACGAGAACGGGATCTCGTACTCTTCCCTTCGTGCACCTTGTAGCGAGTCATTACGGCCTGAGCAGCACCACCAGCACGATGACGACGACGACGACCACCATTCAACCGTGTCGCTCGTTCCACCACTGCCATCTTTGATTGCCAACGAAACTCTCATCGATGACAATGATGATGACGGCGACGACACCGAGCAGGATGGCGAGCTCACTGATGTCGACCAAGGCGATGAAGGTGACGACAGCGATGACTACGCCACCACTGAGGTCGACGGCGACTTTGGTCCGTGTGACGAGTGCATGCTCGCAGAACAACAGCAGCAGCTCCTGCACTACACGCCTCTCGATGGCTTGGTTCCGGGCGACAACAACAACAACAACAACAACAACGGCGCCGCCTCGGGACCGTCGAACGTCGGAGAGGAAGAGGAGAGCAGCGTACTCGATGAGACCATGGTGGTGCATTCCGACGACATGAGCGATTTCGATCACGCGAGCTCGCCATCGATCGATCGCCCGCCGAGCATCAGGCTCTCGCCCGTCGAGTACTCGGACATTGTATCGTCGGAGAACATTATCGACCATCTCCCGGCCGAGTTGTTGGTATACATTTTCTCGTTGCTCGCAAGCATCAGGGAGATTGCTTCAGTTCGACGAGTGTGCAAGCGTGTACGTAGTTGCTAGCACGCTCTCTCTCTCGCTCTCCCTCTCTCGTGCTGCCTTGTACAAATCTCTCATTCGTTGGTATGCTTGGCTGCACACAGTGGCACGAGCTTGGACGAGTGGCGATTCACACGCTGAACACCAAGGAGCTGCCCCTGTCGACGCGCTCCGACCTCTTGACCGCTGCTTGGGCAGAGGCGATCTTGGGCAAGCAGTTCAAGCTCAGGAGTCTCACGCTGGCTGACTGCGGCTTGGTCGACGCGCAGTGCATCTCGTTCTTTGCCAAGAACAACACGGTCAAGCTCATGCGGCTGACGATCGAGCGCTGTGCACTCAGCAGCGACGCGAGTCTCAACCTGTTGGTAGAAGCAAGTGCGCCCGAGCTGCGCGAGCTGTGCATCCACCACTGCACCGTCTCGGCCAACGCTCTGGCGCACGCCGTGCGCCGTTGCTTCCGCTTGACGACGCTGCGCCTCGGCGGACCGATGGTGACCGACCTCGTGATTTGCAGCCTGAGTCCGCGCGCCTTCGTCAACGACGTCGTCATCTCGGGCGCCATGATCACGCCCATCTCGCTGCTCGAGCTCCTGCGCCGTACGGCTCTCACAAGCCTCACGCTCAAGTACTGCCAGCACCTGAAGGACCTGCCGCTCGATTCCTCGTTCGTTAATTACGCCTTTACTTCCTTGTCGCTCTATCAATGCGAGAATATCACCGACCGTGACGTCGCCATTCTCCTGCGATGGTGCCCTCAACTGAAACGCCTCGATTGCTCGTACACTCGTGTCACCGAGGAGTTGTTGCTGAATTGGCCCATGGATCACCCCTGTCGGTACGGCCATTGTCATGCTTGCATCGATGCTCGCTCGCTCTCGCTGACTCATGTGATCGTCGCCATTGTAGCATCATTGCCTATCACATTGCTATCAATCCGGCTCATACGCTGCCTCACGACATGGCCCGCATGGCGTGGGGCGTGTCGAACTTTGATGACCTCGAGCAAGCGCTCGATACCGAGGCGACCTACTACTTTCAACGACTGCGCGACACCTATGGCATCGATTACTTGCTGCACCTCATGGGCGTGCCGCTGCGACCGACGCCAATCTCGACCAGCTCGAGCGCCGGCCTGTCTTCCTCCTCGCCGTCCTTCAGAAGCTTGCTGGCCGACAAGCTTGGTTGCATTCAGCAACAACCTGCCTCATCATCCTCGTCCTCGTCCTCATCCTCTTCGTCGATGCCGCCGCAGTCACCATCGCTACTGATGGCGGCCACGACGGGCTTCTCGATTCGATCGCCCTCTCGTTCCAACAGCCGCAGCAACAGCTGCAACAACAGCCGCTCATCGTCTCGAACCTCGTCGCCCACTCGCCGCTCGGCCGTCTTTCCACCGCCGCGCGAGCAATCCGAGAGCGAGATCTGGCAAGCGAACCACCGTGCGAGCGCCATCCTCACCAAGGCCATCGAGAAGAACATCTTCCATCTGGTCGAGGCCGTGTGCGACGAGGCGCCGCACGTGCCGCGCCTGCTCGAGGCCTTGAATCACGTCCATCCCACCGCGATCGATCTCGCCATCAACTCGGGCTTTGTGCGCATCATCACCGCTCTCGCCAGGATCAACGCTGCAGCGCTGCGCTCGGCAAGCATCGCCTCGGTCGCGCAGGCCATCGTTCATGGCTACGATCAGATTGTCGAGAGTCTTGCGCGCGTCGGCTACAACTTTACCTGCCTTCCGATCGAGTGCATCGTTGCTGCCACGCACAACGTTACTCGCAATCCTGATGCTGCAACGATATTGATTGTTAAGGTACACGATGATGATGCTGTGCCATCGCTACGGCCGTGCTGTTACTCACTCTCACTCTCGTGCTGTGGGTTGGCAGTCTCTCTTGGCTGGTGGTTTCGATGTACGGGTGCTGCTCAACTACGCCATCGAGCACGACGACGAGTGTATCGTCGAGGCTCTCATGCAGCTATCATTGAGTCCCCATCCATTCTCGCTCGACATCCTCACCGATGCCATTGTGCAAAATGCCGTGCACGTCGTCAAGAAGCTTGTAGCACTTGACGAACTTGCCGCGCAGGTTCGTTGTGCCCTCGTATCGAATCGACGTTGCACTGCCGTACTCACAGCCGCGCTCTCTCTCTCTCTCGCTCATTCACCCTGCAGCTTCCCAATCTCTCAACGGAGCTTGTAAATAGTACACTCGAACGTCCTTCGGCCATGGCCAGCGTACTGTTGCGTTCTGGCTATCAGCTGCGTGATCTCAGTCCGCACCGACTGCTTCTCGCCATGAATGCGTCGAGCGACACGGTCTTGGCTGTGCTCGAACAAGCTCCAACGATGGCACGCAAGCTAACTGCTCGAGCTGGTACATTTCGCCTGCTTGCCTGCTCGCTTGCTTGCTTCGGCAAATTCGACCTACTCATACTCTCGAATCACCAGTCGAGACAGCGCTTAAAGCACGCTGCTCGGTCGCCGAGTACCACTTGCTCGTCTTCCTCCACCAACACGGCTATGGCACGCACGCGCTCAAGAAGAGCGTGACACGAGTGTACTTCGAGGCAATGCAGAGGCATCTCTCGGCCGAGCAGCTGCAAGTGCTTCGTCGTTGCTTGGGTCTGTGAGCGGCAGAAGCGAGCGATCGAGTGATCGATCGATCGCGTACTCGGCGTCTTGAGGTGGCTTGCCGCTGCCTCAAGACGCGAGCTGTGCGACTCGGACGACCACGAGCGTGCACCAGGAATTGCTCAGTGCAATGTTTGTAACTCACTCGAGCAAGTAACTGGTGCACCATCACGCCTGCTACTCTACCACTAACTATCCACGATGACATATGCCCTTGCTCAATCGACACTCTCTCTCACGCACGACTCCTCTTCCTTGAGAGAGTCTCAGCGCCGAGACGCTCACTTCATTATCAGCGTCATTCTACCACCTACGCATACACGGATCGATTGTTGCGTTTTTGTTTGTATGTGTATCCAGTTTTGTTGTGTTGTATCTATGCTAAATCGTTTACTGCATATCGCGCTTCGTGTCGGTCCATGCTGCTGCTGCTCGGCAGAGGAGCAAGTCAATACATCTCTTTCGCTCTGGTTGACTTACTCTATCTCTATCTGGCTCTCTCTTGTTGTGATACTTGTGATAACAACAAACGTCGCCGGATTCGAGTATCTCTCGCGACATTCGGTCGTTCACTCGTTCATTCGCATCGTTGCTCGCTGCTGCTCGCACCCTCTCTCTCTCCCGCACCTACACGCCCACTCGATCCACCAACGATGCCTGGTATCGTATGCGTCACTGGTGCCGCAGGTTTCGTCGGTAGCCACTTGGTTCGCGCGCTGCTCGAGCGTGGCTACACGGTTCGCGGCACGGTGCGCGATCCCAAGCAGCACGCCAAGGTGGCGCATCTGCTCGAGCTGCCACACGCTCGCGATCGTCTGCAGCTGTTCGCGGCCGACCTCACGATCGACGGCAGCTTCGACGAGCCGATCCGCGGATGCGTGGGCGTCTTCCACTCGGCGTCGCCCTTCTTCTTCCAGACCAGCAACCCCGAGCAGGAGCTGCTCGAGCCAGCGATCACCGGCACTCGCAACGTGCTGCAATCGTGTCTCAAGGCCGGCTCGCAGCTGCGGCGTGTCGTCGTGACGTCGTCGATCGCGTCCGTCATGCTACGTGCGCCGCAGCCCGATCACACGTTCACCGAGGCCGATTGGAGCGACGAGGAGCTGCTGCGCAACGTGGGCCAGTGGTATCCGCTCAGCAAGACGCTCGCCGAGAGGGCGGCGTGGGAGTTCTACGAGCGCGAGCGCCAGCATGCCTCGTGGGACATGGTGGCCGTCAATCCATGCATGATCACCGGGCCGCTGCTGCAACCGACGCTCAACACGAGCTGCGAGTTCATCGTCAAGCTCATGAACGGCAAACGGCGCGAGGTGCCCGGCGGTGCCATGGCGTTCGTCGATGTGCGCAATGTCGCCGATGCTCACGTGTTGGCGTTCGAGAACCCCGCTGCCTCCGGCCGCTACATCTGCGTCTCATGGTCCACGACCTGGAGCGAGGTCGCCAGCGTACGAACCAACCGCGAACTCCTCTCTTCTCTCGCTCACACGAACACTGACACGCATCGCGACTGCTGCCTCGTGTAGATTCTGCGAGCGCGCTATCCACAGTATCCGATCCCGACGCAGGTGCAGCAATCCTTCCTGCCATCGGAACCGACCAAGTTCGATCTCACGAAGCTCAACTCGCTCGGTGTGCACCACATTACTCTCGAACAATCGGTCGTCGATACGGTCGAGAGCGCCATTGCCAAGGGCATGTTGCAGCCGGTCGCCAAGTTGTAACCTTATGCCTCCACAAATGTGATCGCGATCCCTCACACGAGAGAGCGAGCGAACGACAGAGCTCTTTGAAACGAATGTGATGCCTCTTCGAGTGTCGTCGTTGATGTACATGTGGCTCTCTCATAGCTCAATACCGGCTGCCATCAGCGCCTCCTTGACCCAGATCGGCGTCTGGCCGTGGAGCTCACCACGGGAATCCTTCTTTCGCGCCTTCCACTCGTCGGACGTGTCGGTCTCAAAGTCCTGGCGCGCCATGAACTCGCGCACGAACTGCGGCAGTCGTTGCTCGATGATGGCTTCGCGCATCGTGCGCATCAGACGCATCTGTCATCGATCAGTGCGATGAGCCGATCGGTGTATGCAGCATGACACACACGGCGTGGCAGCGTACGCACCTGGTGAGCAATGTTGTGGTAGGTGAGCAGCTGTCCTGCCGTGTTGTTGCGGCCGGCAATCGTGTACAGATAGGCTCGCGAGTACGTGCGACACACGTAGCACGAACACGCTTCGTCGATCGGCCGGTAGTCGGCAGCGCATGCACTGGATATGACACACGCATATTCGCCATTCGCTGTGAGTACGAGCGAGTAAGATCGCGTGCCAGATCGCCATAATACTTGGACTTGAGATGCAGGATTCCAGTATCAACCAAGGCCGTGCCGAATCGCGCTGTGCGGCTCGGGTACTGCATCGACAGCGACAGGCGTCAGTCAGCAACAAACGCTGTCACGTTGTCGAGAACCGTAGAGACGTACGACGCAATCGAACATGTCGACACCGAGCGACGTGCATACGACGAGATCGACAGGATAGCCGACTCCCATCAGATAGCGCGGCTTGTTGGTCGGCAGTCCGGCGGCGCTAATGTCGACCATCTTCCAAAAGCTCTCCTGCACCAATGCGTGAGTGTCGTGGCGCGATAGATGGATGGCACGGTGGATTGCTCGCTTGGCCGGGTACCTTGGCCTCGCCTCCCGACAATCCACCAATGGCATAACCCGGTAGATCTCGAGCGATCATCTCGCGCAGACACACTCGTCGAAGCTCGGGATCGAGGCCGCCTTGAATGATACCAAAGAGATTCTGTTCGGTCGGTCGTTTGTGTGCTGCAATGCACCGATCGAGCCTGCACACACACGCATACGCGCGACGAACCGAGCAGCGAGCAGCCATCCAGCGTTGGTCGATAGTGGCTCACATCAATCGAGCATCGATCGAGCATACCAACGAATGCTCCGATGCATGGCCTCCTCGACTCGTGGTCCAGTGACTGTACTCGACACGACATCATCGAGTTGCATGATGATATCGGCCCCGATCTGGTTCTGAAGATGAATCGACTGCTCGGGCGTCAGCAACATGTCGTTGCCGTCGTGCGGAGAGCGGAATCGCACGCCCTCCTCGGTGACGTTGCTGAGCGCCAACAGCGACACCATCTGGAAGCCGCCCGAGTCTGTGAGATGGTTGCGAGGCCAGTGCATGAAGTTGTGCAGTCCTCCCATCGCATCGACCACGTCGCCGCCCGGTCGTTGGCCGACGTGATACGTGTTGGCCAGCACGATATCACAATCAAGCTGCAGCACAAGGTACATTAGCTTTCGATGGATCACGATGGATCACGATGGATCACGATGGATATCAACCTCCTCGAGTTGAGCAGTCGTGAGACCCTTGACTGACGCTTGCGTGCCGACTGGCATGAATATCGGAGTGCGAGCTTGATGATGCGGCAGCTGCATGATGGAGGCTCGAGCGCGACCGCACTCGGCGACGATCTCGAACCTGAAGCGACATACAACGTCAGATGAGACATACGCGAGCGGCCGTGGAGATAGTCGGGGAAGAGTACGCGACGCCTACGTTAGAGGTGCTCCGATGCCACGCCCTTTGATGGGGAAGTCATTGGAGGCCGATGATGATGAGGACGACGATGGTGTGCTGGAAGTCATCGTGATTGTGGCGGAGGAGACGCGCGAGCAACGAGGAACAGAAGCGAATGACTTCGCGATCAAGCCAATCATCAATGCATACAATCATCAATCCAATCCAATCCAATCCAATCATCAATCCAATCCAATCCAATCCAATCCAATCCAATCCAATCCAATCCAATCCAATCATCAATCCAATCCAATCCAATCCAATCCAATCAGCAATCCGATCCAATCCAATCCAATCCGATCATCAATCCAATCCAATCCAATCATCAATCCAATCCAATCCAATCCAATCATCAATCCAATCCAATCCATTCATCAATCCAGTGCAATGTCATTCGTTTATCGATCCAACTCCATAGCTAGCGGAGCGAGCGACATTGATATTACGAGCTATCGAGGATGCCTACTTGGGCTTGGCAGCCAAAAAGGCCAACGCAGTGTCGCGCTCCTCAGCCAGCTCCTTGGTGGTCTCGTCGAGCTTCTGTTGCGAGAAGCTGTCGATGCTAAGGCCCTGCACGATCTCGTATCGGCCGCTGCCGAGCACGCGCACCGGGAACGAGAAGATCAGGCCCTTGGGCACGTTGTACGAGCCGTCCGAGTAGACGCCCATCGACACAATCTCCGACTGTACAGCCAGCATCTGGTCAGCATACAAGCTCCTCGCGAGCCTCGACCAACCTACCTACCGACCGACAGAACGATACGTACGCTACCGAGCCACCAGTCTCGCACATGGTCGACGATGGCGTTAGCAGCAGAGGCCGCCGAGCTCAACTTGCGAGCCTTGATCACGGCCGCTCCGCGCTGCTGCACGAGCGGGATGAAGGTCTTCTGCAGCCACTCGGTGTCGTTGACGACGGCCGACACTGGCAACGAGATGCCCGAGCGCTTCCAGTCGTTGATCACGGCATGCGTCACATCGGGGTACCTGCAATCGACCGTGTGAGCCGGCCAGCCAGCAAGTGCGCACGCTGCTCGAGCGTGTGCCAACGTACTGCGTGGCCGAATGGTTGCCCCAGATGATGACATTGTGCACCGACTCGACCGGCACGCCAGCACGCAGTGCAATCTGCATCTTGGCACTACCTCGCACAACAACCGCACGCCATCATGTGAGCTATGTCTCCTCGCGACAGTACGACCACGACCACGACGAGATTGTGCGCACCGATTGAGATCCAATCGCGTCAAGGCAGTAAAGTTCTGTGCCGGTATCGACGGCGCATTGTGCTGGCAGATGAGCGCATTGGTGTTGGCCGGGTTGCCTACAACGAGCACCTTGACGTTGCGCGACGCGACGGCATCAAGCGCCTTGCCTTGCGTCTCGAAGATGGCGGCATTCTTCTCGAGCAGGTCCTTGCGTTGCATGCCGTCCTTGCGAGGGAACGCTCCGACCTACGAGCACCGAGTCCATATGAGCCAGCTGCAGCATCGCTGAGTGCAGCAGTCGATCGGCATACCAGGATCGCCACGTCAATGTCCTTGAAGGCGACCATCGGATCGGAGGTTGCGAGCACTCCTACATCATCATCATCATCATCGCACGCCATTGATCGATTGACCGATCGTCATTGATCGATTACGATGCTTCGTCGATGATGATTCAGACGAACCCTGCACACAAGGGAAGGCACAGTCCTCGATCTCCATCACGACTCCCGCAAGAGCAGCCTCCATTGGCGGGATATCCAACAGATGAATGATCTATCGATGCACAAGCAAGCACAGAGAGCATCGATCGCTCGCTCAGGCTCTCGCGGCACATCAACGCAGTGGTTGGGAGCTCGCGCCATACCACCGGCTGGTTGCTACCGAACATGGCGCCGCTGCCAATCATCGGGATGAGCGAGTACGCAATCTGTCCAGCGGCTCCGGTGACACACACGCGAATCGGGCGCGAGATCGACGACACCGCGGCGGTCGCCATCGGCACGACGCTGGCGGCGATGAGCCGCATGCCCGTCAGGTGAGCGGTGATGGCTTGCAGGCGATCCATATATGAACGGGAGAGCTCTGATAGCCGACAACGACACGGCCGACGACGTCAATATGGACTCTACGCATCGATCGCGGCCGAGGTCGATGGAACGCAATGGTTCCCAGCAGTGGCGAGGTGAGCCGAGGTGAGCCGTACGTACCGAACGATGTGGCGGGCGCGAGGCAGCGAAGCGAATGAATGAATCGAGCGTCTCGTTGGCGCATTCGTTCATTCGCTTGCTGCCTCTCTCTCTCGCTGTCGCTGTCGCTGTGCGTCTCGGCCAGCAAGCCATCCAACCATGCCACTCCTGCGTCATTGTCTCACGTTGGTGACGCTTGTTCTCGTCGTCTTGATGATGATGATGACGATGACGATGACGAGCATGGCGACGGCTTCTCCATCGACTGAGCACCTTGCTGCCGATGCAACGAGCTCGCCAGAGAGCCACAGGCCTTTCGTGGTGTTCGTGTGCTTCCATGATCGCGGGCATTGGAGCGTCATGCAACAACTGGTCGAGCATGCGGCTCGCCTCGATATGTACGAGATCGGATTCGCTGTGGCTCGCGAGCGTCGCCAAGCAGCCGAGCAGCTGCGAGATCTCGGTGTCTCGTGGATCGATGCTGGCTCGATTCCCTTCTCCCTCGACGAGGAGACGGCGCTCAAGGTCGCCGTGTTCGATCCCAGTACGCCGCCGCTTGAAGGCCTCGACAAGATCGACCAGTTCTTTGGTCGAATCGGCGAGGCGATGGTCAAGCAGCTCAAGCCGACGTTCGAACGACGCAAACCCGACTTCCTCGTGTGCGACATGATGACCACGGCATGCACGGACCTCGCCGAGTACTTCTCGATCCCGTCCATGATGCTGGCTCCGTTCCCGTCCTGCTTCGTGGACGCCGTCGGCTGGTCGATCTCCCTGCCGAGTTCCATGCCGCTCCTCACCATCCCGGTGACGCAGGCGGTCAACATGAGCTTCTTCGATCGCGTGGTTGCGTTCGTCGCGAGGCCGCTGCTCAATCTCCCGAGCCGATTCCTGCTCCTCAAGTACCGCAACAACGAGGTGCGCCACAAGCTGCTCAACCTCCCGCCGGTACCCTCGTGGCATGCGAGCGGCGTGCAGTACCCCAAGCCCGTCGTCGTCGTCGGCAGCTCGCTCGCATGGGAGCCAGCAGCGTCGTATCCTCCATTCTTGCACTTTGTCGGACCTCTGTTGCCCAAGAGTGCCGCGAGCAAGATCGACGACGACCTTCGAGCTTGGCTCGAGCAACCGCGAGAGACTCACGGTCACGTGGTGTACGTCGCCACTGGCACCAACGTCGAGCTCGATCAGGCGCAAGTCGATGCCCTCGCTCGAGCGATCGGTCGAGTGGCTGATGCTGGTCATCGAGTGCTGTGGTCTCTGCGATCGGCTCAACAAGCAATCCTCTTCCACCAATCGAATGCCAACAACGACAACGAACAAGTGACAAGTCGGGCATCATGGCGAGAGCGAGTGCGAGTGATGGAGTGGGTGCCTCAGCTCGAAGTGCTGTCGCATGAGAACACTCGAGTGTTCTTGTCTCATTGCGGCCACAACTCGCTGATGGAGGCGCTGATGCATGGCCGAGCGATCCTCGCGATGCCGTTCGGAGCCGACCAACCAGCGAATGCTCGTCTGGTCGAGCATCACGGTGTGGGATTGGTGACATCGCCGAGGCCGATCTCGAGCGACGACGTGGCGCAGAGTCTGTTGAGGCTGCTGGACGACGAGCAGTTCACGATCAATGCGCGACGGCTGCAGAAGAAGCTCGCTCTCGAGCCGGGCTTCAACGAGGCGATCCGGCTGCTGAGGGTGGGAGTCGAGGCAGGCAACGAGCACTTCACGCCGGCGATCTTCAAGGAACACTGGATCCACCACAACGACGTGGACTTGATGGTGTTGTCGGCAGTGGCAGTGATTGTGGTGTATCAGGTCGTGAGCTGGTGTTGTGGTTGCTTGTTGTGTCGAGGCAACAAGAAGAGCTCGACGACGTCTGCGACCAAGAAGCAGCAGCAGAAGCTCCACCACAAGGCCGAGTGAGATGCCACGACGAACGCTCGTTGCTCTCGTCGTATCGTTGATTCGATTGGATTGAGTTGACTTTCTGCTTTGGTGGATCAAGAGCAACTCTGAGAATACATAGTCGTGTTGTTGATGTTGCCTCTGAGTCTGATTGGGTTGGATTGATGATTGGATTGGATTGGATTGAAGCGGTTGCGAGGTCGTATCGAGCGACATTCGTTCGTTGCCTCGTTGGTGCTCACACACTCTCACACTCACATGGCATCACCGACTGCTCCATCTACAACCACCACTACTACCACCACCGATGACGATACATCCACAACGAGAACCACTCCAGCACAACTCTTTGCGCAGGGCGACTCTCGCATCGGTACGCTACACCAGGACTTTGGCGACCCGAACCAAGACAACTACTTTATGCTCGATGTGCCGCCGATCTTCATGTGCGGCGTCTTCGACGGCCATGGTACGTGGCTGCGACATCCTCCTCACGGCCATTGGAGACATCACGAAGCTCGTTCGATGACCGTATGTGATGCCGTCGAGCAGGCGATCAGGGAGAGGACGTCGCCGACGTGCTGTGTCGCGCTTGCTACTATGGATTCGAGGAGGCGCTCGCGCAGCTACCGACCGCGCCGGCCGAGCTCGAGGCCTTCCTACGACATCACTTTGAGATCGCGGTCGCGAAGACCATGAGCCAATCGATCGCCGAGAGCAGCGGCACGACGGCCACCATCATCTTGATCGATTACCGTGCAGAATCGAGTGTGCTGCTGGCGTGCTTGACGGTCGGCGACTCGTCGGCTGTCGCAGTGGCCATCGAGGATATCGAGGCCTCTGGCGCCACGTCGGCCAGTGGCTCGAGCAGTGTACCGCCTCGGATCGTCACGTTGAGCGCACAACATCGAACATCGGTCGAGAGCGAGCGCCTTCGTATTCAGGTTGCTGGTGGCTTGCTCGAAGGCCAGTTCGTCGTACGTCGTCATCGTCATCGTATCTGCTGCCTGTCGTCTCGACCGCATGAGTGCACTCGAGACTGATCGTATGGATGGTAGGTTCATCCGACCGACGAGCCGCCACAACGAGTGATCGCCATCACGAGATCGGTCGGCGACAAGGAGATGCACATTGCGGGTATCAACGCCGAGCCCGACGTCTCGTTGACGACGCTGCCACTGTCGCAGGGCCACCACATTGGCGTGCTGGCGGCTACCGACGGTCTTTGGGACAACCTGCACTTTGACGGCGTGGTCGAGGCGCTACGGCAGCACCAACTCTCGTGCGACGCCGACGCAGCGTTGCAGTACTTGTATCGACGCCTCGCAGCTCCGACTCGTGCTCGAATCGCTGCCTCGCCGCCCGTGGAGCTGTACGCCCATGCGGCCGGCGATTCGGACGAAGAGTACACGCCGCTCGGCGAGGAGAGCTCCGGAGTCGAGGATGATTGTACCATGATCGTGGCGTTCATTCGACGAGAGCCACGCAGCTGATCGACGCAGCATATGCTACCGAGTACCGAGAGCGTTGTAGCGTTACCAGTCAATCATCGTCCTCTCTCTCTCGCATCTCTCGTTCTTCGCAGTTGGTTGACTAGTCATTCTCATCGTCGAGGAGTATATTTCGTCACGTTCGCATGGTTGTAGTTGTAGTTGTAGTTCAGTATTGTCATTGAATCCAATCGATTAGATTGATTGCTTTCCATCCAGCACTCGAATGCTTGAATCTCCACGATATCCTACTGCCGGGTTGCCAACATGCCACGAACCAATGGCGTCTCCTTTCACCAGTGGTCGGTTGGTTGATTGAGATTCAACGATATCGTTTGTTTCGCGCCTCAGAGAGAGCCTGGCTGGCACACTCAAAGAACAGCAAGGTCATCGAGGTGGGAGTGCTGTTCCTTTCATTCGCTCATTCGCTCGCTCGCGCTCACATCGAGTTGGTTCTGCTGCTGCATCTCTCTCACTCTCTCGTACAAGAAGTCAATGAGCCAACAACACGCAGCAGAAGACTCGGTCTCATATCTAACGATCGACAAGGGCGTCTCGAAACGAGTGCTCGCTGCCGGTCACGGACCTGAAGTACAGCCTGGTTCGATTGTCACAGGTTCGAACGGGTTGAGAGGATGGCGATGGCGATTTCGACTCGCAAGAGGCGCACCTGGTCCTGAATGAGTGAATGAGTGACTGAATGAGTGAACGAATGATGTTGTGTGTGTATCTCGACAGTCAAGTACACTGGGTACTTGGAGGATGATACGGTGTTCGACGACTCGGAGCGACATGGTGGTTCGTTCCAGATCGTGGCAGCAGCCAACCATGTATGTGTTGATACTTACTTACACTCTCACTCGCTCGCGAGCAAACTGGCCAGCGAATGAATGTTGATGTGGTACTCATCAATGTGACTGTGTGGTGGCGATCGGTAGGTGATACCTGGTCTCGACCTTGGAGTGCAGAGTATGCGAGAGGGAGAGACCGCGAGCTTCACGTTCAGTTGGAACTACGCCTTCGGCACCATTGGATGCCCGCCATTGGTGCCGCCTTCGTGCAACGTGCGCTACGATGTGACTGTGGTGTCGGTCACTGCCGGACAACCAGCTGTATGATGATGACGATGATGAAGCCGCTCTTGGACGTTGAGATGGAGATTGACTCGATCTCGATCTCAACGTTGTTTGTGGTGCAGTATGGAGCGACGACCGTCGCCGAGCTGCTCGAGCAAGTGAGCTCGCTGCGAGCCGAAGGTAACTCTCACGTCAAGACCGAGCCTGACAATGCCATTCTATGCTACAATCGCGTACGTGTCGCTCGGGGCTCGCTCTGTTGATTGAGCAGCGCCTGACGCACTGTGCTCGTTGCCGCGTATGTTCGGGTATAATGTGGCCACGTTCGTTCGCTCGTTCGTTCGGTTCTACAGGCGATCGGCGCTGTTGAACGAGCTCGAGTCACGATCACTACCGAAAGTGTCGATGGCGGAGCCAAGAGGGCGATCTTCACGATGGCAGGTCGCCCGCTGTCACCCGAGGATGCCTCGGCCCTCGCTCAGTCGCTCGTGTTCTGCTACTTGAACTTGGCCTTGTGTCAGCTGTCACAATCGAATCCCTCGAAAGCCATCAGTGCCGCAGAACGCGTATGTCGATCATCTCGTCGTTGTTGTCGTCGTGTGGCGCTCACTCAATGTTGGTTGCTGTGCAGGCGGCTCAGCTCGACCCCACGAATCCCAAGTGCTATTATCGATGGGGCTGCGGTTTGCTGGCTCTCAATGATGCTGCAGTACGGCGTGCAGCGGCGTCCCTGGCTGGCTCGTTCGCTCGCGTCACGTTAGCTGACGTCGCGCTGCTTGCATCTGTGTGGCATAGGGTGCTCTCGAGAAGCTCCGCCAGGCAGCTCGTTTATCACCGAGCGATGCAGCGATACGCGCCAAGCTCAACGAGGCCGAAGCCATCCGACGCAAGCAGCAAGAGGAGACACAGAAGCGATTCGCGCAAGCGTGGTCGCGTGATCGTTAACACAGAGCGAGTGAGCGATGGAATGCGATGCAATGCGCGAGATAGCCAACTAGATAGAGTACTCGTGTACATATGACCGACCAAACCCAACCCCGACGCCAGCCAGCCAGCTACGCCCCCATTCTTGACCTGCCTACTGCATGCCATTGGATCTCCTCGCTCGTTCGCAAGCAAGCAAGCAAACGAACAACGAACACGACGCTCGACACTCGGTATCAGTATTGGTTTTGGGAGCGAGGATGACCTCTCGATCGATCGCTCGTTCGCTTGCTTGCTCGATTGGTTGAACGCAACTCAATGCTGGTGATACAACCGATGACTGTACACATACGTGCGCGCGCTCGCGCACACACACAAACACCTCACGCCCATGATATGCCGTGGCCGGGCAGGAATCATCATCGGTGCTGTTGCTGCTGTCGTCGCGCTATTTGGGTCTTGCTGGGGTTTGGACTGTCGGGAACGATGAGCACCTGGCCGCCTGCGCTGAGAGGCGCGCTGGCGTGGTTCGCATCGCGTCCTGCAGTGTCGCCTCCGCCGCCGCCGTCTTCGCCGTCGCTGCTGGCTCGGTGATTCTTGGAGTTTGCGGTAGGAAGCGGTAGTCGCGCTGGTGTTGTCGGTGCTGGTGTTGTTGTCGGTGTTGTTGGGCCTCGCGCAGCAACGCGATTCGCTGAGCCGTCGCTCTCGTTGTCGCTCTCGTCATCATCGTCGTCGTCATCGATAGCCAGCTCGTTCGAGTCGTGCTCGTCCGAGTCGTGCTCGTCCGAGTCGCCCGACTCGTCTTCGGTCTCGTCAGAGCTCTCAAAGTCGTCGTCATCGTCTCGTGTCCTGTGTGCTCCTGAGCCGCCGCCAGTGGAGTGCGAGCTGGAGCGCGCGGTCGACCTGGAGGCAGAGGCTTTCGATGCCGCGGCCTGCGCTTGAACAGCCGCCTTGCTGGGCGGCGCGAGTGCAAGCGTCGGCATCGTCATCGCAGGGCGTGGGGCGAGCTTTCTGAAGCCTGGAGCGGCTCCGGCCAATGTCGAGGAGCCGGGCGGCGACCTGTTCGCCAGCGATTCGGCCAGCTTGGCGCGATTGACCTCGAGACTCTGCAGAATGAACGGCAGCGTCACTTCGGCCGGTAGCGGAGGAATGGTACCCGCAGAGTACCATGGCGTTCCGTGCATCGCTGGATCGGCAAACAACGAGCCTACAATCGAGCGAGTGAGCGAGTTAGTGAGTTAGTGAGCGAGTGATTGAGTGATCGAGTGATTGAGTGATTGCGTTGTACCGAGGACAGGAGTCATGCAAGTGGCAGCCTTGAGCGCAATGTCGGCTTGTGTCAGTGTGGGCGCAGGAGGTCTCGTGCTCGAGGCCTTGCCTGTGGTCGGAGTCTTGGAGCCAGGAGAAGGCTGTGTGGTCGGTGTGGTCGGCGAGGTGGCAGCGGTAGCAGGCGTGGAGGGTGTCGCTTGCTTGTCTGATGGAGATGCTGACGTGGCCGATGGCGAGGCTGCTTGCTTGGATGCCGGCGACGTAGCAATCGGAGATGCGTCCTTGGTGGTTGTGGCGGTGGTGGTGGATGGCGAAGTGCCAGCGACGGCGGCGATAAGGATAGCCGATGATGGCACAACGGTTGGCGATGACGGTGGTTGCGCGGGCGCGGGAGTCGCTTGCGAATGTGGCTCGTGTCGAGCTGGTGCTGGTGCTGGTGTTGGTGTGGCAGTGGCAGCTGTTGGGCCGTCTTGCTTGGTGTCGTTGGTGGGAGAGGTCGGAGCCGAGGACGATGCGCCGTCGGTACACGCGCGCTTCTCGCCGTTCGACTGGAGCGAACCCGTTCGCTTGCGCTTGCGGCTTGTGCCGCTGCTCGACGACGATGACGATGAAGATGACGACGCAGGCGCAGAGACGGCGGTTGGCGATGCGACCTGCATCGTATCAGTTGTTGCTGAAGAGGTCGAGAGTGTCGAGGCAGCGATGGTGCTAGTGTTTGATGGTGCAACCGATTGTGGTGGTGTTGTTGTTGTTGTTGGTGCGGGAGAAGCGAGCGATTCGGTCGATGGCGACGCAACCGTGATGGCGTCAGAGCTTGCGAGGTCCATTGTGTTGGTGGTAGCTGCGGTTGTTGGTCATTTGATGCGGCAGGAAGCGTTGGACAGGATGGGCAAGCGAGCGAGGCTCTCGACTAAACGCTCGCTCTCTCACTCTCTCTCTGCTGCTGTTGTTTTGGTGGCGAAGGCGCTACAGCAAGCGAGAAGAGAGGAGGTTCGGAGCGAGCGGAGAGCAGCGAGAGGAGGGGAAGGAGAGGAGAGAGGTGTTGAGGGTGGAGGGCGAGGAAGGAACGAAAGAGAGAGGGAGAGGAGGCGCACGCTCTCTCATGAGGCACAGGCGCAGCCCTCTTACCGTAAATGAGAAAATGGCGAAATATCACGATATTTCGCGGTATCGCTCGTCTCTCGCGCCTTGTACGCAGCTGTGGCGCGCGGATTGGAGTGGTTTGGAGTGGCACGATACAGACTGCGCGAGAGTGTGTGCGTGCGTGTGATCGAGAGAGCGGTTGTGGTCCCGAGGAGAGAGCAGCGAGGCTGTTCGCGCAAGGTACAGCGAGCCGAACGGTGCCGGAAGGGTTGCCGGAGGACGAGCAGGGCGGCCTTGAGGGATAGAGCGGGAGGATAGAGGCAGATTTTTCTCGCTGCTGTTGCTCAGTCCTCTGCTTGCTGCTCGCTGCTTGGTTGCTTGGGTACGTGCGTGAGAGGAGGAGTTTCGCAACACGGGGACGAGTTTCGAGGATTGTGTTGGGCGAGGGGATCAACGGAAGATCGGTTGTTGTGTTGTTGTGTTGCGCGATATCGAGATACTTTGGCGTTGTGTTGATCATGATGAGTTTTCGTTAAACCCAGCTCTCCTAGCGTCTCTCAAATCGAAGGGAGATAATGAGGTGAATGTAACGAACTGATTGTCACAGTAGATAGATAGCTCGATTGATAGATAGCTAGGCATTGGATTTGTGCTCAGTATCGTTTCGATCTTGCTTGTGGTACTGATCAGTTGTTGCTGTTGTTCGATCAATCTCTATCGCAGGTTCTTGCTTGCTCGCTTGCTCGCTCGCTTGATGACATCCAACAGGTTCGTGTGGAGTAGAGTATCAGCGACTGGCGATATTTGTAGCTTTCGTTCGTTTGGTGTTGTGTTGTGCTGTGTTGATGTATGTGTGCGTGTTTGGTTGATCATGATGAGTTTTCGTTAAACCCAGCTCTCCTAGCGTCTCTCAAATCGAAGGGAGATAATGAGGTGAATGTAACGAACTGATTGTCAAAGTAGATAGATAGCTCGATCGATAGATAGCTTGGCATTGGATTCAGTATCGTTTCGATCTTGCTCGTGGTACTGATCAGTTGTTGTTGTTCGATAGATCTCTACCGCAGGTTCTTGCTTGCTCGCTCGCTCGCTTTCTCTTACTCGCTCGATAAACGCTCCGTGACTAGACACGACAGTATTGTATTGGCGCGCGCAACAGGCGGGAAAGTTGGCGCCAACTATCTACTGCTGCGGCTTCTGCGCGTACGCGCCGAAGAACTGCTGCGTCAGACCCGAGCGCTTCAGCACCACGGGCATCGTCAATTCCACCACGCCAGGGATCGATGCCACCAGCTGTTGCCCAGGTGCGATCGGGCCAACTCCTTCAGGAGTACCGGTGAGGATCACGTCG
>Ga0209935_1002334_pt1 | contig 23665 bp, 26 predicted proteins | sample ThiBio_1000_plan_2_FD_183958 | JGI IMG/M metagenome (GOLD analysis project Ga0209935, IMG submission 183958) | Wastewater bioreactor microbial communities from Cape Town, South Africa - Thiocy_cont_1000_plan (SPAdes) | ecosystem: Engineered > Bioreactor > Thiocyanate-remediating >...
GCGGGAACGCCGTTCAGCGCGGTGATCCGTCCACGGATCATCGGCGTGCGCTGATACTCGCTGGCGCTCGAAAAGCCGTGGATCACGCGGTCGAAGGCTTCGGCCTCGCCTGGCTGGATGTCGACGAAGAAGAAGCTGGGCGCGCGCGCGGGCAGGGCGCCGGAGACCTGATGGTTGATGGTGGCGGAAAGCAGGGTGACGGTGGCCAGCAGCGTCAGCCCCAGCCCCAGCGCGGTGACGATGCCGGCGGTCGCCGCGCCGGGCCGCACCAGATTGGCCAGCGCCAGGCGCAGCAGCGGGGAGTGCGATCGGGGCAGGGCGGATATTACCCGGCGCAACCCCTCCGCCAGCAGCCTGAGCAGCGCCAGCGAAGCAACGGCGCCGACCAGGAATTGCGCGGCAAAGACGGGCGAAGGCGCCACCAGCAGGGTCAGCACCATCACGCCGGCCGCCGCTGCGGCGGAAATGCCGCGATAGAAATTCTGCCCTTCCGCCCGCGCCGGTGCCACGACGTCGCGGAACAGGCTGGCGGGCGGCACGTCGCGCGCGCGCGCCAGCGGCGGCACCGAAAAGGCCACCGCCGACAGAAGCCCGAAGGCCAGCGACAGAAGGATGGGCATGGGATATAGCCCGAAGCTGGGCGGCACCGGCAGCGCTTCGCCATAGATCCACACCACGGCGAAGGGCAGCGCTGCGCCGATGGCGGCGCCCAGCACCGTCGCGGTCACGGCAACTGCCATCACCTGCAGGAAAAAAGTGAGAAAGACGAAGCCGCCGCCCGCGCCCATCGCCTTCAGGATGGCGATGTCGGTACGCTTGCGGTCCAGGAAGGCCAGGATCGCCTGGCCGGCGCCCACGCCCGCCACGCCCAGCGCCACCAGCCCCACCAGGGTCAGGAACATGGTGAGCTGCTCGACGAAGCGGCGGATGCCGGGCGCCGCATCGTGGCGGTCGCGGATCTGCCAGCCCGCGTCGGGAAAGGCGCCCGTCGCGGCGGCGCGGAATCCGGCGATGGATATGCCCGGCTTCAGCGCGACGCGATAGCTGTAATTGACCAGGCTTTCGGGCGTGACCAGCCCGGTCGCCGGCAGGCCCCTGGCCGACAAAAGAAGCCGCGGGCCCAGCGAAAAGCCCGTGGAAACGCGATCCGGCTCTTTCTCGAGAACGCCCATCAGCCGGAAGGTGGCGTTGCCCAGCCGCACCAGGTCGCCGCGCTTCACATGCATCCGGTCGAACAGCGCCTGCTCGGCCGCCACGCCGCACACGCCGTCATCTTCACAGGCGATCACGTCCGACAGCTGCTGCGGCGGGCCAAAGCGCGGGCTGCCGAATAGCGGCCAGCGGTCATCGACTGCCTTCAGTTCCACAAGCTGGCGGCCCTGATTGGCCTGCGCATAGACCATCGCCCGCATGGAGATCGTCTCTGAAACGCGGCCTTGCCGGTCCAGGAAGGCGCGCTCCGCGGCGCTGGCGGGACGATGCACCAGCCGGACGGAGACATCGCCGCCCAGGATTACCTGGCCCTGGTCCTGAAGCCCGGTCAGGAAGGCTTCACTGAGCGATTCCACGCCCGCGATCGCCGCCGAGCCCAGTGCCAGGCACAGAAAGAAGATGCGAAAGCCCGCAAAGCCGCCGCGCAATTCGCGCCGCGCGAACCTCATGGCAAGCCGCAGCCGGTTCATGCGCCGGCCGCCGCAGAAAGCGAATCCGCCACGATCCGGCCGTCCGCCATGCGCAGCACCCGGCCGCAGCGCCGGGCCAGCGAGTCCTCATGGGTCACCAGAAACAGCGTCGCGCCGCGTTCGCCATTCAGCGAGAAAATCAGGTCCGCGATTCCCGCGCCCGTGCCGCTGTCCAGGTTGCCGGTCGGCTCGTCGGCGAAAAGAATCTGTGGGCCCGGCGCCAGCGCGCGGGCCAGCGCCACGCGCTGCTGCTCGCCGCCGGACAGCTGGCCCGGATAGTGATCGGTGCGCAGGATCAGCCCGACTTCGCGCAGTTCGCGCTCGGCCCGGTCGAAGGCGTCGGCTACGCCCATGAGCTCCAGCGGCACGGCGACATTCTCCAGCGCCGTCATGGTGGGGATCAGGTGGAACGACTGGAACACGATGCCCACGCGGCCCAGGCGAAAGCGCGCCGCCGCGTCCTCGCCCATGCGGGTGATGTCGGTGCCCGCCACCACCACGCGGCCGGCGGTGGGTTTTTCCAGTCCCGCAGCCACCATCAGCAGCGAGGATTTTCCCGAGCCCGATGGCCCCGTCAGCGCGACGGTCTGCCCGGCGGCCACGGTCAGGTCGATGCCGGTCAATATGTCCACCGGACCGGCCATGCTTTTCAGCGTCAACCGCACGTCGGACAGTTGCAGGGCTGGCAATTCGGAAGCGCCCGGGTGAATGTCGGCGGGGGGATTGTTCATGGCGACTCGGATACCAACCTGAAAATGATGCCGCGTATAGTCGTTTGGTTCCTTAGCATGGTCCTGGTCATGTCAGGAGCGGGGCAGGCGGTAGCCGCACCTGTCAAGATATTGGCCCTTGGCTCCAGCCTGACCCAGGGCTATGGCCTGCCGCCGGGCACCGAATTTCCCGTTCAGCTTCAGGCGGCGCTGAAGAAGAAGGGCATCGATGCCCAGGTGATCAATGCGGGCGTTTCCGGCGACACCAGCGCGGGCGGCCTGTCGCGGCTGGACTGGTCGCTGGCCGACCATCCCCGGGCAGCCATCATCGAGCTGGGCTCCAACGACATGCTGCGCGGCATCCCGCCGGCGGAGACCGAGAAGAACCTCGCGGCGATCCTGAAAAAACTGAAAGCCGCGAATGTGAAGGTGCTGCTGACCGGCATGATGGCCCAGCGCAATCTTGGCGAGGAATATGTCAAGGCATTCGACGCCATCTATCCGCGGCTGGCCGGGGAATATGGTGTGCTATTCTATCCCTTCTTCCTCGACGGGGTGGCGATGAACCCGAAGCTCAACCAGGCCGACGGCATGCATCCCAACCCGCAGGGCGTCAAGGTCATCGTTTCGCGCATGCTTCCCCTGGTCCAGAAGCTCATACACAAGTGACGCCGCGCTGATGTTCCGCAAGCTCCTCTCGGTCGGTGGCTTCACCCTGGCCTCGCGCATCACCGGCTTTGTCCGCGACGCGCTGCTGGCCTGGATATTGGGCAAGGGCATCCTGTCCGATGCCTTTCTGGTGGCCTTCCTGTTCCCCAACAATTTCCGCGCCATCTTCGGCGAAGGCACGATCAACCCCGCCTTCCTGCCGCGCTACGCCGCGCTGTATGCGAAGGGCCAAAGGGATGAGGCCGCCCGCTTTGCCGACCAGATATTCTCCTGGCAGATGGCGGCGCAGGCCTTGCTGCTGGTGCTGGCGATGGTCTTCATGCCCCATCTCATCACCCTGGTCTCGCCCGGCTTTGTCGACAATCCGCAGCAATTCGCCCTGACCGTGTCGCTGGCGCGCGTGACCTTTCCCTATCTGATGCTGACGCTGGTCGCGGTGCAGTTGTCGGCGATGCTGAACGCCATCGACCGCTTCTGGGCGGCGGCGGCCTGGTCGAACCTGCTCAACCTCAGCATGATCGCCGCCCTGGTCGCCTGGCACTGGTTTGCCAGCGCGGCCTATGCGGCGGCCTGGGGCGTGCTGCTGGGCGGCGTGCTGCAGCTGGTATTCATCCTGTGGGCCGGATGGAAGGAAGGGCTGTGGCTGCACCTGACCTGGCCGCGCTGGACGCCGGAAGTGAAGGAGTTCTTCATCGCCTTCGGCGCAGTGACCATCGGCGCCGCCAGCGTGGTGATTTCACCTTTCATCGACACCATCATCGCCAGCCTTTTGCCCACCGGCAGCCGGACGGTGCTGTACTATGCCGACCGCATCAACCAGTTGCCGCTGGGCGTTCTGGGCATCGCGCTGGGCACCGTGCTGCTGCCGGAAATGTCGGCGCGGCTGGCACGCGGCGACCGGGCAGGGTCGGACACGGCGCAGAACCGTTCGGCGGCGCTGACCCTGCTGCTGACGCTGCCATTCGTCTGCGCCTTTATCGCCATTCCCGGCACCATCATGCGCGCGATCTTCGCGCATGGCGCCTTCGACCGGGGCGCCGCCGGCCTTGCGGCACAGGTGCTGGCTGCCTATGGCATCGGCCTTCCCGCCATGGCGCTGATACGCATCCTGGCGCCCACCTTCTATGCGCGCCACGATACTGCCACGCCCATGCGTGCCACGCTGATCGCCATGACCTGCAACATCGCGCTGAAATTCGTCTTTGTCTGGGGGATGGGACTGGGCGTGGCCGGAATTGCGCTGGGCACGGCCTTCGGCGCGTGGATCAATGTCGGCGTCCTGACCTGGTACGGCCGCAGCCGCGAACTGCTGGCGATCGAAACCATCTTTGTCCGCTCGCTGCCCGCCGCGCTGGCAGCGGCGCTGGCCTGCGGGGCGGGTGCCTGGATCGGCGTCGGCCTGGCGGGCCGCTATGGCGATATCGCGGCGCTGGCGGCGGCGATCCTGCTGGCCGCGGTATTCTATGGCGCGGTCCTTGCGGTGTTCCGCAAGGCGCTTCCGCTGCAAAGGGCCTGAGCGATGCGGCTGTTCGTGGCGCTGTCCATCCCCGATGCCGTTGCCCGGTCGCTGCTGCTGATCCAGGGCGGGGTTCCGGGCGCGCGCTGGCGGACGCGTGAACAGATGCACCTGACCCTGCGCTTCATCGGCGAGGTGGATGGCCGGGACATGGCCGCGCTCAAGGATGCGCTGGCGGGCATCGACGCCCCCGCCTTCGAGCTGCAGATGCACGGCGTGGGCCAGTTCGGAAACCGGCAGCCGCACAGCCTGTGGGCCGCGGTGCGCCCCAATCCCGCGCTCGATCACCTGCAGCGCAAGGTGGACAACGCCATCCGCCGCGTCGGCCAGCCGCAAGATGCCCACAAATTCACGCCCCATGTCACCCTGGCACGGCTGCGCCATCCCGACATGGACAAGCTGCGCGAATGGCTGACGCACCATGCGCTTTACACCAGCACCACGTTTGCGGTGGAGGGGTTTCATCTTTATTCCAGCCGGCTGACCAGCGACGGCAGCATCTATCGCGTGGAAGAGGACTGTCCCTTGCGGTCGTTTGAGCATCTTGGCGAGGAGTTCGACGATGGCGAAGCTGACGATTGACGAACTGAAAAACGCCCTGAAACGCCTGCCCGACTGGGAACTGGCCAAGGACCGCGAGGCGATCCGCCGCCGCTTCACGTTCGTGGATTTCGATGCCGCCTTTGCCTTCATGACCCGGGCAGCGCTTCTGGCGGCGAAGATGGATCACCACCCCGAATGGTTCAACGTCTACAACCGCGTGGACGTGACCCTGGCCACCCACGACGCGGGCGGGGTGACGCAGAAGGACATCGATCTGGCGACGGCGATGGACGGGTTCGCCGCGCTTATGTCCGGCGGCACAGGTCGAGGCTGAAGAAGCGGTCCGTCGCCGGCGACTGCGTCGTGCGACGACCGTTTCGCGCGGCGAACGCCGCCCCGCGCGGGCCCGCCGGGACCAGGGAACCGGCGGTTCAGGAACCCGCAGCGCGGGGAACCCGTTTGCACTTCCATGCGGACGAAAGCCACCATGCGAAAGACCAGGTTCCACCCCGATCCGGGCGGCACGCTTATCCTGCTGCTGTTGTGCGCCCTCATGCTCAGCGCGGCGGCGGCGGGCTATTATCTGGTGGATCGGGGCACCGGCTATCGCATGCCGGGCGAGCCCTCGCACATCACCCTGGCGCTGAAGCGCGGCTAGATGCGCAGCCCGAACCGGTCTGCCGCCATCAGCGCGATCGACCCGCCCAGCGGCGTCAGCACCACGCCCAGCACGAACCACAGTCCGGCGTTGCGGCCATGGATCTTCGCCCAATAGGCCAGCCCCATGGCCGCAAGAAGATAAAGAAATACAGCCACGCTATTTCTTTGCGTTCTTGATGAGGTCGTCCACCACGGACGGATCGGCCAACGTGGAAGTATCCCCCAGCGTCGACGTATCGCCCTCCGCGATCTTCCTTAAAATGCGGCGCATGATCTTGCCGCTGCGCGTCTTGGGCAGGCTTGGCGCGAACTGGATCACATCCGGCCTGGCGATGGGGCCGATCTCCCTGCCCACGAACTGCTTCAGCTCGGCATTCAGCGCGTCCGTGGGCGCAACGCCCGCATTCAGCGTCACATAGGCATAGATGCCCTGGCCCTTGATGTCGTGGGGATAGCCCACCACCGCGGCTTCTGCCACGTCGTGGTGCAGCACCAGCGCGCTTTCCACTTCCGCCGTGCCCATGCGATGGCCTGACACGTTGATCACGTCGTCCACGCGGCCGGTGATCCAGTAATAGCCGTCCTCGTCGCGGCGGCAGCCATCGCCGGTAAAGTATTTGCCGCGATAAGTCTTGAAATAGGTGTCGATGAAGCGCTGGTGGTCGCCATAGACGGTGCGCATCTGCCCGGGCCAGGACTGGGCGATGACCAGGTTGCCGGTCGCCGCGCCTTCCAGCACCCTGCCGTCGGCATCCACGATTTCGGGCACCACGCCCGGAAGCGGCGTCGTCGCCGATCCGGGTTTCAGGTCCGTCGCGCCGGGCAGGGGGGTGATCAGGTGCCCGCCCGTCTCGGTCTGCCACCAGGTATCGACCACCGGGCAGCGGCCGTCGCCGACCACCCGGTGATACCAGTTCCAGGCTTCGGGATTGATCGGCTCGCCCACCGTACCCAGAAGGCGCAAGGACGCGCGGCTGGTCTTTTTCACCGGCCCGTCGCCGTCGCGCATCAGGGCGCGGATGGCGGTGGGCGCGGTATAGAAGGTATTGACCTTGTGCTTGTCGATCACCTGCCAGAAGCGCGAACTGTCGGGCCAGTTGGGCACGCCTTCGAACATCAGGGTGATGGCGCCGTTCGCCAGCGGGCCATAGACGATATAGCTGTGGCCGGTCACCCAGCCGACGTCGGCGGTGCACCAGAACACCTCGCCGTCGTGATAGTCGAAGACGTAATGATGGGTATAGGCCGCCCACAGAAGATAGCCGCCGGTGGTGTGCAGCACGCCCTTGGGCTTTCCGGTCGAGCCGGAGGTATAGAGGATGAACAGCGGGTCTTCCGCGTTCATCGGCTCTGCCGGGCAGTCCGCCGGAACCTTCGCCGCTTCCTCGTGATACCAGATGTCACGGCCGGGGCGCATCAGCTGATGCCTGCCCGTGCGGCGCACCACGATCACGGTGCTCACGTCCGGGCATTTGGTGAGCGCCACGTCGGTGTTCATCTTCAGCGGAACGGTCTTGCCGCCGCGCACGCCTTCGTCGGCGGTGATCACCACCCGGCTGTCGCAGTCGATGATGCGCCCGGCCAGGCTGTCGGGCGAAAAGCCGCCGAACACCACCGAATGAACCGCCCCGATGCGGGCACAGGCCAGCATCGCATAGGCCGCTTCCGGGATCATGGGCATGTAGATGGTGACGCGGTCGCCCTTCCCGACGCCGCGCGCCTTCAGCACATTGGCGAACCGGCACACCTGCGCATGCAGCTCGCGATAGGTGATGCGTTTGCTGTCGCCCGGATCATCGCCTTCCCAGATGATGGCGGTCTGGTCGGCCCGCCGCTCCAGGTGGCGGTCGATGCAATTGGCGGCGACGTTCAGTTCGCCGTCCTCGAACCACCGGATATGAAGGTTGTCGGGATCCCAGGAGACATTCCTGACCTTGGTGAATGGTTTTGCCCATGTCAGCCGGCCCGCCTGCTCGCGCCAATAGCCGTCGGGATCGGACAAGGCGCGCGCATAGGCCTGCCGATAGGTCGCCGCATCCATGAAGGCGCGCTTTTTCCATTCCGCCGGCACGGGTATCAGGCTGTCCGACATAATCCTGCTCTTTTGGGCTTTCCTCTGGCGCGATGGTGCTATGATCCACCCGTCAACCGCAAGGCGCATCATGCAACTTCAGCTTTCCACCTGGCCGGAGGTCGAGGCCCATCTGGCCCGTTCCCGGGCGATCCTCATTCCCATTGGCTCGACCGAACAGCACGGCCCCAACGGCCTTCTGGGCACCGACGCCCTGTGTCCTGAGATCATCGGCCGGCGTGCCGGCGACGAAGCGGGCATCCTGGTCGCACCCACATTCAATGTCGGCCAGGCGCAGCATCACATGGCTTTTCCCGGCACCATCACGCTGCGCCCCACCACGATGATCGCCACGATGATCGACTGGGCGCAGTCGCTGGCCCGCCACGGCTTCGAAAAGCTCTACTGGCTGAACGGCCATGGCGGCAATATCGCCACCATCACGGCGGCGTTCAGCGAGATCTATCACGGCGTCACGTTTGACCGGCACGGCCACAACAATCCGCCGCTGCGCTGCTGCCTGCGCAACTGGTGGGAGCTGCCCGGCGTGATGGACATCTGCCGCCAGCTTTTTCCGGTGGGCGAGGGCAGCCATGCCACCCCGTCGGAGGTTTCGGTCACCTGGTTCGGCTATCCGGAAGCCGCCAGACAGGTGGCGATGAGCCCTCGCATCGCCCCCACCGGCCCGATCCTGGATGCGGAAGATTATCGCCGCCGGTTCCCGGACGGGCGCATCGGCTCCGACCCCAGCCAGGCATCGGTCCAGGCGGGCGAAAAGATCGTGGACGCGGCGGTCAGGGCGGTGATTTCCGAATTCAAACAGTTTGCGGCGGGCTAGGCAGCGGCGCTAAACTGCGTGCTTCCCAGGGGTGGCCAATCGGATGAGCGGCCTGAGATCGCAATCCCGCGAATCCCTTTGAACCTGATCCGGCCCCCCTTCTTGACGAAGAAGACCGGCGTAGGGAGAGGTCCATGAACAAGCCCATTCTCGACAAGTCCATCGCCATTACCCGCGGGGCGCTGCCCGGCTCGCGCAAGCTGATCGTAGATGGTGTTCCCTTCCGCGAGGTGCCGCTGTCGGGCGGCGAGGCGCCGGTGCGCCTGTATGACACATCCGGTCCGTATACGGACGATAGCGTGGCCATCGACATTGATCGGGGGCTGGCGGCGAAGCGCCGCGACTGGATCATGGCGCGCGGGGATGTGGAGGAATATCAGGGCCGCGACAGGAAGCCCGAAGATGACGGCCTGAAGGCCGGCGAAAAGCTCACCGTGCCGCAATTTGCCCGCGCCGGCATTCCCCTGCTGCGCGCCAAACCCGGTCGCAACGTCACCCAGCTGCATTATGCGCGCCAGGGCCTCATCACCGAGGAGATGAGATTCATCGCCGCCCGCGAAAACCTGGGCCGCAGCGCGCTGGCAGACGGCAACAGTTTCGGCGCCAACATCCCCGAACAGATCACGCCGGAATTCGTGCGGGACGAGATCGCGCGCGGACGCGCCATCATTCCCGCCAACATCAACCACCCCGAAACCGAGCCGATGATCATCGGCCGCAACTTCCTGACCAAGGTCAACGCCAATATCGGCAATTCCGCCGTCACGTCCGGCGTGGCCGAGGAAGTTGAAAAGATGGTCTGGTCGATCCGCTGGGGCGCCGACACGGTGATGGACCTGTCGACGGGCCGCCACATCCACACCATCCGCGAATGGATCATCCGCAACAGCCCGGTCCCCATCGGCACCGTGCCGATCTACCAGGCGCTGGAAAAGGTCGGCGGCGTGGCCGAGGAACTGACCTGGGACATCTATCGCGACACGCTGATCGAGCAGTGCGAGCAGGGGGTGGACTATTTCACCGTCCATGCCGGCGTGCGGCTGGCCCATATCCCGCTGACCGCCGAACGCGTCACCGGCATCGTCAGCCGCGGCGGCTCGATCCTGGCCAAATGGTGCCTGGCGCATCACAAGGAGAATTTCCTCTACACGCATTTCGAGGACATCTGCGAACTGCTGAAGCAATATGATGTGTCCTTCTCGTTGGGCGATGGCCTGCGTCCCGGCTCGACCGCCGATGCCAATGACGCCGCCCAATTCGCCGAGCTGGACACGCTGGGCGAATTGAACCGCGTCGCCCAGCGTCACGATGTGCAGGTGATGATCGAAGGCCCCGGTCATGTACCGATGCACAAGATCAAGGAGAATATGGACCGCCAGCTCGCCGCCTGCGACGAGGCGCCGTTCTACACCCTTGGGCCGCTGACCACCGACGTGGCGCCCGGCTACGACCACATTACCAGTGCCATCGGCGCCGCCATGATCGGCTGGTTCGGCACGGCCATGCTCTGCTATGTCACGCCCAAGGAGCATCTGGGTCTGCCCGACCGCGACGATGTGAAGGCGGGCGTGATCGCCTACCGCATCGCCGCCCACGCCGCCGATCTGGCCAAGGGCCATCCGGCGGCGCGCATCTGGGACGACGCCATGAGCAAGGCGCGGTTTGAATTCCGCTGGCGCGACCAGTTCGCCCTGGCGCTCGATCCGGAGACGGCGCAGCTTTATCATGATGAGACGCTGCCGGCCGAGGGCGCCAAGATTGCGCATTTCTGCTCCATGTGCGGGCCGAAATTCTGCTCCATGAAGATCAGCCAGGAAGTGCGCGACGCCGCAAAGGGCAAGAATGATACGATGAGCACCGCCGAAATCCGCGCCGCGATGGCAAAGAAGTCGGAAGAGTTCAAGCAATCCGGCGGCGAGATTTACCTGCACAAGCCGGCGGCGGAATGATTGGCCGCGCGAGGAACTTCTGTTAAATTATAGAGTATGGGGCCGCTGAGGCTTGGAGTATGGGCCTCCAGTCTCAGCGGCCACCGGTGCGCCGACCTCGTCGGCAAACAACCCCTTTTGGAAGGGGGCTGCTGATCTTTAAGCTGGTGTTGCCAGCGCCCGAATGACATTGGCGATCTTTGCGGCTTCAGATTCCGTCAAGTCAAAAGGAATGCCTTGGACGTATATCGTTATGTCTGACCTAATCGGTATCGGAAGAATGGTATTTGACAGCGGAGCAGGAGACCTCTGTGATGGCCGTTCGAAATCTGCCGTCTGATCCGAGTTCTCGGCTACGGGCTTGTCCTTTTTCCCATCTGGTTTGGGACGCTTTTCGCGGGCTTGGACGCTTGGTCTAAACCCAAGTGGATTTTCGACATAGGAATCGAAGTCATCAATGGCTGAACGCAAGCGGCTGCGATATGCGCTCAAGCTCGCCGGCGTATAATTCTGACCAGCGAGATTTTGGAATCGCTTCACGACCTGATCGAGATCGAGTTCGACAACGTCTGCCGCCTCTTCGTCGGTGAGAATCCCCAAAATCTTGCTGGCCGCAGCTTTCCGAGCCGCCACCGTTGGCTTGGCCATCAATCCCTTGTTGGCCAAATAATCCAGAAATTCCAATAGCTTCTGTCTCGAACGATCGCGGGCCATATCGCCCTCCTCTCCAATGTCTGGTAGTATATGATATGACATATGTGACGTCAAGAAATTTCTACTAGAAATTTCTAACGTCCTTGTGGTTGGACAATCAGGGGCGGCGGCTTCGAACTTTTGGAATAGGCTCCTTCGGGCCAGCGCATAGGGAGAGCTTCATGTCTCGACGCCATCACCATCTGGAGGGAGCTGTGAAGCGGTGGAAAAGGAGTCTCCCGCTCTGTCTGCTTGTTGCCTTCACCAACGCCGCTTCGGCCCAGCCCGCACTCGATCCTGTGGCCATTCTCGTCAGTCGCCTCGACCTGGAGAAATACAAGACCACCATCAAGGCCCTGACCCGGTTCGGCGACCGCCGCCAGGGCACGGCGCGCAACCGCGCCGCCATCGACTGGATCGAGGAGCAGTTGAAAAGCTATGGCTGCTCCAATACCGAACGGCTGACATATCAGTTCGGCGCGGAGCGCACCCACTACGTCGCCCCCGCCAAACCCAATGACAGCGATGCGCCGCACTTCAATGTCGGCGGGGCGCGGGCGCGCGGGCTCAGCCGCCCCACCGGCGTCAACACCGATCCCAGCCTGCAGCCGGACGCAAAGCTGCGCGCGCTGGACACCCCGCCCGCCCTCCCGGGCGAGCGCCAGGAAGTCTGGTGCACCAAGATCGGCACCACCCATCCGGGCGAAATGTACATCGTCGGCGCCCATATGGACGGCATCGGCTGGGGTGAGGCGGCCAATGACGACGGCTCGGGCACCGCGCTGGTGATGGAGCTGGCGCGTGTCTTCAGCAGCCCGGATGTACAGACGGATCGTTCGATCCGCTTCGTCCTGTGGAACAATGAAGAGACGGGCCTGAACGGCGCGCAGGCCTATGTGGACCAGCGCAAGGCGCTGCAAGGCATCGAATCGCCGCCCGGGTCGGGCCGCTATCCGGAGCCGAAATGGCTGGGCATGATCCAGCACGACATGATGCTGTTCGATCACGGCATGCCGCGCGCCGATGGCAGCGTCAGCAAAGTGCAGCGGCCCGAGGCGGACGTGAATGTCGAATTCCAGGCGGATTCCAGGTTCGCCGCGCAGTCCGAAAAGCTCGCCTGGGCGCTTGAGGACGCCAATGAACACTACGCCACCGATTATCCCGCCGCGGTGGGACGACACATGACCAACACCGACTCGACGCCGTTCAAGGATATGGCGCCGGCCATCAGCGTGCGCGAGAACGAGCGCGGCGCCCAGATCGGCAATGGCTGGGACCCGCAATGGCACCAGCCCACGGACCTCTTCGCCACCTATGGCGACAAGGATTTCCTGCTGGGCCTGAACGCGGCGCAGACCACCCTGTCGGCGACGGCCCGTCTGGCGGGTGCCACGCTGAAATAGGCCGGCGAGCCGTTCTGTAGTGGATTTTGCCCGGCCGCCGGGGCAAGCTGGCCATCTTATTTTATTTTATTATCGAGGCCGCCATGTTCCGGATTTTCCCTGTGGCGTTCACCGCGTTCCTGTTGGCCACGCCCGCGCTCGCCGTGGAATCTTTCCCGCCATCCTTCAAGACCCAGACCGTCAAGGTCAACGGCACTGAGATTTACGTCCGCTCCGGCGGCTCCGGCCCTGCCGTGGTGCTACTGCATGGTTTCGGCGACAGTGGCGACATGTGGGCGCCGGTGGCGAAGGCCTTGATGGCGACGCACACGGTGGTGGTGCCCGACCTGCGCGGCTTCGGCCTCTCCGGCCATCCCGATACCGGTTACACCAAGAAGAACCAGGCGCTGGATATCGCCGGGGTGATGGACGCGCTGCACATTCAGAAGGCCGATCTGGTCACCCACGATATCGGCAACATGGTGGGCTACGCCCTTGCCGCGCAGTTTCCCGCCCGGATAACAAAATGGATCGTGATCGACGCCCCGCTGCCCGGCCCCGACCCGATCTGGCAGTCCCAGCTTTCCAACCCCAAGGCCTGGCATTTCAATTTCTACGGCCCGGACGAGGAACGGCTGGTGGCGGGACGGGAGCGCATCTATCTGGACCGCTTCTACAACGAATTGTCGGCGCATCCGGAACGCATCGATGAGGCGACACGGGCCCACTACACCACGCTGCTGGCCAGGCCGCATGCGGTGCATGACGCCTTTGAGCAGTTCAAGGCCTTTCCGCAGGACAGCATCGACAACCGCGCCATGTTGGCCAAGGGCGGCAAGCTATCCATGCCCATCCTGGCGCTGGGGGCGGAAAAATCCTATGGCCTGACCATGAAGGCCGATCTCGACCAGGTCGCCACCCATGTGAAGGGTGGCGTGGTGCCGGATTCGGGTCATTGGGTCATGGAAGAAAATCCCGCCGCCGTCACCCGCCTGGTCGCGGATTTCCTGAAATGACGAGGCTGCTTGTGGTCCTGCTTCTGTCGGCCCTGCCTGCCGCCGCCGAGGCGGCCGACAAGGACATCTGTGTCCACGCCTCGCACAACACCGACTACAATGCGCGCCCGGTCGGTCCGCACGACATCTTCCTGGCCAACAGCGTGGGCGATCGCCGCGGCGTGCGCGCCGAGACGACCTGCATCCACATCCGGCCGGGCGCCGTGGTCGCGGTGCATTCGCAATTCGTCTGCGTCAGCCAGGGCGATCCGGTGGGGGTGAACAATATCGGTCTTCCCGGCGAACAGTGCCGCATCGTCCGACTGTCGCCATTTGTCCCCGGCAGCGAAGCCCAGGGCTATAAGTGAGCGGACGGTTTGCCGCCGCCCTGGTCGCGCTGTTTCTGTTGGCCGGTCCCGCCCGCGCCGATCCCTGCGCCGCGTTGGCCGGTCAGGTGGATAGGGCAGGGCGGGGGCCGGTCTTCATCGTCAGCTATCCCGCCGCCACCGACAAGGCGCTGAGGAACGTCGCCTTCCTCTATGACAATGCCGCCGCCGCGCTGGCGCTGGTCGGCTGCGGCGATGTTGCCCATGCTGCGCGCATCGGCGATGCCATCCTGGCGGCACTGGATCACGACCGCTTCTGGCATGACGGACGGCTGCGCAACGGCTATCTCGCCGGCCCGGTTGCGAACCCGGTGCAACTGGCCGGCTGGCAGGACCGCGGCCGCTGGGTGGAAGACGCCTATCAGGCCGGCAGCGATACCGGCAACATGGCCTGGGCGATGCTGGCGCTGCTGGGGCTTCATCATGCGGGCGCGGGCGAAAGATACTTTCGCGGCGCCATCCGCATCGCCGCCTTCGTCGAGAAAGGCTTCAACACGCCTGGGTTTACTGGCGGTACATTCGGCGGCGAGCCCCACCCCCAGCGCATCACCTGGAAATCCACCGAGCATAATGTCGATCTGGCGGCGGCCTTTGCCCGGCTGGCCCGGGCCACGCACAATTCGCATTGGGCCATGCGCGCGCACCAGGCCCGTGCGCTGGTTGCGGCGATGTGGGATCCGCGATGCGGCTGCTTCGCCGTCGGCACCGGGTTGGATGGGCGCACGCCCAACCATTTCCTGGCTCTGGATGCCCAACTCTGGCCGCTGCTGGCCCTGCCGGGTGGCGCGGCGCAATACGGCGCGGCGTTGAAAACCGCGCACGCGAAGATGGCGGTGGACGGCGGTTTCGCCTACAGCGAGGCAGCGGGCGGCGCGATATGGACGGAAGGTACCGCCCAGGCGGGGCTGCTGATGGCGCTGCTGGGCGACAGCGGAAAGGCCGCGCAGCTGATGGCGGTGGTCAAGAAGAACCGCACGCCGGACGGAGGCTATTTCGCTGCCAGCCGCGACACCGACACAGGCTTTCGCCTCGATACCGACGCTTCCCAGGCCCGCCGCTATTTCCGCACGCCGCATCTGGGCGCGCTTGCCTGGGTGGCGATGGCCGCACGGCGCTTCAATCCGTTCACCTTCGGCGCGACGCTGCCGGTCAACTGAGACGCTTGCCTTCTTTCTGCCATTGTCGGTTCCATCGGGTTCAACCGCGGAACGATCCCGTTCGTCCAATCGTTTCCGAACCATTGCAGCAAGGAGAGCCAACATGCTCATGAAGACGATTCTGCCGGCTACGGCGCTGGCCGGCGCCCTCATTCTGGCCGGGTGCGGCACCAACCCTGGTGACCGGGCGGCCTCGGGTGCGCTTCTGGGCGCGGCCGGCGGCGCGGCTATCGGTGCTGCTGCGGGCAATGCGGGTCTGGGTGCTGCGGCGGGTGCGGTGGGCGGCGCCATCATCGGCGGCGCGACCGATCCTTGCGATCTCAACCTGGGCGACCCGGTGTGGAAGAATGACCGCGGCGCCTATGAACGCCGTTGCGGCCACCCCTATCGCGAACGCTATCGCGACCGCCGCGACTACTGATCCCACAGGCGCAGGGGATTTGGATGCCGGCCGGCCCATCGCTCTGGGGCGGCCGGCACTCAGCCGCCGAACAGGCCGTGTGGTCCGGTCAGGTCGCTCATCAGCATCAGCTTGAGGGCAATGTCGTCCGTCGCGGGCGTCAGGCCGAATCCGACGCCGGCTTCCACCGAGACGGGATCGCCGGTGTAATCCACCGCCCCCCACAACTGATGCGATTGCTGGTCGGCGGGCAGGAAGTGCCGCAACTGACCGAAATCGTCATATTCCTCCAGCGCTACGGTCCAGGTCTTGTTCACGGCATAATCGAGCCGTGTCGCCGGCACGAATTCCAGTCCGGCGATGCCGCCCTTGTAGCTGTTGTCGACAATGGGGTTGAACGTGATGCTCCAGCGCCGGTCGGGGCCGAAGCGCCAGCCGACGATCGGACGGATTTCGCCGGTGTTGACCTGGCTGTCCCATTGTTTCTGGTTCCAGCTGAACTCGAAATTCACCCCGTAATAGAAATCCTTGTCGCCATTGTCGGGCTGCACGAACAGGGCGCGCAGCTTGAAGCCATTATAGGTCCAGCCCTGCGTCGCGGTATTGGAATAAAGCGGCAGGTAAAGCCCCGCTTCGAACCAGTCGGTGACGCCATAGGCCCATTCGGCCACACTGCTGTAGGCTTGGTCGTCGACCAGGCCGCCGGGATGGTCGGGTGCCTTCACGCCATCCGGCGTGTAGTTGTTGTGCAAGGTAAGGCCCAAAACGCCGGGCGCCACGATCTCGCCGGTATAGACCTGGATTTCGTCGGTCACGGCCTGCGCCGCGTCGGTGCCTGCCAGCCATGCCAGCATGCCGAACGCAAGATGAATGCGGCGCATGAAAACCCGAGACCCCGTTTACGGACGAATCTCTAACCCGCCCCGCGGTGGATTTCACGCGCGATGTTTGAAAGCAATTCTCATGCGCGTCGCAAATTATCGTGTCAGCGCCGCGAGATCGCGCCCCAGGCCACCAATACGATCACCGCGCCGATCACCGCCACGACCATCGACACGAAGATGCCGTGCTGCTCGTAGGTAAAGTTGCCCGACAAGGTGCGGAACAGAAACCCGCCCACCAGCGCACCCACCAGGCCCTGCGCGATATTGACGAGGCATCCGCTGCCCTGGCGGCCCATCAACGCGCTGGCGATCCAGCCCGCGAATGCCCCGAACACGATCCAGCCAAGGACGACCATCGCATACCCCTCTAGTGGAAGCTGACATATATCATGGCCGCCGCCGCGGCGGCCATCACCGCAGTCGACAGCCAGCCCATCGTGCCCAGCACCCGGCCGATGCGGAATTCGCCCATCATCCTGTGGCCGGCGACATACATCATTGCCGCCATCAGCGGCACGGCGACCAGGCCGTTGATCACCGCGCTCCAGTAAAGCGCCTTGATCGGATCGATTGGCGAATAGCCGATCAGCAGGCCCAGGATCATCGCCAGTCCGATCACGGAATAGAAGCCGCGCGCCTGCCAGGGCATGTTGTCCAGCCCCGTCCTCCAGCCCATCGTCTCGCCGATTGCGTATCCGACCGAACCTGCCAGCACTGGAATGGCAAGAAGGCCGGTGCCGATGATGCCCAGCGCAAACAGGGCAAAGGCGAAATGTCCGGCCAGCGGTTCCAGCGCGCGGGCGGCATCCGCCGCAGTGCCGATATTGGTGATGCCGTGCTGGTAGAGGGTTGCGGCGGTGGAGATCATGATCGCCAGCGCGATCAGGTTGGATGCCACCATGCCGGCGATGGTGTCCAGGCGGATGCGTTCGATCGCGCCGGGGCCTTCGGCGGGGTCCTCCAGCAGCGGCTTCTCATCCGGCGCCTGGTCCACTTCCTCGACCTCCTGGGCGCTCTGCCAGAAGAAAAGATAGGGGCTTATGGTTGTGCCGAATATGGCGACGATAGTGGTGGCCGCCTCCTTGTTCAGGTTGGCGTGAAGGCCGATCAAGCCGCCCGCGATCTGGCCCCAGTCCAGCGGGATCAGGAACATCACCGCGACATAGGCGAACAGGCTGAAGGTCAGCACCGTCAGGAACCGTGCATACTTGCGATAGGGGATGAAGAATTGCAGCCCCAGCGAGACCAGCGCGAACAGCACGGCCAGTCCGTGGCCCTGAAAGCCCGTCACCAGTTGCGCCGCTTCGCCCATCGCCGCCAGGTCGGCGCCCACATTGATGGTATTGGCCAGGAACAGCAGGGCCAGCATCGCCAGCACCAGCGGGCGGGGCAGGACCTTGACCATGTTGTGCGCAAGCCCGCCGCCCGTGACACGCCCGATCAGGGCGCTGACCATCTGGATGGCGATCATCAGCGGCAGGGTCAGCAGCATCGTCCACAGAAGGCCATAGCCGGCCTGGGCGCCTCCCTGGCTATAGGTCGCGATGCCGCTGGGATCGTCGTCGGCCGCCCCGGTGATCAGGCCGGGCCCCAGCTTGCCCAGGGCGGCGGTGTGCATCCGCTTGCGCAGGCGATCGATGGTTTTGGGATCGAACATTCAGCTTCGCCGTTATCCGAAAGGGCAAGTCATTTCACAAAAAGCAGTGGCCGTGGGTCTGACGCTGGATCAGAATGGCTTCCCTTTGGCAACGCGTATATGGCAAAAAGGCAAGGGAGCTGCGCATGAAAATACCGATTGCCGTCGTCGCCCTTCTGGCCGGGGTTGCATCCGCCGCCGCCCAGGCCCCGCCACCCCGGGCGCAGGACTGCCTGCGGATCGCCAACATTTATGATTACACGCCGGTCCCCGGCAATCGCGCGCTGATCGTGACCGACCGGGCCCGGCACAAATTCAAGCTGACCTTCATGGGCCGCTGCACCGGCCTTCAGTATCACGTCGGGCTGGCGTTCAAGTCCTACGGCACCGGCGGCCTGTCCTGCCTCTCCCGCGGCGACAAGGTCATCACCCATGACGTGGCCGGCCCGCCTGAATGCCTGATCAGCTCGGTGGTGCCCTACACGCCCGAGATGGAAAAGGCAGACGCCGAAGCCGCCGCCAAGGCGAAGGCTGCCCGCCCCTAGCCTTAGGACGGTTTCGTGTTAGAACCCCGCACGGGAAAAACGCGGGGCCGGGCGTTCCGCCGGGCGACCATCAGCATCCGCCAGCTTTCTCCCCCTGCGCGGCGGTGAGCAAAGCGTCAGCTTTGCGAACGCTGGCGGGGGGATGTCGCAAGGAGGTGTTTGCGTCTTCGCAAATCCGACTTGCGACGGAGGGGGTAAAAGAATCATGCGCGGTTACTTCGGCGTCGGCGTCGACGGCATTTCCAAGCCGATGAACCTGGGCAACCTGGTGCGCATCGCCCATGCTTTCGATGCCAGCTTCTTCTTCTCGGTCGCGCCGCGCCTGAAACTGAACGACGCCCAGTCCGATACCAGCCGGGCGGAAGGCGTGCTGCCCTTCTATTCCTTTCCCCGCTTCGAAGACCTGCGCCTGCCGATGGGCTGCCGGCTGGTCGGAGTGGAGATCACCGACGACGCGGTGGAACTGCCCCGCTTCCGCCATCCCATGCGTGCTGCCTATGTCTTTGGCGCCGAGCGTTTTTCGCTCTCGCCCCGGATGCTGGCGGCCTGCGAGTTCGTGGTGAAGATACCGACCCGCTTTTCCATCAATGTGGGCATGGCCGGCGCCATCGTCCTGTACGACCGGATGCTCAGCCTGGGCGGCTATGGCCAGCGGCCGGTCAAGGCGGGCGGCGAGGGGGCCGAGGTGCCGCCGCCCCACACCTGGGGCGCGCCATTGGCAAGACCCCGCGAAAGTTGAGGGCATTGCCCGTCTTTTTGATTTTTGCCCGGTTGGCAAAGCCGGGCGCGGCTCCATATAAAGGGGCCCCAGCGAGAGTATATTCGTGCCCACGCCCGCCCTTTGCATCCGCAATCTGCGCAAGGTCTATCGCCGCGGAAATGTTGCGGTCGACAATCTGTCATTGACCATCAACGAAGGCGATTTCTTCGGCTTCCTCGGCCCCAACGGGGCGGGCAAGTCCACCACCATCCATTGCGTCACCGGCATCGCCGAGCCCACCTCCGGCACCATCGAGATTTTCGGCGTCGACGCGGTGAAGAACTACCGCGAGGCGCGCCGCCTGGTGGGCCTTTGCACCCAGGAATTCAATGTCGATCCCTTCGCCACGCCGCGCCAGATCGTGGATTGGATGGGCGGCTATTTCGGCATGGCCCGGGCCGAGCGCAAGACGCGCATCGACTTCCTGATGGACCGCTTCGAACTTGGGCCGCATGAGAAAAAGGCGTTCCGCGAACTGTCGGGCGGCCTGAAGCGCCGCGTGGTGCTGGCCCGCGCCCTGGTCAACGACCCGCGCCTCCTGATCCTGGACGAGCCCACCGCCGGCGTCGATGTCGAACTGCGCCGGATCCTGTGGCGCTACCTGCAGGAGATCAACGGCGACGGCCGCACCATCCTGCTCACCTCTCACTATCTGGAAGAGGTCGAACGTCTGTGCCGCGACGTCGCCATCGTCAACAATGGCCGCATCGTGCGCCAGGGGACCAAGGACGAGATCGCCGGCGCGCCCGGCGGGCTTGAGAATGCCTATCTGGCGGCCACCGGCGCCGCCGCCGACCATATCGCGGGGCAATAGCGATGAGCGGCACGAAAAGCGGCATCAACTGGATCGGCCTCTATACCATCGTGCGGCGCGAGGTCAGCCGCATGATGCGCGTGCCGATCCAGGCCTTCATTGCGCCCTGGATCAGCGCGCTGCTTTTCATCTTCATCTTCGGCTTTGTGGTGGGCGGGCGCATCTCGTCGATCGGCGGGGTGCCCTATATCCGCTTCGTGCTGCCCGGCATCCTGATGATGAACATCGTCAATGCCAGCTTCCTGCAATCCAGCACGGCGATCTATTTTTCGCGCTTCCTGCGCTTCATCGAGGAAACGCTGGTCTCGCCCATGTCCTACAGCGAGATGATCGCGGGCAACCTGGCCGTGGTGGTGGTGCGCTCGACCGTCACCGCCATCGGCATCCTGCTGATGGGCCTGGCCTTCGGCGCCACCACGGTCCAGTCCATTCCCGCCTTCCTGTTCTGGGTGGTGGCGGTGTCGATGATCTTCGGGCTGATGGGCATCGTGATCGGCCTTTGGTCCAAGAGCTTCGAGCAACTGAATGTGCTGACCGTCTTCTTCATCACGCCGCTGTCGATGGTGGGCGGGGTGTTCAACACGGTGGAGATGCTGCCCCCCTGGCTGCGCTGGCTGGCCTGGGCCAACCCTTTCTTCTATTTCATCAATGGCATCCGCCATTCCATGATCGGCTTTTCCGAAACCCCGGCCGCGGTCGGTTATGGCTTCACCACGATCCTGGCGGTGGTGATGTTCTTGTGGGTGCTGCGGCTCTATTCCCGGGGCTATGGGCTGAGAGAGTAAGGGGGCAGGGAACCTGCGCCTGGGTTGAGCCGGCAGGGTCAAGCCCTTATGCTCGCGCGCCACAATCATACAAACGCCCGATTTCACTCATAAAACCGGGCTATTCGAGTCTCTCGGAGTCGCCATGTTTCGCAACCTGATGCTCGCCGCGGCAGCCTTCTGCCTGGCGATTGGTCCTGCCGCTGCCGCCGAATCCGCCACGTTGCTGGGCGTGTTCGACAACTGGTCGGCCTACAGCGCCGGCGATGGCGCGTCGAAGACCTGCTACATCCTCTCCAAGCCGACCGCGAGCCAGCCGCGCGGCGCCAAGCGCGGCCCCATCTTCCTGATGGTCAGCGACTGGCCGGCCCGCAAGGTCAAGGCCGAGCCGCAGATCGTGCTGGGCTATCCCGCCAGGGAAGGCGGCCCGGCCAGCCTGGGCATCGGCAGCGACAAGTTCAGCTTTTTCCTGCGCAATGTGAACAAGGACGGAAGCGGCTGGCTGCAGTCGCTGGGAGACAATCCCAAGCTGATCGATTCCATGCGGGGCGGTGTCACCGCCGTGGCCAAGGCCCTGTCCCAGCGCGGCACGCATACGACAGACACCTATTCCCTGGCCGGTTTCTCCAACGCGCTGGACAAGGCGCATTCCGCTTGCGGAATGTGATGGACTCCAAGCCCACCCTGATCGGCATGGACAAGCCGGCGCTGAAGGCGGCGCTGGCGGGAGCCGGCGTGCCGTCCAGGCAGCTGTCGATGCGGGTGGGGCAGTTGTGGAACTGGATCCATGTCCATGGCGCACGCGACTTCGCCGCCATGACCAATCTGGCCAGGGATTTCCGGGGCCTTCTGGAAAACAGCTTCACCCTGGCGCGGCCGGAAATCGTGACGGCGCAGGTCAGCCAGGACGGCACCCGCAAATGGCTGCTCAGGACCGGCCCCGGCATCGAGTTCGAGACCGTCTATATCCCCGAAGAGGACCGCGGCACGCTCTGTGTTTCGTCCCAGGTCGGCTGCACGCTCACCTGCAAATTCTGCCACACCGGCACCCAGAAGCTGGTGCGCAACCTGACGCCCGCCGAAATCCTGGGTCAGGTCATGATCGCCAAGGATGCGCTTGAGGATTGGCCGTCCACGGCGCCCGACAGAAAAGTCACCAATGTCGTGATGATGGGGATGGGCGAGCCGCTCTACAATTTCGACAATGTAAAGGCGGCCTTGGCCATCGTCACCGATGGCGATGCGCTGGCCCTGTCGAAGCGCCGCGTGACGCTGTCCACCGCCGGCGTGGTGCCGATGATCCCCCGCGCGGGGGCGGAAATCGGCTCCGGCCTGGCGATTTCGCTCCATGCCGTGCGCGACGAACTGCGCGACGTGATCGTGCCCATCAACAAAAAATATCCCATCGCCGAACTTCTCGATGCCTGCCGCAACTATCCCGGCGCGTCGAACGCCCGGCGCATCACCTTCGAATATGTGATGCTGAAGGACGTCAACGACTCCATTACCGACGCGAAGGAACTCGTCCGGCTGGTGAAGGGCATTCCCGCCAAGATCAACCTGATCCCGTTCAACGCCTGGCCCGGCGCGCCCTACCAGTGCAGCGACTGGAGCCAGATCGAGAAATTCGCCGAAGTGGTCAACCGCGCCGGCTATGCGTCCCCGGTTCGCACGCCGCGCGGGCGCGATATCATGGCCGCATGCGGCCAGCTCAAGTCGGAGTCCGTGAAAGAACGCGCCTCGGCCCGGCAGGCGCGTGAAATGGCCGAGGTCCAATCCGCCCAATTGGCGCGGATGCCCAACTGAGATGAACCGTCTCCTGATCGTGCTGGGCCTGGCGCTGGTGGTCGCCGGGCTGCTTTGGCCGTTCCTCGCCCGCCTCGGCCTGGGCCGGCTGCCCGGCGACATCATCATCCGCGGCGAGCATGGCGACTTCTATTTCCCCATCGTCACCTGCCTGGTCATCAGCGCCGTGCTGACGCTGATTTTCTGGATCATCGGCCGGTTCTAGGCGCCGTGTCGCGCCCGCTTGCACTCCGTCCACACCCCCGCGCCGAAACCTTTCCGGAAGATGAAATCCGAACGGAACTCTATTTAAGGATATTGACCATCCTTAAGGATACCGTATATCCGTAATGACCAACTTACGGAGGATTTCCCCATGAGCCCACGCCTCAACGCCCCAGCCCTCGCACCCGCCTTCTACAAGGCCTATTACGATTTCAGCCAGGCCCTCAAAAAGGGCACCCTTGGCGACACCCTGACCGACCTGGTCCATATCCGCGCCTCCCAGATCAACGGCTGCGCCTTTTGCCTGGACATGCATGTGAAGGAAGCGACCATCCATGGCGAGCGGGCGCTTCGCCTGCACCATCTTGCCATCTGGCGGGAATCGCCCCTGTTTAGCCCGCGTGAGCGTGCCGCGCTTGCCTTCACCGAGTCCCTGACCCGGCTTGGCGAGCACGGCGTGCCGGACGACATCTATGAAGAGGCCCGCATGCATTTCAGCGAAAAGGAGCTGACCGAGCTGGCTTTCGTCGTGGTGGAAATCAATGGCTGGAACCGGCTCTCCATCGCCTTCCGCAACCAGCCGGGCACGATGGATGCCATGCTGGGCCTAACGGCGGCCGGG
>Ga0209935_1002335_pt1 | contig 23651 bp, 37 predicted proteins | sample ThiBio_1000_plan_2_FD_183958 | JGI IMG/M metagenome (GOLD analysis project Ga0209935, IMG submission 183958) | Wastewater bioreactor microbial communities from Cape Town, South Africa - Thiocy_cont_1000_plan (SPAdes) | ecosystem: Engineered > Bioreactor > Thiocyanate-remediating >...
GGCGATCCTCCAAAGAGTCCAGGCTGGCACAATGCAGAGTTCGAGGCACAGGCATTCGAGTAGATGCTCATGCTCGGAGTCTCGATGCAGAAGAACTGCACCTTGGTGAGGGAGATGATGTAGTCGGATGCATAGTAGTACGCATACGAGTCAGAGTCGAAGTTGGTCTGGAAACCGTTGTAGGTGTTGAAAGTACCCTGCGCCCAGTTGTTGTTGAGGATGTTGTTCGTGTAGGCGTATTTCGCATCCAAGATGTCGGGCAAGAGACCGTAGGTCGATGAGGCAGTGCCTGCCAAGGTGGTCATGTGAGCCGTGGTGGCATCAAAGTAGTCGGTGCTGTTGAACGTCACTCTCATGATCCTTGTGTCGTCGATGAATCGGTATGTGTCTCCTGATTCCCATTCGATTGTGCCAATATATGAGAATGACGTGTACTGGTTCAAGGTCAAGGTCGGAGGAGGCGAAAACTGATCGATGTTGATGTTTCCGGGAGCCAAGTAAAGAGTTTGGGATGTGGCATTGGCGGCATTGATCTGCGCGAATCCTTGAGGTGAAGCTCCACCCACCAATTGAGAGGCAACAAACAATCCGTTGGTGGGATTGTAAGTGATTCCGCCGTATGCATAGCCCGAGGGAGCCGTGATGAGCGTCGAGATGGTTGGAACCGACCAGTCGATCAATCGAACTCGACCTCCACTCTCTTCCAGCACGAGCATCTTGTTCTCGTTGCCTGCTCCTGCCACTCGCTCGAGAAAGAATGGATTCTTGAATCGGGCGAGAGCTGGAGGTCCGTTGTCGCCTCGATCAGAGGCTCCAGTCGAACGAGTACCGCATGTGCCAGCCACGACCGCGAGTCCATTGCCGACGACTTGATAGATGCAGTGATTGAGAAAGTCTGCCACATACACGTTGCTCCTCGTGGGTCCGATGGCGATCGCTGAAACGGGATTGTGAAGTTGTCCAGGAGTGTCGAGTCGAACCTCGGGAAGCTCTCGATTCGGAAGCATGTAGAATCGTCTGCTGACTCCATCGCACATGTACATGTTGCCTTGCCCATCGACGGCACTCGAGACTGCAAATGGTTGAGGATTGACGTTGAGCTCGAGTTGTCGAATCTCCGACACTCCTGGCTTCAAGATCGCTGGCAACACGATCACCGTGTTCGATGTGCTCTCGCTCACAAACACTCCAAGCGAGTGGCTTGAGATGTCCGTGAAGATTGATTGAGATTGCGACACTTGCACGACGCCGAACGTCGCGGTCGGAAGACCCATCATCACTTGGAACTGGCCGCTCAACGATGCTCCCACTCCTTCGGTCAAGTCGATGCGAATCACTCCGAGTCTCGAGTCGACCACCAACACCGTGCTCGTGTGAGACGTGCTCACGACCGAGATCGCCACTGGATCCGAGATCACGAGAGACGTGAGAGGTCCCGACGACAGCGATGTTTGAGTCGGAGGCGAGGTCGACACGACAATGATGTACGCCGGCGTCATCGCCGACAAGTCCAAGTATCCGACGAAGGCCGTCTTCTGAGCCAAGGCGTTGTCGATTCCGACGAACCACAATCGAGATCCTCCCGAGAGGTTGGGTCGATTCTCGAACGCAATGTCTCGAATGGTCCACGTCGTCGACGAGTAAGCCTGAGACGACTGGTACGCATGGCCAGCGGTGGCGAACCACAAGAATCGATGATTGCCGTCGTCGGCGACGTACACTGTCGATTCGCTGTCGTCGATTGCGGTCGATGTGGGAGAGTTCAAGAGGTTGGTGGCGGTTCCCGACATTCCTCGAACTCCGAACACTGTGGTCGAGCTCGTGGCTCCTGCGTTGAGGAGCTCGATCGTGTGACCAGCGTTGTTGGCGTAGTACACGATGTTCGATGCTGGACTCAATTGAGTGATCGACATTCCGCGAGGAGCTCCGACGTTGGTGGGACACGAGAGACCAGTCGAGGCAGTGTTGATGCCGAAGCCACAACTGGCGTTCTGAGCATTGAACACCTTGGGAATGATAACGTTTTCGAGACCGGTGGGGTATCCTTGAAAGTCAACAGCGATGGTGTCGGCTCCAAAGATCGAGAACGTCAACGCATCGATCGGCAACAAGTTGTAGAATCGCTCGAACTTGCCGTTCGATTGACCGACGAGGATCGCTCCTGGAATGGCCGCCACCGACAAGGCGTTCGACGCAATCGTCGTGCCCACTTGCTCGGTGAGTGTGGTCGCCAGCGCCACGTTGAGGCAGTCGATCAACGACGCCGTGTTGGTCGAGTCGATGACACTCACCAAGTGAGCGTAGCCTGGAACTGCCGACACTCCCTTGAAGGTCGTCGCTCCTTGCTGAACAATCACTTGCGTCACTTGACCGGCGAGGTTCACTCGACCGAGGATGCTCGACGACACCCAGTACAAGTATGAGCTCTGGAGGTCGAACGACAAGTCGATGACCGAGAGGCCCTCGATCGTGAAGTCGACGAGAGTCGTGATGACGGCACCGTTGGCGCTCACCATTCGGATGCGCTTGTTGCCGCTGTCGGCGATGAACACACGACCGCTCGAGTCGACCGCGATCGCTGTCGGCGAGTTGAGGAGCGCCACGAGCGGCGAGCCTCCGTCGCCGCCGTATCCCGACGAGCCGCATTGGCCTGCGACGGTCGAGACGATCGTGGTGGCGAGGTTGATCGAGCGAGCGCAATGGCCTCCGTTCTCGACAAAGTAAAGGCTGCCGCCGAACACCACGCCTCCTTGAGGCTTGTTGATGCTGGTCGATGCGGCCGAGCCTCCTGCAGGAGAGCTGGCTGCCGCACCAGTGCCGGCGAACGCTCGCGGCGCAGTGGTCGTGCCATCGAACGACGAGACGAAGATAAAGTGGTTGGTGCCGTCGGTGAAGAAGATCGAGTTGATCGACGAGAAGGCGATGCCATTGATGGTGCTGGTCGCGTTGGTGGTCGGCGGCACGACCGACGATTGGGCGTACTTGGCCGTGTATCGCGTGCTCGTGATCGCCGGCCCAGCTGCCAACACGAGCGAGACAACCGAGAGAAACACAATCGCAGAGAGCACCAAGGAGGCAGCGGCCAGCGATGACGGCACTCGCGGAACCATCGGTGTTGTTGGGCTCGAGACGACTCGGCGTGCTTGGTGTGTTGATGCAAGTACTCGCGAGGAGAAGTCCAACAAGCTGCATCAATCCAAATGAGAGAGATCAACAATGGCAGAAATTGCTATGCATTCCATCGAGAAGCGGAGCGCTCTCGTGCGATATGCGACATGGGTGTGCGTGCGTGGTAGGTATGAAGTACGCGGTGCGCATGTGCGGCGATGTTGCTATCCTTCTCTTCGCGTCGCGGCCTTCTCTCTTCGTTGTCTTGGAGGCTCGGGAAGCGAGAGAGACATTGAAGACAGGTGGGAGAAGCAGCGGAGATGTGGCACGTACACTGGCGAGGGTGGCAGTGGGTCGAGCGAGGACCGCACACGCAGCAGCGACACACGCGGCAGAGGGACGAGAGGGAGACGAGCGAAACTTACAGGTTGGTTGGCCATCGACAGACCAGGATGAGAGCGACCAGTGATTACTGTTCTTCTCTTCCTTCCGCTCGCTCGCACGCATCTCTTCGAGCAAGATCATCGATTGCGTAACCTTTCTCGCAGTGGACACCACTTCGCCACCACCACCACCGCCTCCCCAATGCTCAAAGTGACTATCAGAACGTGGGGCTCGACCTCGAATCTGGGACCCGGCTTCGATGTGATCGGCTTGGCATTACAGCTGCCACTCGAGTTGCGCGTATTTCTTCGCGCTGCTGAAGAATACAACACCTCCAACGACGCTCGCAGTGATCGCGAGATCGAGCTGAACTACGAGCACCTTGGCGAAGGAGCGGGCAGTGTATCGTCGCGTGTAGCGGACAATCTCATCCTATCGACCGCTGCGACGCTGGCTCGTCGGTTTGGACGAGGTGCGCGAGCCGAATCGAATCGAATCGAATCGAATCACGGTCTCACGCGATGCCAATATCAATGCGTAGTGATGCCATGGGCGCGTGTGGAGAAGATCACGGTCACGAACTCGATACCTCTGGCTCGAGGTCTCGGCAGCTCGGCGGCAGCGATCGTCGCTGGTTGCATGCTTGCGAACCAATTGTGCGAGCTCGAGGTACCGTTTAACACCTCCAATTGAATCGAATCGAATCGAATCGATTGGATTGATTAGGAGTGGTTGGCGCGATTGTAGTTGAGTCGACAACAGCTCGTGGACGAGTGCTGCCGCTTCGAGGGACATCCCGACAACAGCACGCCGAGTCTCGTGGGCGGCATGGTTGCGTGCTTCCAGACGCAGGCGATCGAACACGGTACTCATGAAGCCGAGCCTCACGCAACTCACGGCGCCTCGACCGAGCCACTGGTCGGCTACGTGCCGATCGCATTGAACCCTGGCATCGCTGCGGTGGTCGTGATACCCGAGTTCGAGCTCTCGACCGCCAAGGCTCGCGGTGTCGTACCACAGAGCTTCTCACGCGCCGACCTCGTCTTCAATCTGCAGCGAGTCAGCGTCTTGTGCGCTGGCTTGTCGGCGCACGAACTCGACGTCCGTGTGCTACACGAGGCCATGAAGGATCGCGTTCACCAGCCGTATCGAGCGGCGTTGGTGCCTGGCTTGAGCGAAGCTCTCGAGCTCGATGTCTCGCAGTGTCCGGGTCTGATTGGCGCGTGTCTCTCAGGCGCAGGTCCGACGATCTTGGCGCTGTGCTATCCAGCTACACACGCATCTCAAGTCGGAGAGCGTATCGTTGGTATCTTTGAGCGTCATGGTATTCGATCTCGAGCCTTCGAAGCACCGATCCAAGCATCGGGTGCCACAGTCGAGACGCGAGCCCTTTAGCGACAACCACACGCACGTTGATATGGACATGCACTTGTTGAGTGAGATCATCATTGGTCAGAGCGAATGCGTGTGAGCACTGGTGGATTGTATTCTAACTAGTAACTAGTAACTGCCAAACGGTCTTGCATCCACATCTATTGAATCTGCCAAAGTACCAACTCTATCTATCTATCTATTCAACTATCCAACTATGCATTTGCGAATTGCCTCGTCCACAAAGACGAGGTTATTCAAGAGGTAACTGCCTCCACGAGCGAGGCTGTTACACGGTATCGTAGCCATTGTGCAGATAGCGATGGCGTACAAAGTACACGATACCAGCGATGGCAATCAACACCACCAAGGCACCGCCGATCGATAGCGTGACCCACAGCCATGTGAGCGACGAGCCACTCTTGGGGTTGCAGATCGAGTCGTTGGTGCTGTCGCACGACTGCGAACACGCCCTAATGGTGATCGTATCGCTGTGAGTTTGCGAAGCACTCGCTCACTGGGAGTGAATCTGGGATCAGAGAGATGCACGTACAGTTCTCCCGTGCCGATGTTGCGTGGTTCGTTGCCAGAGAACGTGCTCTTGGTTCCCTGGAACACGAGGATGCTGGCATTGATCGGCGCGAGGTTCGAGCACACGATGGCGCCACCGTTGACGTCGCCAGCCGAGTTGCGCTCAAACTCGTTGTCGGTGAGATAGATGGTCGTATCCGCAGCTCGCGAGAACACGGCACCGGCCTTGTTACCAGTGTTGTCCTCGAACGAGTTTTGCTGCAGATACACGTCGACTACGTGGGCGTTGCTCGTATTCTGCGTATTGCCGTACACCACGACCGAGAGCTCTCGGTTGCTGCGCAGAGTGAGAGAGAACAAGTCAGGCAATTGCACAACGATGCGGAGAGTGCGCGCGCGATGCGTACTCGGAGAACTCATTGGCCGAGACGGTGGCGACTCGAGGAGCCGCAAGCGCCTCGGCGTTGACCGAGTCGAGAATGAGCGAGTAGGCGTTGTTCTCCTCAAAGGTGTTGTTGTTGATCAGCACCGACTGGAAGCGATTGACGGCGACCGACGGCACCGAGTTGTGCGTGAAGCTCGAGTCGCACACGATGGTATCGTATTTCGGATACGGATTCGTGGCCGTCTGCAGCACGTTGATGGCGGCGTTGTACTTGCTGCCGGCTTGCGGCATGTTGTAGTTGAAGGAGTTGGAGCACGCGGTCAACACTTGACCGGCGCCCACCATCGAACCCGCTGCAATGAGACTCGCGGCCGTGTTGTTGTCGAACGTATTGCCCGATACTACGAACGAGCCACTTGTTTGGCCACTAAAGTAGACGGCGATGCTCGCTGCAGTATCATCATAAACCCAATCGAATCAATCGAATCAATCGAATTGACAATATCGAATCAGCTTGAATGATGACATACCAACGATGCCATAAAAGTACGAGTTCGAGATGGTGTTGACTTGAGTCGGTCCAGGCTCGGCACTGATGACTACCGATGCAGTGATGTTCAAGAACGAGCAATCGTCGACTGCGATCATCGTACAACATCAGCAACGACGACGCACACACGATGCCAATGGACGCATTCCAGCAAGGTTAGCATGGTGCTCGCGGCGCGTAAATCGCCTTGTCGGTAGATGCGTACTCAAGAAGGCGGCAGCGAGCGCGGCGTTGGTAGCATAGAGGAAGTTGATGGCTCGCGAGTCGAGCTCGTTGGTCAACGAGATGTCGCGAATGTAGGAGCCACGCAACACGACGTTGGCCGAGTCGGCCTCGATCAAGATCTTCTGCTGGATGTTCTCGATCACGCAACCATCGATCACGATGCCGTAGGTTTGCGAGGGATCATCCAATGCCTGTTGTTGTACGGGAGGTGCCATGTTCTCGACCTCGATGAGTGCCGAGGTGCCGGTGGTCGACGAGATGCCCGTGAAGGTGCATCGCATGACGACGGTCGCGGGAGGCGCTAGGCCAGCTGCGTGTATGATGGTCGACGCCGTGTCCATGCCTACGAACGTCAGACCTTCGATCAAACATCCCGAGGCTTGTACATCGATGCAGTACTGCTCGAGAGCAGGGCATTGGATCGTGGTTGCGGGACCCTCGGTACCTGCGCACCATCATCGAACGTCAGCGCGAGAGAGAGAGCGATTGATTGATTGATTGCGAGAGCGCGAGGGAGGAGTACATACTTCGAATCGTGATGTTTTGCTTCGAGATGACGACCGACGAGAAGTTGTAGGTGCCCGGCAGGAGGATGATGATGTCGTTCGGCACCGCGAGGCCGAGCGCGTACGTGATCGAGGCACACGAGGTGTTGAACGTGGCGCCGCACTCGGGCGAGTCGACGCCATCGACACCGACGAAGATCTCACTTCCGAGACACAGAGCGAGGAGAGTTAGATAGAGTAGAATCACGGTCGTGAGGTTCTTCATCGTGATATATCGACGAGTCAAGCAGTCGTCGTCGTGTGATATGAGAGAGATGTGATGCAGACGAGGGCAGCAAGCGAATGATCGATTCGATTCGATTGATGAAGGAAGGAATCGATCAATATCGGGTTACTGTTCCTATCGTGAGAGCTGAATCATCCTCGCTCGCTGACGCACGTGCATCATAACGCACACGCCCTCACTCGCGCTCCCTCACTCCCTCACTCCCTCACTCACTCTCCCTCGATGGCGACTCGGAGACTCGTATCGTTGATCCACTCGGGCGGCAGGAAGGGCGGCGGTACGATGAAGGGTTCGTCGGGTCTGGCGTTGGCATTCAAGAACGCCTCGGCATTGGCGGATGTACCGAGGTCGCCCAAGGACTTTCTGCTGTCGATACCGTCTGGTTCGTGCAATGATCTGCGCGATGATGATGATGCAGACCAAGCACCCATCAAGATAGAACCGAGTGACTGATATCTCGACTCGTTGTGCACTTGTGCGTAGCCATCACGTACACGACGGCGCGGACATTGGATCGTCGTGCAATCGTCGACTTTGATACGCACGTCGATCGTCTAGGTATCTCACGAACCTTGCTGCTGATGGCGACGAAGACGACGATTATTCTAACGTGCTGCGTGCGTGCGTGTTGCAGCCAAGGGACTGTCGGACTCATCTGAGCACGCAGGAACGTACGAGAACGAGCACGTGAAGGCGCTGCTGCTCCCGACCTTGCAGCACGCGTTGCGACATTACATCACCGAGGCCGATGCGCTGGGAGACTCGCACGAGATACGCATCCACATGACACTCGGCAAGTCGGCGCACACCGATAGCGCCGTCGATGCGTACGCCTTCCTCGAGCAGCTCACCGACATTCCCAAGCCGCCGATCGGCATCGAGATACGCGAGTTCCATCGAGAGAATCCGACGCTCAAGACGCTCGATTGGGTCAGGTTCGTCGTTGCTCGAGTGATCGAATTCTCGACGACGAGGGATGGGTTCTGATAGCGCGAGCGAACAACAGGACTCGCAAGGTGATGGAGGACCAAATGGCGCCCGACGTCAACGAGGTCGTGATGATGGATGGCGACGGCCATCTGTACGAGGGCCTCTCGAGCAACTTCTTTGTGGTCGAGAACGACACGATCGTCACGGCGCCGCCGCAGTACGTTCTCTCGGGCACAATTGCGAGCATGGTACGCAAAGGCTGCAGCGATGAGCCGTGCAGCAGCAGCGAGACCAACCAACGGCATTTGCGGGCGATGGTGATCTGCAGATACTCGAGCAGTGCCGGCGAGAGAATGTCCCGGTTCGCCTCGAACGGCCCTCAGTGCACAACATTGCCAACTGGCAGGGCGCCTTCATCAGCAGCACCAGCCGACAACTGCTGCCGATCGACTTTATCCGAGTCATTCCATCGCACGCCGACAAGGAACCGCCGGAGCAGCAGGAGCAGCAGGCAGCGGCGACCGAGATCGAAGAGTGGTCGTTCAGTGAGATCACGCCACTGGTGCGCAAGCTCGAGAACCTAGTGCGTGCCGTGTTGCAAGCTCGTGCCACGCCGATCATTTGAAGTGGAACGAATGAACCAAATATCCAACCAACAAATATCTGGCGGGAAGAGAGAAATCACGATAAAGGCAATGGTGCGCTCGTCGGCTGCCTTATATATCGCCTCCTCGTCTCTCTGTCTTCGTCTCGTTGCTCGTCTCTTGTCTCTCGTTCTCCTCCTCGCCCTCGCTCCCTCTGCTCGCTCGTGTGCCGCGTGCTGTGCGATTGTTGCAGCGTCGAACTCAAGCGTGCCATGGCCTCCCGATTGCTCCCGGCTCTTGTGCTTCTGGCCATCGTTTTCCTTGCCTCCGGTATGAACGTAGTGCGGCGTGGCGTCGAGCAAGGCGCCTCTCTCGTTCCTCCTGACTGACAACCACCTCCCTCTCCTTGTTGCTCTCCTCGTTACTCTCCCCTTGTTACTCTCCCTCGTTGCTCTCTCCTTGTTACTCCTCGATACTAGCTGCCCCGTCGTCTTCGTGGGACGGCCAGTGGACGGACAACGGCGCCTACGGCCAGTCGTCGTACTTTTGCGGCGACTCGAGCACCGGCGTCTTCTACGGCATCTACTCGGAGGCCGGCTTGTACGTCGGTACGCTCTCGAGCGATGGCTCGTCGGTCAGCGGCACGTGGTACGAGGCGGGCCTCGGCGTGTGCAGCAACGGCAGCTTCTCGTACACGCTCTCGGCCGACAAGACGAGCTACTCGGGCTTCTACACTTGCGCCGAGAACCCGTCGCAGGAGTTCGCTTCGTTCGAGACTCGCATCGCTTCGGCGCGCCCGAGCGCCACGCAGTGCGGCATCCTGAGCCAGCGCTCGCTCGAGACGCTGGTTGGCGACTTCTCCAGCGTCACCAACGTCGTCAACAGCCAGGACTCGTGCGTCCAGAACAACCTCTACGTCGCCTCGTACGACTTCCAGGTGGTCGGCAGCAGCGGTGTCTCGATCGGCATCGGCTACGAGTTCGGCGTCGTGTCGCAAAAGTCGCACCTCGCGCAAGGCTTCGCGCAGGACAACCAGGGCAACTCGTTCGTGACGCTCGACCTCGTGCAGCCCGGCGGCAGCATTCTGCAGCTCTGGTGGTGCGGTGCGGCGCAGAACGCGCACGCCACCGCGTCCGACTTCTCGAACCCCAGCTGCCACTTTACGCGCACGCTGGCGCGCAACTCGCCGCAGCCCGACTTCTGCAACCGCAACCGCTTCCTGAGCCCATTGCCCGAGAGCCAGAACGCGGCACCGGTCGTCGTTTCGTCGCTCGTCTTCGTTGCCATCGCTCTCATCGTGGCTCTCTTCTAAGCTCCTCTTCCCTAACCATATGCTCAGCTCCTCTCGCTCTCGCCCTTGTCCTCGTTCTCGTTCTCCTTCTTCTTCCTCCTCCTTGATCTATCGTCGTATTTCTACGCGTACCCAAGAGCAGTAACAACAAACCTTGTGGTCCTCACTCTTTCTCTTGGTCGTACACTCATTGCTTCGCAATGCGAGAGGCACAGCGAGGAGCGAGGAGGGGGATTGCGCGCTATGTCGATTGATAGAAGCGCCGCCGACGCTCATCGCATCGCACGAGATAGAACGTCCCTGGAAACAGCTCGCTCGTGCTGCCGCGAGGCACGTACACCTCACTAGCGTCGTCAATGTGGCCCGAACACGTGAGCGCTCGCGTGTCGCTGTGCATCGCGACGTGCGCCTCATCGAGTAGCGCCATATGCTCGTCAAACTCCTTGGCACTCTTTCGAACGCGCTGTTCGAGCCTCTCGACGGCACGCCGCAGATTCGCGCGCATGGCCTCGAGCTCGCTGCTGCCTCGGTCGCTCAATCTCATCGAGAACATGGCCGCTGCCATGCCCGATCCATACGAGAACACCACCACACGGTCGCCCTCCTGGACGTGCGTCCTCGAGTGTGAGCTTCAGTCGCGATCGTCATTCTACTGCTGCAGTATCACTTGCACGCGTACCTTGAGCGGCGTCTGGTCGAGATTGTAGATCAGCGATGCCAAGCCGCTGAACACCGAGCCCGTGTACAGATTGCCGAGCTCGCGAGGCAGCAAGGTCGATGGTGCCACCTTTTGCTGGTACTCGACGCGCGAGGCCTTGACGTACGCTTGCTCGAGCGCTCGGTTGCTCAACGACTCCTCACGTCCAACGTGAGAAAACTCTTTGAGCGCCTCCGAGTGCTTGTGGCATCCATTCAAGTAGTCGTTGTAGATCTGTGCCGATGGCGTCGGTCAACGAGTGGCGGCGCCTCTCACTTGTGCTTGGCGCACATACCAATCGACCAAACGACTTTTGCACAATCTTGTTGAACGGCGAATGGAACACGTAGGCTTGTGCATTCTCTTCGGTGAACTCCATGTCCTACCAGCGACATCTCAAACCTGCGGTTGGTTTCATGCAACGCAACGAGCGGCTCGCGAACGAGCGACGTACGTGGAGTCGACGAAACTTGCTTCGATACGTTGCATAGCAAGCATCGAACGCGCGCATGTAGCATTGAATCGAGAGTGGCCCATCCACCACAGGATACGGCGACACGCAAGGCTTGTAAAAGTCGTACACGTGATCCATGTGGATCGCACGCAGGCCTAGCATACGATCGATGAGCGGCCATCCTTGGACGATCGTCGATTCGTTGGTCGTTGCATTGCAGCCGCACCTTGTTCGAACTCGAGTGGAGCATTGGGTCCGAGTAGCATCGCAACCGCACCGCATCCTCCAGTTGGTCTGTGTACAGAATGGCGCGTATCATTAGAGGAGAGAGTACTCAATGCGCCCGATCGTCACGGTGCTGGTGGCATCAATGTGTACCGAGCAGGACCACGTGGATAGCGCGCAATGTCGGTCGTGACTACGAGCGCCAATCGGCCTTCACACGACGAAGACTCGAGCCAGTTGATCGCGTTGAATAGCGCTTGCGTTCCACCGTAGCAAGCATTGTATGTGTCGGTGCCTGAGCCATTCGATCCATTCCTTGATATCAGCTCCATCGAATGAAGCGACAGCATCGCCATCATCGTCGCACACCTTCAATATCGTGGTTGCCGCTGCTCGCGAACAACGTCATCAAGTGCGTCTTGATCGACTTGGACTTGTCGACCAAGCTCTCGGTGCCGACTTCCAATCGTCCAATGCTCTGATAATCCACGTCGTACTCACGCATCAGGGCCGTCACGACCGTGAGCGCCATCGAGATCGCGTCTTCGCGATCGGAACAGAACGACATGCTCTGCTGGCCGAGTCCGATCGTGTACTTGCCAGACGGCGCTCCATCGTGCTCCTCTGTCATCAACACCGCACTCGCGTCGATCATCAGAATGCCGTACGACTGATGATAGAGTCGATGGCGTCTCATGGAATGGCGCCGTGTCGTGTACCGAGTTCGGTTTGTCGCACATAGGCCGGCGGGTAGTAGATTTGTATCGCGAGCAGCCCCACGCGACCAGCGGCGTTGCTGCTACTGCTCACGCCGTTGGTCGAACAGCTCATCAGATCGATGCAATCACACACGCGCGTGCACTTGTTCCACGACACTGCAATCCAACGATGATAACCACGATCGATGCGTGCAAACCAGGAGATGCGAGAGCGAGCGAGCGAGTAACGAAATGAGAGCGAACTGTGTGCGAGCTGCTGTTTGTTTCTGGCTCGATCTCCATCTCCATCTCGAATCCGGCGAGCGATCACACTCATGAGGCTCCTCCTCGCTTCTGAATCTCCTTGGTCCGGACCATCGATTGGTATTGGTGAGCTTGGTTAGGGCACGACTGCGATAGCGAGAGAGGGAGGGAGCAGCGGCCTTGCGGCTTTGCCACTGACCACAGTGAAGATCGGGCCAAACGACCGCTCGCTTCGCTCCGCCATTCCTCCATTCCTTCATTGCTCTGCCGCCACTACACTCTCCCTCCCTCTCATTCGTTTGTGATCGAACACACACACACACACACACACACACACACACACACACACACACCAAGCGCACACACCTCACGAGCGTGCCAATTACAAGATGGCGAACGCAACTCCACTCTCGATGGAGGAATCGATACAAATCGGAGTGCTGTATTCGATGCTACAATCCGCAGGCATCTCGTCGAACGATGATCTCGTTCGCGTGGCGTCGAATGCCCAACCAGATGACCCTCCCAACATCGCTCAGGGTCGTGAGCTACTCGAGCTTTGTCCAGAGCAACGAGCATTGTTCTTGCGCGTCGTCGAGCCTCTTCGTTTGCAAGCAGAACGCAAGGCCAAGGCGATCCACGACGCGCAAGCCGCCGAGCTGCGCCAGCGCCACGAAGCAGCGAACGAAGAGCTCGATCTCGCTCGCGAGCTCATTGGCGTCATGATACAACGACGCTGGGTCAAGATCAAGGACCTGGTCGTGCATCGCAACGCCAATCCTGTGCTCAATGTGCCGAACGCTGCGTGGCATCGAGAGGACGTCGATTCGCTGTGGCCCGCGCCAGGTCAGCCTCGTACGGCGCTGGGTCTGTGCGCTCGCGCCGAGTTTGCCGAGCACTGCCTCGGGGAGCTGCTCGACGCGATCCCTCTACGAGACGCACTGCCGAGAGAGGCGCTCGTTACCGAGCTGCAGCGCGTTGTACACTCGCCCGAGGTTCCGTTGCGTTTCGTGAACCGCATCGTCCGAGAGTATCCCGAGGTCGGGCTCACGAACCATCCGGGCTACCTCACGTCGTTGCTCGCGCGAATCCGAGTCTCTCGCACTCAAGCAAAGAAGTTCCATTCGCTCGAGTCGGTGGTGCTGCAAATGCTTGAGCAATGTACGCGCGCCTCCCCTTTGGTCCAAGCAATGCTCGAGTAGCTTGCTCACGTGCTCGTGGCCTGCACAGGGACTCCACCGCCAACCGAGAGCTCGAGCGCTGCGATCATGGCGATGCCGACTGAGATCTGGACTCATGTCTTCTCGTTCCTGCTTGATCCATCGGATCTGTGGAGCTCGGTCCGAGCATTGATTCACGTGGGCAACGTGTGTCGGTATTGGTGCGTGTCGCCAGTTGCTCGTACGGTTTTGGGTAACGGAACATGAGGAGCTGACTGGTGGATGGATGGGCAGGCACGCAGCAGCATCCTCAGATGACCTCTGGCGCGAGATTGTTTTGCAGACTGCGTGCGTTGAGCCACATACAAACACACAAACATACACACGCAAGAGCGAGCCCTCACATGAGCAATGATGAGCAGATTGGACGACTTGCCTCCCGAGTTCTTGACGGCCGAGTTCGCTACGCGAGTGGGTGGCATGAAGCGCTACTTCACACTGGTCGACAGGTGGTACGCTCGCCAAGCTCCAGTGGACGGCCAGAAGTACCAGAGTCGAGACGATGGCTCTCCTGCACAAGAAGAAGACGGCTTCTGGTATCGCCAGATGAAACGTGGAGCCCAAGCGACTGCGCTAGGTGGAATTCTGGCAACAAGGTACCGCTGGCTCGAGGGCAGCAATCAACACGAACACGAAAGGCTCGGCCTCGACTCACGCCGTATTGGACTGGACGCGCCGCTTGTGACAGCCCTGTTTGGGGAGCCTACACAGCGGCCACGCAGCCGCACGGCTCATCGGACTTTGGCCCGCGAGCTGGTAGCTATGGCACTCTTGCGTTGATGGCAAGGTACGCACTTGGATGTATCGTGCCCGAGAGCCAATACGAACAGTTGGTTGATGGCTGCCGATCTGCTGCTCGCACAGCCCCTTGCTCGTTCCTGCGGGAGTCGTGTGTGCTGCCGGAGGTATCTTGCTCTACCCTGCCATCCCATTCCAGGGCAATCCAACTGATTGTTGATTGTTGATTGAATCGGCGAATGAATTGCCACAGGTGCTGTCGCCACTGTTGGCGCCACTGCCGGCTTCTTGGCCACCAAGGCCATCACGATGCCATTCTCTGGCATCTCGTCACTCATCAAGAAGACCAGTGAACGTCGTGCAAGTATGTTCGATGACATGGATATTGCTCTTGTGGATTGCTCACATTCCATGGCTGTGTGTGCGCCCAAGAGTATCGAGCCGATATGGCGTTCGCCGCACGCCAGAACTCATCGAGCGTTGTGGAAGTGGAGCCGTTCGAGCTTCCAGATGCTGTGATCGTGACGCTCGATTGCTCCGAGGGCCTGCTCGCCTTGAGGGGAATCGCATTCAACGCGAACCACCTCCGAGTGGCAGAGCTCTCGCCAACGGGAGACAAGGCCCCTGGCGTCGTGGTGTCATGCACCGCTGCGCACTCGACCATGGTTGTGGACTTTCTGCAAGTGCCGAGCACGTGGGAGGCCTTCATCGTCGCGGTCCTGATCCAGTCGAAGACGGCAGTCAACGCGCGAATCGCAATCAATGCGTTGACATCGGGAGATCTCGAGAACTCGTTCATGTTCACCGAGCCACTGGTGTCGTATGTGGCACTCGATTCAGGAGACTATACAGGATATCTCATGGCCAAGTACGTCACAATAGCGTGGGTGTCATTGATTGATTGATTGATTGATTGATTGATTGATTGATTGATTGATTGATTGATTGATTGATTGATTGATTGATTGATTGATTGACTGATTAAATGCAGGTTCGTCAAGAAGGATCAAGCATGGTTGTATGTGCCTCTTCGAATCGGCACCCACGAGGAAGGCGACATTGTTGATCGAGCGAGTACCTTCCATCTCAATCAACCGGACTTTGCATCGGCTCGCTTCTCGACCGAGACCTTCTGATCTCGCGAGAGCCTTGCCATACGCCTGCGTGAGCGGCATGGCTGATTTGACTCATGACTGATTGACTCCTCTCTCTATGTATGACTTAGCATTCGTATACAAGCGTTGACTCGACTCGTTATTTTGTTGTTCAATCCAACCATGGATTCGTCATTCGTGTGGAGGGAGGGACCTCGTGATGTTGATGATCGATTGATTGTTCGTTCGTGTCTTCGTTGGCTGCGCATCTCGTCTTGTACTCATCCACGACCATCACAACCACAACCACAATCACCACAACCACTTCAACCAAGAGCAAGACAGTGAAGCAATGCGATATTCGATATGCGTTGTATTGTTGGCTGTCCTATCGATAGCCTTGGCGTTCGAGCCCGAAGCAACTGAACTATCGCCATCGAATGAGAGTGCGTGCGATTGTTGATCTCACGTGCATCACGTACACCTATCATACTCAAATCGAATGGATGACTGGGGGCGTATCTCAGATACACCAACGAACAGCACATGGAGCTCCAACTATATGATACTCAAGGAGTTCTACGATGCAACCAATGGCGACAACTGGACATTCAATCGCAACGTACGATGCTGCTGATGATGCAATGTCGATACCAAAGTATCCTGGTCTCTTTGTGAGTGTACGCTCTTGAATACCGCCTGAATACGTGTGTGTGTGTATGTGGATGCGTGTATGTGGATGTAGTGGTTGAAGGGTGAGCCGTGTCCAACGGGGAATTGGTATGGCATCTTCTGTCAGCAGGAGAGGGTGATCCTCATGTACGTGCATGCTGGCTGCTCAAGGAGCTCGACCAACTATCTCTCGAACTCACGCATACAAACACACACGCACGATATGTAGCTATCTACCTCGTAATCGACTCGTCGGGACGTTGCCTTCGAGTCTCGGCGACCTCGCGGTCGCATACGATGCATTCGAGCTCTTCTTTAGTGGCAACCAACTACGAGGAACGATACCCGAGTCGCTGGCTCGATACAACACGTCGGCCTTGAGTCTGACGTTCACCGAGAACAACTTCAGTGGAGCCGTGCCTGAGTCTCTCGTACTCTCGACCTCGCTGCAGAACCTATCACTTCGAGGCAATCGAATCACTTCGATCAGCAACAAGATCTTTGAGTCGGAGAATCTCGCGCTGCTGTACGAGAGAGCGAGCGCGAGAGAGCGACTCACGCACTCTCTATCAAGCTCGCAATCCAAACCCTGACTGATGATGATGATGATGGCGTGCTGATTGACTCATGGGCTGATGAGATAGTAACGTGGCTGCCAACCGAGACCTCGTACTCGAGCTACCCGAGAGCTTCCCGACCAATTGTCAGCTGTACTACTTGTGCGTGCCGCGAACCCACTCACGATTCTCGATTGGTATGCGTCATCTCATTCTCAACGTCCGGTGAGATCTCCAGAGACATCTCAGGAACCAAAGCACGTGGCACATGGAGTCCCACGATCAAGAACTGCAAGGGGTTCAAGACCTTGGTCTTCAGCAGCACGCAAGTCTCGGGCCAGCTGTTGCCCGAGCTGTTCTCGTTCGTGAACTTGACCACACTCGATGCTGCTGGCTCCAATCTTTCAGGCTCCATTCCGACTGAGATCGGAGATGCACGATCGCTCATGCAAATGTATGACACATGAATGAGCGAGCGCCAGCACACATGGATTCGGCCAGTAACTAATACCTCGGCCGAGAGCACAGCGACATCTCGATTCGCAAGCTGATGGGCACACTACCGACGCAACTGGCGCAGCTCAGCAACTTGCGTCTGTTTCACATGGGCTACACGCAAGTGTCAGGCACCATTCCCACGCCATTCATGCAGCTGCCGCAGCTCGAATCACTGTACGTGCATCGAGTGCTGCATTCATCGGACTGCACTACTCACTCACTCTCACTCTGCCCAGGTACCTCCCATTCTGTCGATTGAAAGGAGCCATTCAATCGTGGGGCCATAAGCGCTTCACAACCATGTACGTATCGAATCGTAAGCTCTCTCTCTCTCTCTCTCGTGCTTGAAGCTGAACCTTGCATGGGTGTGCACACAACAGCGCCGTGATGGGAAACATGCTCTCGGGCTCACTCAGGTCATTCTCGGGCATGACGAATCTCACGTACTTTGCAGTACAACTCAACAAGTTCACCGGACCTCTTCCAGACATTAGCCGAAGTCCATTACTCGCCACGTTGTACGTACAAGCAGTTATTTGCCATCGCGCAGCGTGCTTTACACTCATTCATACACTCACTGAGTCATTCATGAACTTCTCAAGTCTGGCTTCTGATAACGCCTTCACGGGCTCGGTACCCAACACGGGTGAGCTGCTGTATCTGACCAACTTTGTGTTGGCGAACAACTCGCTCTCGGGCTCTATTCCAACCTCGCTAGCTCCGAACCTGACGCGCTTGGGTCTATTTAACAACTCGCTAACTGGACCAATTCCTACTACGATATGCCAGCTGTCGTCGCTCGAAAGCCTCGGCTTGCGCGACAACTCACTCAAAGGCGTGGTTCCGTCCTGTCTCTTCACGTTGACCAAGCTGCGTTTACTGTACGAGCCGACCAACAGTGCGGTGCTTGCAATTTCTCTCACTCGAAAGGGCGTGGTACTGGCGGCTGGCGGCTGGCGCCTGGCCTACGATACAGTGATCTCTTCAACACCAAGAACCTCACTGGCTCGATCCCGAGCGAATTCAACATGCCAGAGTTGCGCGAGTTGTTCCTGGCCAACAACGAGTTCCTCGGCGAGCTGCCTGAATCTCTTGGCAACAGCAAGCAGCTGACCATCTTGTACGCACTAACTACTTGCCTGCTCGTCTCTCTCGACCCTCACTGACTGATATGGAGATGGTGGTGCCATCCACCGCCCCCAATCTCTGCAGGTCGCTCGACAACAACTCGTTCCGCGGCACGTTGCCTTCGTTCTTGTGCGAGTTGCGACAACTCACTCACATGTACGGCCGAGATCTCGCGGTTGCAACCGCACGAGCACAGACCGTTGTAGCTGCTATCACACTACTAAATCCAACCTGTGTCACGTACACCTTCCTACCAACTGAACAGAGGAATGGAGAACAATGACTTCTTTATGTCGCTGCCACCGTGCTACGGAAACCTCACCAAGTTGCGCACGCTGTACCTGGACAAAAACTATCTCATTGAACCTATTCCGCGCGAGTGGGGTGGAATGGCTCAACTCGTCGAGCTGTACGCAATATGAGCGTGCGCTGGCTCACTTGTACCGGCTGGTTTCAACTCATTGTACTATTTTGGTGGACGGCATCAGTGGGTTGAACTACAACCAAATCTCCGGTGTTCCGAGCGAGATTGGGCGGCTGACGAAGCTCGAAGTATTGTACGTCAAGTCGAGAACGGTCTCACCACCATCTCGATCTATCATCCTCCCCTGCAGAGCAACGCTGATGCCCTTTCCTGCTCCAGGCGGCTGATGGAAACTGCTGTCGAATCACTGCCGGCCTCCATCGGCAAACTTTCAAAGCTACGAGTCATGTATGTCATGCTATGGAGGCCATAGCAGCAGAGTGTGTATCGGTGCGGCACACCAGTATTCACCACTCGCTCGTTGGTGCAGTTGGTTGACGAACTCTAGACTCAAATGGCTACCAAGGAGCATCTGTAATTTAACGAAGCTTGAGTTCATGTACGTGTGGATGTGCTTCCTCGCCAACTGGATACCATACGATGACTGACAACCGCGAGCTTGGTGATACAATAGTGAGGTTGGCGATTGCAAGTTGAGACTGTTTCACGATTGCTTGAATGCTCCCAATCTTACAGTGCTGTACGTCCGAGTGTCGCTTGTGAGTGTGTGTGCGTGCCTTCTCATCCTTGCAGCCACCTCCAGACGCCTCTCAGGAAACCCGCTGATTGGTTCGCTCCCGGTGAGTGTGTGCAACTCACCCAAACTGGAGCGCTATTACGTGGAGCACACGCTCTTGTCGGGAACAGTACCGCGATGCTACGAAACGCTAACAAATCTCCTTGCTCTGTACGTCGCCTCCTCCCCTCACGAGTTAGAAGCTCGCGAGGAACTCACCTTGCTGGTTGGCACGCAGTGGTTTGAACGAGGCAAAGTTGACGGGTGACTTTGTATCACTTTACAACATGACGAGACTCGAGCATTTATTCCTGGGCTTCAACCTGCTCACGGGCACTGCGCCGTACTCACGTTCACAAAATCTTCAGACATAGTACGTCGTGTGCTGCCAACTGAGAATGCCACCGGCCAGAAGCACTAAACCTTACCAACCTTGGTGCAGCTCAATTCAGAGCAACAGATTCTATGGCACACTGCCCCCGTTCCCTCCATCGCTGACTATTCTCGAGGCAGGAGAAAACCAGCTCACGGGCACGCTGCCAGAAGGCCCGTTCAAGAATCAAAACATGATTCGCATGTATGCTGAACACACACACTCACACTCACTCGCCATGCACGGTCTCGCACTCGCATACTCATTCACTGTCTCTCGGTCGATAGTACGCTGGGAAGCAATGCCTTGACTGGCACCCTTCCTGAAGGCCCGTTCAGCCCGAAGCTCGAGTTGCTCGATGTGAACACCAACAATCTCACGGGTACTCTTCCGTACTTCTTTCTCGGATTCGCGGCCAAGCGCGTGTTTGTGCAAGCCAATCGGCTCAACGGAACGATTCCACACGAGTGGTTCTCGACACAGCTCGAGGAAATGTACGTGGTGGCGGAGCGGTGGTTGGTGCACTTGTTGCTTGCATGCTTACCAGTCGATCACGTGCGTGCGTGCGTGTGGGTTTGGGTGCCAGCAACTTTGGCGACAACGAGTTCGAGGGAACGCTGCCCAGTTTCGAGGGAGCTGCCAAATGGGCACCCAAGCTGCGAGTGGTGTCGTTCGCCGATAATCGGCTCGTGGGAACCATACCATCTCGCCTCGCTGGCTTGGTGACGCTCGAGCAGTTGGTACTGCGGAACAACCGGCTCAATGGCACCGTACCTTCGGATCTCGGGCAGCAGTTCTACTCGCGCGAAGCCGCCGGCCAGGCGCTCTCGTACTATCGTAGCTTGACGCTCGTCGACGTGTCGCTCAACGCCGACCTCACGGGCTCGATACCCGACGCGATGCTGTCGCTACCGTCGCTCCAGGTGCTGGCATTCGAGGGCAACCTCCGCATGCGAGCGCCCGAGAACTCGAGCGCCTACGCCGGCTTCCGGCCGACGAACGTCTTTTTCGAGTGGAACAACACGCTGTTGTGTCCTCAGCTGCGCGGGCCTCGTGTGCTGCTCATGAGCCCGCCGTACTTGAATTACCTCGGCTGCATCTGCAAGTCCGGATACGGCGAACCGCCGTTCGAGTGTGAGCCGTGTCCGCGGCATGCCTTGTGCTCGCAGAACGAAACCGTCTGGGCCATCGGCTTCTATCCGCAATGTCGCCAGCCGGCTGACACCACCAACACCAAAGCCTCCGACATGTGGCACGCAACGCTCGGGCCGTGCTACTTTGGTGCGCCGCTGAGTGCGTTCGCCAACGTCATTCCGTGTCCATCACGGCGATGCAATCCGTTGGGAACGTGCGCCTTCGTCGCAGGAGAGGGCCTCAATTGCACGTCGGTATGCGCCCAAGGTTACACGGGCCGCCTGTGCACCGACTGTGATCCAGGCTACTACTCGATCGAGAGTCTCTGCCGCGAATGCCCGCCGTCTGGCAGCTCTTCGTGGATCTGGTGGTCTGTGACTGCCGCAGTCTTGTGGTTGGTCGTCGTGCTCACGTCAGCCAGCTCTTCCATCGTACTGAGCACCATCTCTACCATGAGTGTACGTGGAACAACAAGAACCTATCTATCATATGGCAACGAGCTGCATCTGATGGTCGTCGTCGTGGTGGTGGCGGTCGTCGTGTGCAGTTTGTCGTGCTACTATGGCTGGTCAACGAGGCTCCCGCATGGTTGCTGTACTTTACGACCCTGATTCTCGTGGCCGTGATGATCAACGTCACCACGTGTTGGATAGCCAAACGCATCACCAGGATCGCCGAGCTCAAGGTCACAGCCATTCCGGTCGGAGCCACCGAGAGCCTGCTCTTCTTGTACGTTGCAACCACCGCCAGTCTGCTGGTGCCACGAACAAGACACTAATGCTCGAGCGACACTCCCACCAACGAAGCGTGCAAGCCTCGAGTGCCGTCGGCAGCAACGTGTTTGCCGTCGAGTACAACCGATTCATTCCACAGATTGCGGGCCTCGAGTGCTACTCGGACGTGTTCGACTTTTACGGCCGCTTCGTCATGTTGCTCCTGGTGCCGATTGCGCTCGCTGCTTCGTTGTTCGTCGGTTACATGGTTTGGTTGGCACGCCACGCCATCGTACACTTGTGCCGTCGGCTCATCCGAAGCCGCCGTGCCGAAGGCACCGGTGATAGGGAGCGCGAGACCGCGAGCTCGCTCAGCTACGATAACCTGGAGCCGCTCGTGCCCGTGTTCGACAGTAACGACGATGAAGGCGAAATGACTGCGGCGCAACCACAACAGAAACCGACCTTTACGGCCAAGGCGCGAACGGTATTGATACAACACGTCAATACCTTCTTGATCCTTACGTCGATCTTGTACTTTCAACTTGCTCGTACGTCGCTCATCACAAACCCAATCCGCACGCATCAACTCAACTCAACTCAACTCAACTCAACTCAACTCAATCTCTGGTGATCGCAGTATCAATCTTGCAGAACTTTTCGTGTACCGCCGACGGCTTCTTGGCAGCGGCACCATACATTGAATGCGGCTCATTCTCGCTCTCCAGCATCGAGGATTCAACGTGGGCATGGCTCTTCTACACGTCACTCGTGGCTGCCGTGGTGTACGTCGCCGGATTCCCGTTGCTGTGGCTGGCGCTGCTGCTGCACACGTGGCGCCGCCGGTCCATGTACAAGCGCGACGTGCGCAACTGCATCGGCTTCTTGTATGTCGGCTTCCGCTCGAGTTGCTGGATGTGGTACCTCGTGCAAACCGTGCGCTTGATCGCGCTCGTCGCCACGGCAGCCTTCACACCGCAAGGCTCGCTCGCACGTCTCCTCACGATCGGCGCCATCTTCCTCGGATCGCTCGTGCTGCACCTCCTTGTGCAACCGTACGCGTCGCGGGTCGAAAATTACGCCGAGACCTTCTCGTTGTCGATGCTGATTCTCGTACAAGCAAGCACCGCCTACGTCGAGACCGTCGCCGTGGCCGAGACCTACTTTGGCCAATCGGGGCTGCAAGAACGCCCGCTCAATGTCGAGGCCGCCATCAACTTTGTCACCGGTACCTGCTTCCTCTACCACTCCTGGATTCACTGCAACTGCGTGCTAATCAGAGCTCGTTGCACGCACACAGCCACAACTGCCGTAACACTGGGCGTGCTGTTGGCCTCGCTGCTGCAGCCTACCTTCGTCGCGGTGCTGCATCTCGTGCGAAACCTTGTGCAGAGAGCCTTCCCGGAACTCACTCCGCGCATTCGCGACTGGATGGCGGCTCACAAGCGCGTCACCACCGACGACGAGCCAGGCCATGCCGAGATCGCCGATCCCGACCATCTCGCAGGCGACGCACTCGCTTCCTCGTGGCACGAAGAGGCATCGCTCGATAGCTCGCTGTATGACTCGATGGAGGGATTAGTTGACTGAATAGGACGAGACCTGGTGCTGTGTACTCTTGCTTCACTAGTAATCCCAGCAAGTCTCACAAGAATCTCGATACAATCTGTGAGGGAGAGATTGGAGATCAATGAGTTGATTGGGTGGTGCGATTGGAGATGTATTCAGAGAGACAACAAGAGAAGGGGAGGGAGGAGAGAGAATCAATCTATCAACACAAGAATCAACACAAACACACAGAGAGGCTCTCAAACCATCAACACACCAATCTCAATCTCACACTCACATTCACGAGAGAGAGGAGAGGTCTTACACTTGTTGAGCAAGCTTGCGCTCCATCAACGCCACGCTCGTGGTGACCCACGTTCCATATCCCAAGCCATCAGCCACCAACTTGCCGATCGGGCGAACGAATCCTCGCATGATGTGGATCGT
>Ga0209935_1002336_pt1 | contig 23651 bp, 23 predicted proteins | sample ThiBio_1000_plan_2_FD_183958 | JGI IMG/M metagenome (GOLD analysis project Ga0209935, IMG submission 183958) | Wastewater bioreactor microbial communities from Cape Town, South Africa - Thiocy_cont_1000_plan (SPAdes) | ecosystem: Engineered > Bioreactor > Thiocyanate-remediating >...
TCTATCTATCTATCTATCTATCTATCTATCTATCTATCTATCTATCTATCTATCTATCTATCTATCTATCTATCTATCTATCTATCTATCTATCTATCTATCTATCTATCTATCTATCTATCTATCTCGTTTCAACGACCTCCTCCTCGACCAATCGACTCGATGAAGGATTGCACTTGTCTCGCATCCCATCGTCGATCCTCCTCGTCGACGATCAAGTGATCCACGAGCTCTTGAATCTCCGAGTGTCGTATCGCCCTCATGTCGGCCTCTCGCCTTTCTCTCTCGGACACCATTCGAAAGTCTCGTCCTGCCACTCGCACAAGCTGAGCTCCTGGATTCGGAGGGCGACCTGACGACATCTCGCATGCCATCACTCCAAGAGAGAACATGTCTGCCGCCCTTCCTCGTTCTGCTCCTTCGATCGCCATCTCGGGAGCCATGTACAACGGGGTCCCAGTGCCGAATCCCGACAGCGTTCGAGTGGCTCGGCGAGTGGCTCGAATCACATGAGCTTCGCCGAGATCTCCGATCTTCGCTCGTCCCGATCCATCGATCAACACGTTCTTGGGCTTCAAGTCCAGATGCAAGATCGGTGGCGTGCGAGAGTGATGCAAGTAAACCAGTGCTCGACTCACATCGAGCAAGATCGATGCGATTCGATCGAGTGTCATTGGTGCTCCTTCTCGAGGAATCGCTCCTCCAGGATAGATCTCGTCGTGGAGAGATCCTCGTTCCATCAGCTCGAGCACCAGGAATCGAGGCTCGTCGTTCAATGATCGATCGACTCCCACTCCGAAGAACATCACAATGTTCGGATGTCGGATCGACGAGTTGATCGAGCACTCCTTGATGAAGTCTTGAAGAACTCTCCCTCGAGATGCAGTGTCGAGAGCTCCTCCCATGGCTCGGAGAGCTGCAGCATCGGTGGCCATGAAGAACAATCTCTTGGCTGCGACGGGAGTCGAGTTGTTCCACGTGGCCCGCTTCACTTCGCCGAGAGCTCCTGATCCGAGATGCGAGCTCTCGTCGATCGTCAAGTGATCGAGTGGAATCATCCATCGATGGTCGATCTCTTGTTGTTGTCGATGATGATGACCATCGCGAGATGATAGATGATCTTGAGTCGCAATCCAATCGTGATGGCCCAATCCAATCAGTTGGTAATGGCCGAGTGATCGCGAGAACGAACAAGGAGAGGCTACCAGTCAGACATACCATCAGACCGCTCAGTAGTAAGGATCGCCTCGGCGAGATCTCTTGCTCGAACCTCGGCAACGGCGAGAAGGCATTTGGTTTCAGTCAGGGCTGCCAGCCGACCATTGCGACGGTATGAGCTTCCTCCGCAACGGTGAAACAGCAAACGGGGCGTACCTTGAGTCACCTGCTCAAGTTCCACGACAACCGTTGATGCAATCTCAACAAGAAGGTCTGATGCGGCAACGCTAAGGGTGTCAGGCAGTAGAGGTTGTATCGAACGTAGCTCTTGAAGTATCGCGGCGGTGACTGTGTGATGGCCAGCAGCGTGGTTACAATGTTGCTCTCACAAAACAAGCGGCGCAAGGGAGCCGTACGTTGGGGATTTGAGTGTCTAGCCGACACCAAGTCTTGGCGAGCTCGTTCGACCTCCCCGAATGCAAGATGAGTGTAGCCTCGCTCAACGGTGGCCTCGACGAGTAATGGGTCAAGCGCAAGTGCTTCGCTGAAATCTGACAGTGATTTCTCCAAGTAATTCTTTCTACGCCCAGGAGTGATGAACGTCGGGACTGGTTCGAGGAGAGCGAGATCTCGAAGAGTCTGCCCTCTCCAGAGCCGGGGCAAAGCGGTATCACCAAGCGCTGAAACGGCCAATCTCACGTCAATCTCTTCAGTGAGATACTGAAGGGCGTTCTCGAGGTGGTCCCTCGATTGCTTGAGCCTTCGAGCGCGGCAAAAGGCTCTGCCCAATCCCAAGCATGCTCTGCCGCTCATTGGCTCAAGTCGAGCCACTTCATGAAAGTCGCTTATCGCTGCGTCGATCTGGTTGTGCTTCAAGAACGCAAGACCGCGATTGAAGAACGCGTCAGAGTAACCGTGCCGGAGGGAGATGGCGCTTTCAAAGTCACAAATGGCTCGCTCGATCTTGTTGTGGGTTAAGAAGGCAAGGCCTCTGCTGAAGAACGCCATTGCGTCCTTTGGGTTGCGGGCGATGGCTTGATTGTAGTCTTGGATCGCCAGCTCGAGCTTACGAAGCGCAAGGTGCGCGTTACCTCGGTTGTGGAAGGCAGCAGCGAGCGTGGGATTGAGCTCGATGGCTTGGTTGTAGTCTTGGAGTGCCAGCTCGGGCTTACGAAGCGCAAGGTGCGCGTTACCTCGGTTGTGGAAGGCAGCAGCGAGCGTGGGATTGAGCTCGATGGCTTGGTTGTACTTGACTATCGCTCCCTCGAAGTCCTTGTTGGTGTGGAGTTGAATTCCATCCTTCAAGATGGTAGCCACATCACGATTATCCATCAAACAACAGGGGACGCAAGGAACACTCTGAGTACGTCCCGACGCTGCGCCCTGATGCTTCTCACTGTCGCGAAAGTTGGAGCTTAGGCCTTGGTTTGCTTTTCGGTGCGAGCGTGGCCCGTAAACAAACCACGGCCTTGGGTCGCCGTTCTTCGTTTGCCATGGCGGAAGCACGCGCGACTGTGTGGCTACTGCTCGTGGCCGCTAGCTTGGCTTCGGGCATGGCTGTTCCTGCTGATCAAAGTACGAGCCCATGTCTTTCGCTATTGGGTGCTGCCTAATGGTTGTGTTCCAAAGGACAAACTCTCGTGGACCTGTACGGCTCCACCCAAGGAGAAAACTGGAAGAGTAGCACTCGCTGGCTGGAAGGCGATCCCTGTTCCGACCTATGGTTTGGCGTTTTATGTGTTGATGGAGCCATTACAACCTTGTACGCCTGTTGTTGCTACGAAACACTACCACATTCTCACGCACGTGTAGGTCGTTGCCCGACAACCAGCTGGCTGGCACTCTACCATCATCAATTGGTAATCTGAGCAATCTATCTCAGTTGTTCGCAACATTCCCCACGACTGTTCCCCGCGAACCATCCTTCGGGTGGAGCTCACCACAACTTCCTCCATTGGATTGTATGGCCGTAGGTTGCTCAATGACAATCAATTGAGTGGCACAATACCAGCATCGATTGGCGGTCTTGTTTCCCTCGAAGTAATGTATGTTAGGAGAGAAATACTTTCTGCGCATACGCCTATGTATTTATGAGGGTTGTATTCCAGATATTTGTACGAGAATCAACTTACCGGCACCATTCCATCGTCGTTTGGCTCTCTTACAACGCTTTGTGAGGTGTACGTCGCCCACTGCCTCCCAGGGTATCAATATCCCACAATGTTCACTGCATGGAGGATACTCTCCAGGGCGCTAAGCTCCAACTTTCTTGAGGGAACCATTCCTGTGATAGGTTCTCCCAAGCGGCTTGCGTACTTGTACGGCTCCCACGTACTCTCCGTACGCTCTTCCTTCTCATCGCTCGCCTCTCTAGGTACTTGCAAGATAATCAACTGAGCGGTTTCCTTGGCGAATGGCTCCCCAACTCAAGTCGGCTCGTCACATTGGTATGAAGTCTAAGAGTCCTCAGTATCTCCATCAGTGCTCCTTATCCGTATGATACTGATACCGCAGTACTATAGAATCTGACCTACAACCGGCTCTCAGGATCGATTCCGAATTGGCCGCAAGGAGGCGCTCTGCAACACCTGTTATTGGCGAACAACAGCTTCACTGGCAGCTTGCCACAGTTTTTAGAACAAGAACCCCATGGCATAACAGTCGACCTACGTAATAACTCCTTTTCATGCCCACTCCCAGCATGGTGTGGGCCGTCACCAGAGGGTAATGGCATGTGCCTTCCTTGTGGTACGTGAACCAGTGACCTGTATATACCGCCTTTGACAGCTGATACTCATGACATTCAAACTGCTTCAGAGACCCCCTCATCGTTTCCACTATGGGCAGCGTTTGCGTTATTGTTCAGTGGGATCGGAGTAGTACTCCTATTAGCTATCGTTGCAATAGGCGTGTACATACGGAAGAGCCGCTCCACAAAGCAAACCACGAATACGGTCAGGAATTCGCTTGTATCATACAATGATACAATGGCCGGGCCTATTCAATGAACGCCCTCAATGATGGGCAATGGCCTTTCCAACTCCACAGCGCACCGGTGGGGTTTCCGATCAATACGTCACATTCCTCCCGTCCAGCGAAGCGATATCTCTCACGTATCGATCACTCGAACTTGGTGGGTGCCCTGATGAGTCGTCCTCGACGTGATCGGTTGCTGGCACTCGGCACAGTCATGTCCTGCGAGTCCTCAGTCGTCGTGGATTGTGGTACTGTTGATGTCGTTGTCGTAGTTGAGGTCATCGTAGCTGACGTCTCAGCTGCAGGTTCCTCAGCGACAATTGTCTCGCGGACCGGTTCCGGTTCCTCGTCCGGTTGATCGTCGTCGGGCTCACTTGTCCGACGGCGCTTGGCTGCTTGCTCATCCCCCTGATCGTGGTGGTGCTCTCCACGAAGCATGGCGAGTCGATGGAACTCATCGGCGGCAGGCGACGATGCGAGTTGAGAGGCCTTGACCCAGATGGGTCGAGCGTATCCTTCTCGTTCGACGCGGTACTGTTCTTGTCCTTCGTGCACTCGGTGCTCGGTGATGCGTCGAATCTCATGCTCTCCTCCTTGCGCTCGTGCTCGCTTGCGTCCTCTCTTGCCCGGGTTGATGGCTCGTTCTTCGTGCTCCTTCATCTCCTCCCATCCAGGACGAGTTATCTCCGTGAGAGAAATCGTCCGATCAGTGTACGGGCTGAGTCGCGACTTGTTGTAGGTGCGAGGCTTGCCGTTCGAGTACAGTATCGTGACCGTGTTGTTGTCGTTGTCCTTGAGAACGGAGAACGGTCCAACCCAGGGTACGTCGAGCTTGCCCTTGGAATCCTTGAACAGCAATACGAGATCTCCGTTCTGATACGAGGTCTGCGGCTTGGCTGCCTTGTTGAAGTTGCGTTCCTGTCGCTTGGCGGCTCTCGCTCGGTTCTCTTGTGCCTGAGCGCGTATCTCGTTCCAGTACTTGATGTTGTGCGTTCGCCAGTTGTCCGGATCGATAGCATCCAATCGATCGGTGCACAGCAGACGTTCCCCAACGGTGTACGGCTCTCGACCAAACATCATGAAGAATGGTGTTTGTTGTGTCGACTCCTGACGCGAGGTGTTGTACACGTTGGTGGCATACGGCAAGTAGGCGTCCCAGTCGTTCTTCTTCTTGTTGACGACCGACGATAGGATGTCGCACAGCGTCTTGTTGAAACGCTCGGTGAGTCCGTTGGTGGCTGGATGTTGTCCACTCGTGAGCAATCGCTTGATCTCAAGGTCGGTGCACGGTGCATTGTTGATCTTGGCAACGAACGGTGTTCCTCGATCGGTGAGGATCTCACGCGGTGCGCCATACACGAGTATCACATCGTTGAGCAACACTCGAGCAATCTCATCCGCGTCCTCCTTCTTGATGGCTGCTGTGATGGCGTAGCGAGTGAAATGGTCGGTGATAACCACGACTCCGATGTGGCCCTTGTCGCGAAGCCCTTGAGTACATCCATGCTGATCCTCGACCAAGGTGCGTCAGCGCTGAGTATCGGTCGGAGGAGACCGTCTTGCTTCGGCTTCAGCTTGCGGCAGAGGCAGTGCTGGCAGCTCTTGACCCACTTGATGCCGTCCGTGCCCATGCGTCTCCAGTAGTACTTGGCGTACAGGCGTGCGAGTGTTCGAGAGGTTCCCATGTGTCCGGCGTGCTCGTGGCACAGGCGGAGTACAGGATCTTGCAGCTTCTTCGGTACGACGAGGCAGTGGCGTATCGGCAGGTTCCCAGTCGCTGGTCGCACGAGGTACAAGAGATTGTCGATGATCGTCATGACAGTAGATAGCGTAGCGATGCGCAATCGCTTGCTCGTCGGCCAGTGTTCGGTATGTGATCCATCCTCGTCCTCGATGAACGTGATGTGGTCGTTGACCTCCTCGTCCTCTCGCTGCAGTTGTGCTAACGTGCTCGTGAGTTCGCTGTCGAAGCTGTTCGATAGCGATACTGGCGCGTCGGTCGTCCGATAATCGAAATCCTCGAGTATCTCGGCATCGGTGTCCTGATCATTGGCGCCAGCGTCGTGCGTAACTTGTACGACACAGACTCGTCCAGTGTCGGGTGGATTCCTGCTGAGTGCGTCGGCGTCGGTGTTCAACTCGCCCTTCTTGTAGACGATGTCAACGGTGCCAAACTCGCTCAGCTTCATGGCCCAACGGAGCAACTTGGCGTTGCCATCCTTGTGCTTCATCAGCCATTGGAGTGGTCGATGATCCGAGTAGATCTTGAAATGCGCGTTCAAGAGGTACTGTCGCCAACGTTGTACTGCGTAGATGATCGCAAGGCACTCGTTCTCAATCGTTGCTCTGCGTTGTTCAGAGTCCGAGAGTCGACGGCTGCCGTAAGCGATTACTCGCTCGTGTCCATCGTCGTCGAGTTGCGATAGCACGGCTCCAATACCCACGTTGGATGCATCGGTCTTGACGATGAATGGTCGGTCCATTCGGGCCTGAGCCAACGTCGGTGCCTCGATGAGACGTTGCTTGAGCGTGTTGAAGGCGATCTCTCGCTCTTGCGTCCAGGTGAATGATTCGTTCTTGCGGAGCTCCAGAAGTGGTGCCGCGACCTGCGCAAAGTTCGGTACGAATCGGCGGTAGTACGATGCGAGGCCGATGAACTCCTGGACGTTCTTGATCGTCTTCGGCGTTGGAAAGTCTCGCACAGCCGAGATCTTGGCTGGATCGGTTCGGATGCCTTGACCCGACACGACATGACCGAGGTACGTGATCTCCGGTTGCGCGAATGAACACTTGGACAGTCGGACTTGCATGTTGGCTTGTCGCAGACGTTCTAATACTTGCTGCACATGTACGATATGCTCCTCCAGTGTGGTAGAGAAAATGCAAATATCGTCCACGAACGAGAGAACGTTGTCGAGACCTGCCAGAACGCGGTTCATGGTATGACAGAACGTGCTTGGTGCTCCCGTAAGACCGAATGGCGTCACGCGCCACTCGTACAGGCCAAACGGCGTCATGAACGCGGTCTTGTCTCGCGAGTCGGCTGCCATCGGTATCTGATAGTAACCGCTGGCTAAATCGAGCGTTGTGAATACCGTTGCGCCCTCAAGTCGATCGAGGAGTTCGTCGATATTCGGAATCGTCGATACCTCCTTGACCGTGACCTTGTTGAGTTCGCGGTAGTCCACGCAGAAACGGTGTCCCGTCCTTCTTGCGTACGATAACGATCGCTGAGGCCCACTTGCTGGTGGAAGGTGCGATCTGCTCGTTCTTGATCAACGTCTTCACCGTCTCATCGACGATGTGACGGTAGGCTTGAGGTGTTCGTCGCCACTTGGCGGCGATCGGCATGGCGTTGCCCACATCGATGTGGTGCTCGGCAACAGTGGTCGTCGTGACCTTCAACGTGTCAGTGGCGAACGCGTCCTTGTGCTTTCGCAAGAGTTCCTCGATCTGCTTCCTTGTTGAATCCGCGATACCCTTCAAGGTCATCGCATCCAAGACCTTCTGGAGATCCTTCTCGAAATCGACGGTTGTCGACGGCGTACTGATCGCGTCCGGCGTGACTGAACTGATCTCTCCTTCCCCATCCGCAGTGGAGGCTGATCCATCATCCCCACTTCGAGTGGAGGCTTCCCATTGGTCGAACGGGTCCTCGAGTACGATGGCGCATACGGGCAACGAATCGTTCCGCCTGTCGCCACCGTCCTGCAACGGCTCAACCGTGAGGACCCTGACCAAACAAACTTGAGAGTTGTTCAGTGGCCGTTCCCTTCGAGTCTCTTGGCTCTCGCTCGTCAGCGATGCCTCCTCTACTCGACTATCGCTCGTCAGCGATGTCTCTCCTACAACTTGACTCGGCTTCCGTGCCATCGGCCCATCAAGGTTGTTGATGTTGGAGTGCGGTTCTCCGGCTTCCCTTGGCTGTCGCGTATCAGTGCCGATAGACTCGTCGTTCGTTCGTTCGGATTCCTTGCAGATCTCCCTCGGGCGTTCGTCGATCGTCACACTGCCGATCAATTGTTGATGCATACTGTCTTGTTCGAATGGTACTAGCTTGATTGATGTTGATGGTTCAGTTGAACTGATAGTCAATGTCTCGTCTCGGTAACTGATTACTGCTTGAATCGCGTAGAGCGTGTTCTGACCGAGGAGTACATCGTCGCATAGTTGATCGGCCACCAGGATTCGCGTATCGAATGTCGCTGGCTCCGATCCGAGTTGAAATGATATGTCGGCCATGCCGGCAATGGATAGTTGCTTGTTGTCCGCGATGGTGAGTCGCGGTCCGTCGTAAGGTACTGTTGTGATGTGTGCGAGATTGGCTGCTTGAGTGCTGAAGATCGTCGTGACACAACCAGGGTCGATGATTGCGTCGAATCGATGTCCGCGTACTGTGATCGGACATCGAAATACTGGCCGCATAGCTTCAACTCCGCGGCGGTGGCCTCGGATTTGTGCTTTCCAGCACCCTCCTGACGATGTCCTCAAGCAGCTCCTTCGGCACATGGGTGTCGCTGCTTGTCGATGTCGATCGACCGCGGTTGTCGCTGGAGCGCCTGGTGTCATGCAAAGGACGCTCTCGACACTGCTTGGCCATGTGTCCGATGTTCCCGCAGTTGAAACACCTACCACGCGAAAATGGTTGCTGTCGTGACGAGTAGCGACGGTCCTCTCGGTCGACAGCGAGAGCGACGTCGCGTCGTCCTGCCGATACTGGCGTGCTTGGTTCCGCAGCGGTTGCTGGTGTGGCGAGCGTCGGCATCGGCATCGGCGAGATTGGCGTCGCTGGTGCGAACGATCTCACTGGCCCCACTGGTGTCACCGGTTTCCTGTTCCACCACGTGTTTTATCGTTGTGATCATGTATCAACCGTCTGTTTATCCCCACGTACCGTCTCCTGAGGCCCAGCAGCCACAGATAACGGCAACTCTGCAAGGCGTACCAAGCATGTACGCCACCGGACTCATGCCGGCGGAGGTATCGACAAGTACCTCGAGCGACATGCCCAGCACGAGGTGTTGCTGCTGAGCCACCAGCTCATCACGTCACTCGTTCGTCCCCGCAGCGCGTGTATCTCGTCTTTCACAACGGGATTACGCATACCAGCTCGTGCCCCAACAGGGTTCTTCCGCCCACATGATAAAGCAATCGCCTCTTGAGTCCGGCCACTCGATTTCATCGTTAAGCTCGTAAATGTAGCCCCGTGGAACTCGCAGTTGCCAGCGAACGGCTGGAGGTTAAAGTCTTTTCATATTGTCGGTTGCGTAAAGTAATAAGATTCACGCTAATCTCCAGCCGTTCGTTCGCAACTCCGAGTTACATGCCCATCAAGTGGGGTCCAAACCTGAGGAGTCCTTGCACGTCAACGATGATTGATAAGTGGCCACCATGAACAAGTCCTACTTGACTCGCATCTTGTGCTGTGCTTGAGCCTCGACCTGGCTCTTGTTGCTGCCCGTGCAAACCATGCAGTTCGAGGCGGGAATTCTGTTGATGAGCTGGTATCCACTCAAGAGAGGACAAACACCATCATCCTCACAGAGGTTGAAGGCCACCTTTCCATTCGAGTACGTGCAGCACACAATACTCTCTGTGTTACCCAATACACACCGAGTTCTCGACCAATCAGAGTGCTTGTCGCGCGTGCCAGACATGAAGCTGTTGGATATGGGTTGTTGTTGAGATGGAAGACATACCGCATGGTGTACACATTCCGTTTCCGTTTGGAGGAGCATCACACCAGCTCGGCAGTGGGCAAGCCTGTCGCTCATGTATCAAACTCTGTGTGCGAGTCGATATCAATTGGGTAGAGTAACGAATATCGTACAAAGGAGTTGTTGCGCAGATCAGGGCTGTACAAAGGCTCGGTTTGCAAGAATGATGGAAGTGGCGAATTCAATTGATTGTTCTGGAGTTGTCTGCACCAGGAGTGACAGTGAGTCATTAATGAAGAAGATTCGATTGAAACTGAATTGCCGTACAAGCCGAAGCTTTACGAGAGAACCATCATCTATTTGTGGATGTCATGTTGGATATTGACGTACAAGTTATAAAGATTCACGAGAGAGCCAATCGATGATGGAATGGTGCCATTCAGTTGATTGTTGTTGAGAGTCCTGTTCAATATCATCATCATCAACAAGAAGTATCAAGTGTGAGTATCGATCGTTGTATTCTGCTTGTTGTTGGTGAAGATTGGAGAATATCTGTGGATGGTATTGGATTGACGTACAAGTCCTGAAGATTCGCGAGAGAGCCAATCGATGATGGAATGGTGCCGCTCAGTTGATTGTAGGTGAGGTCTCTGTTCAGTGTGATGGTGATGATCATCAAGCATCGAGAGAGAGAGAGAGACCGAGAGAGAGAGAGAGAGAGAGAGAGAGAGAGAGAGTATCGATTGATGATGATTGGAGAATGAGTGTTTGTGAGTGTCATGTGTTGGATTGAGCGTACAAGTATTCGAGTTTCACGAGAGAGACAATCGATGATGGAATGGTGCCACTCAGTTCGTTGTTGTTGAGGTATCTGTTGAATATCATCATCATCAACAAGTATCATTGTGAGTATCGTGATATATTGTGCTTGTTGTTGGTGATGATTGGAGAATATCTGTGGATGGTATTGGATTGACGTACAAGTAATGAAGATTCAGAAAAGAGCCAATCGATGATGGAATGGTGCCACTCAGTTGATTGTGATCGAGGTCCCTGTTCAATATCATCATCATCACCAACAAGTATCGAATGTGAGTATCGATCGTTATATTCTGCTTGGTGTTGGTGATGATTGGAGACAATCTTGTGGATGGCATTGGATTGACGTACAAGTTATAAAGATTCACGAGAGAGCCAATCGATGATGGAATGGTGCCGCTCAGTTGATTGTTGTTGAGGTTCCTGTTCAATATCATCATCACCAACAAGTATCGAATGTGAGTATCGATCGTTATATTCTGCTTGGTGTTGGTGATGATTGGAGACAATCTTGTGGATGGCATTGGATTGACGTACAAGTAATGAAGATTCACGAGAGAGCCAATCGATGATGGAATGGTGCCGCTCAGTTGATTGATGTTGAGGCCCCTGTTCAATATCATCACCACCAACAAGTATCGAATGTGAGTATCGATCGTTGTATTCTGCTTGGTGTTGATGATGATTGGAGAATATCTTGACGTACAAGTACTGAAGATTCACGAGAGAGCCAATCGATGATGGAATGGTGCCACTCAGTTGATTGGTGTTGAGGTCCCTGTTCAATATCATCACCACCAACAAGTACCAATGTGAGTATCGATCGTTGTATTCTGCTTGGTGTTGTTGGTGATGATTGGAGAATATCTTGTGGATGGTATTGGATTGAGCGTACAACTCCTGAAGATTCACGAGAGAGCCAATCGATGATGGAATGGTGCCGCTCAGTTGATTGATGTTGAGGCCCCTGTTCAATATCATCACCACCAACAAGTATCGAATGTGAGTATCGATCGTTGTATTCTGCTTGGTGTTGATGATGATTGGAGAATATCTTGACGTACAAGTACTGAAGATTCACGAGAGAGCCAATCGATGATGGAATGGTGCCACTCAGTTGATTGGTGTTGAGGTCCCTGTTCAATATCATCACCACCAACAAGTACCAATGTGAGTATCGATCGTTGTATTCTGCTTGGTGTTGTTGGTGATGATTGGAGAATATCTTGTGGATGGTATTGGATTGAGCGTACAACTCCTGAAGATTCACGAGAGAGCCAATCGATGATGGAATGGTGCCGCTCAGTTGATTGATGTTGAGGCCCCTGTTCAATATCATCACCACCAACAAGTATCGAATGTGAGTATCGATCGTTGTATTCTGCTTGGTGTTGTTGGTGATGATTGGAGAATATCTGTGGATGGTATTGGATTGAGCGTACAACTCCTGAAGATTCACGAGAGAGCCAATCGATGATGGAATGGTGCCGCTCAGTTGATTGCCGGAGAGGTACCTGTTCAATATCATCACCACCAACAAGTACCAATGTGAGTATCGATAGTTATATTGTGCTTGGTGTTGTTGGTGATGATTGGAGAATATTTGTGGATGGTATTGGATTGACGTACAAGTAATGAAGATTCACGAGAGAGCCAATCGATGATGGAATGGTGCCGCTCAGTTGATTGATGTAGAGCCACCTGTTCAATATCATCATCGCCAGTATCATTGTGAGTATCGATAGTTATATTGTGCTTGGTGTTGTTGGTGATGATTGGAGAATATCTGTGGATGGTATTGGATTGACGTACAACTCCTGAAGATTCACGAGAGAGCCAATCGATGATGGAATGGTGCCGCTCAGTTGATTGTCGCCGAGGCCCCTGTTCAATATCATCATCGCCAGTATCATTGTGAGTATCGATAGTTATATTGTGGTGTTGTTGGTGATGATTGGAGAATATCTGTGGATGGTATTGGATTGAGCGTACAACTCCTGAAGATTCACGAGAGAGCCAATCGATGATGGAATGGTGCCACTCAGTTTATTCACGGAGAGCCACCTGTTCAATATCATCACCACCCACCAGTATCGAATGTGAGTATCGATCGTTGTATTCTGCTTGGTGTTGTTGGTGATGATTGGAGAATATCTGTGGATGGTATTGGATTGAGCGTACAACTCCTGAAGATTCACGAGAGAGCCAATCGATGATGGAATGGTGCCGCTCAGTTGATTCCAGTTGAGGCTCCTGCTCAATATCATCACCACCCACCAGTATCATTGTGAGTATCGATAGTTATATTGTGCTTGGTGTTGTTGGTGATGATTGGAGAATATTTGTGGATGGTATTGGATTGAGCGTACAACTCCTGAAGATTCACGAGAGAGCCAATCGATGATGGAATGGTGCCGCTCAGTTGATTGGTGGACAGCCCCCTGTTCAATATCATCACCATCACCAACAAGTACCTAATGTGAGTATCGTTGTAATCTGCTTGTTGGTGATTGGAGAATATCTGTGGATTGTCATTGAGTGTGGTGCACGTACAGTCCAGTGATAGGGTTGTTGCTGGAGCAAGTAACACCATACCACTTCTGGCTACAAGGATCACCATTGAGCCAGTTGGTGTTGAGCTTCCACTTAGCCCCATTGGTCGCGGTGTAAAGGTCCACGAGAGCTTGTCCTGTTCGTAGGCTCAGGATTTCGCACCGCCAAACACACGTCCCAACTACCACACGACGCAGCTGGCAGGACGTACGTTGCTGCGATGGCACGTTCGCACACAGCCCCAGCGCCACGACGCAAAGAACAACCAACGTTGTGGAGATAGCGGGCAGCGTGCTTGAAAGCTGCGAGGGCATGGCGTACTGGGACGATCTGTGGGTCGAACCAGTAATTGCCTTAACACAAGATTCGCGGTTTACCGCGCCCGAAGACGAGTGCTCCTGCAACGCAGTTACTGAACAGAGGAGCGCAGGCGGACAAGCCGCCTGCACTAACCGATATTGCAAGGGAGGAGAGCTCAACCACAGGCTGAGCGCAGGCGGACAAGCCGCCTGCACTGATCGCGAAATGGATGGTGCTGGTGCAAAGTTTGCAGTGGAGGGAGTACTGAGAAATTTGCGGTGGTTATTTCTCCTCCGTCCTTCGTTAGTATTGGATATACTGCACATGAAGTTGTAGAATACGCTCTAGTGATCATTCTCCAGCATATTGTGCGCGATGCGGTGCTGTATCGAGGGAGCACTATCCATCGCAAGTTTAGCGTACCCCAAGGATTTCATGCCCCGTGAATGTGCCCCAAAACATGCCCCGTCCCCGTGCCCCTAAACATGCCCCGTTCGCGTGCCCCTAAACATGCCCCGTCTGTGTGCCCCAAATCGTACCCCGTTTAAAGGGTGGGAGTACCCTCTACTCCACTTCGTTTCGTCTTCGGGAATAAAGGAGCCTCTCCCGCGCCACGAGTGGCGTTCCTCAAGCACGAGTAGGCAAGATCGTTGGGGGCTCAAAAGCGCCCTTAAAAGCAGTGTTCTTCCTCTACTCGTCCTCAGTGCCTCCCGCTTGTCTGGCGCCGCTCGCTCGTGCTGCAGCTGCCTCGCGCCGCGAATCTGCGTACACGCGTCTCGTTTGGAGTCGTGGAGCCCCCCAGCGATACCGGTAGTGATAGTCCAACACGCCTATCATGGCGGTGCCAGCGGCGAACAGCGGTCTTGGCGGCATAGCACGATCTGAACTGCTTAGCGTGAAGGATGTGCGTTCGCGATATCCGTCAATGCTCGTGCTGCTGCTGCTGCTCCTGCGTACTCTGAAGCACTCATCCATCGAACAGCGCAACCTGTTGATGGAGAGCTAGAGGCTTTGTACTCGAGTCTGGATAGTGTTGGCAGGACGCAACTGCGCGCAGGTCTCTCGCGCGCGTCCGAGCGTATCACCGGCTCCAAGCGAACCGAGGCCGAGAAACACGAGCTCTTCGATCGCCTCCTTCGCTTGTCGGACGTCTCTTCGATCGCCAGTGGGAGCGAGTGATGCGTACCTCGCATGTGCGATGGCCTTGAGGCGCAGAGATGACGCGTTGAAACGCCTCGAGCGTCAACAAATCTGCTCGATTGGCAAAGAGCTCCGCCGCAACATGACCATGCTCGGTATCGAGGTCGTTTTCGCCGTGATACGCGATGCCAAAGTGAAGAAGAACCTCGCTGAACACGCGAGCATGACGAACCAGCCAGTCAAAGAAGAATAGTGTCTGCCTCACGATCACGGATCGTGTTATTTGTATCGTTCTCGTTGCACTGCCAAGAGGATAGAACAGGCGTACTGCGAACGATTTGTTGGTCGAATGGCCATCCAAATGAACGTTGAGCTTTGCAATGCGAGATCCATCGGCGATCAAGAACTTGCGAATGTGCAAGTACAACTGTTATTGTCATATCGGCAGCACGTGAATAATCAGTGTCATTGGTGTGCAAATGCAAGACGATGACGATAATTGGGTGAGGATTGGGATTGATTGGCACATACCAAGGAGAGTATCGTGTTGGAGGTCTCACTGTGAACGTGAACAGCATACATTTTTGACAACGAGGCGCCAGCGATACTTTCGACGCCGCCGATACAGAGAGGTATCGCGTGCACTGGGTGCATTCCATATGAATAGTACGGAATTCCAGAGCGGCTCATGTAATCGGCCGCCAAGTAAGCCACATTCTACGCCGCCAGATCGACGATGATTCATGTCTCTAATGGTTAGTTGGAGGGTTGGTTGGTTGGTAATGTACGCATACACGATGAGTGTGGCGCGCACGCGCACACTCACGTACTTTGTCCAACGACTGACGAGCTTCAGAGCGCAGGGCGGCTTCGAATGCACGCTCTTGTTCGATGGCGCTCTTGTGTTGCTGAAATACCCTCAACTCTTCGGTACGTTGTTCAGCAAAGAGGTGGCCTTGGTGAAACTTGAGATCTTCGCACACGGGGCAGAGGCGCTTCGATCCTGGCAGCAAGTGCGGGAACTCGGTTGCGTGCAGCTTCGCAAACGCTGCGTAGCTGATGATGATGTTTGGCCGCTCATCCTCTTCCTGGTCGACATCAATAAATGTGTGTGAGGTCGCGGTGCGTGTGAGCAATCAAACGCGCGCATATGAGTTCGAATCGACATGGCACTTGTGGCTCCGGGGGCGTACTGCTTGCGCTCGTGCTTCTCGGCTCGTCTCAAAGGCATGGTACAGTTGGAGGATGTTATCCGCCACACCGGCGTACACGTACGCCTTTCCGTTCTTGTGGCACACTCGTTGTTTGGCTTCGGCTACTCACGCATCGCAGCTCAGCATCCAGTTGACGCAACAGGCCATGTTGTGCACGTTGCAGCGTACGATAGTTGCGGTGTCCGCCCTGAGCAAACTGCTCCAGCCACTCAAGCCACGTCGTTGCCTCGAGAAGTGTGGCGCTGGATAGCAGGTCCCTCGTGCGACCAGATCGATGGTACATCCGCCTGTCGTGTTGCAGTTGCATCTCGATCTCCTCCGCTTCGAGCTCGCTGACCACACGAAACAAACACCACGCACATAAGTGTGTGTTGGGAAGGTTTCATGATGCACGAGATGGCCGCGAGCGAGCTCGCTCGTACATGCCCAGGTCCATTTCAGGCGAGTACGTGAGATTCGAATGGATCATGTCCTTGGCGTTGGAAAGCTTCCTCCGGCAGATGCCGAGCAGGAAGCAGAACCACGGCTGACAAACACGCCTCGAGCTGTCGAGCGGGTCCACCAAGCGGAACTTGCCGTCGTGCTGGCGCATGGTTCGAAGCATTCTTGCGACCGCCTCCGTGCGACCTCGCTCGTTGTGCGGAAGCAACTTGCGCACCAAAACAATGCTGGCCACGCTATAATCGTAGCAACAATGCCGCTGGGTACAACAAGGCTCGACTCCAAAGGACGCCAATGCCAACAGCACTGCAGCTGGCGATTGAAGCATGGCATACTTGCTGACGCCGCTGTCGCAGATGCTATTGATGCTAGTGGTGGTGGTGGTGGTGGTGGTGGTGGTGGTGGTGGAACTACTTGGCATCGTGGAATCATCAACAGGCATCGAATCCATGCGTGATATCGAGCGCCGAGGGAGAGGGCGCACGCACACGACAACGACAAGACGACGACAACGAGCAGCGAGAGAAAGAGATCGACACTCGCCTTCTCTTCTCGCTGAGAGATGATGCGCTGCTGCTGCTTCTTTCTTCCTCTGTTGTTGCTTCATCTTCTCGTCGTCGCTTGTCGCTCGCGTTCTCGCCGCATGGCCGACGACAATCACTCGCACATATGCCCTCTCTCGACACCCGTCTTCGTGAATATAACCCCTGCCACATGTTGCGAACCACAACCTGAGATGACTTGCACGTCTTCGGGAGGTGAGCGTGCGACGCCTTCACACGCGCAACACGAGCGCACTCCATCAGCGTGTGCCACCGCCAATGATGCGCCTTCGTGCGGCCTCCCGTCGCCGAGTACTTGCCATGAGACGGAGCTCATAGTGATTCCAAGCAAATGGATTTCTTCTCCGGTGTGTGCGAGTCGCGGTGTTGTCGGTGGCAGGCGAGCAACTCACGACCAAGACAACGACGGCGCAGTGCAGCAATGGCTGCGGCAGCGTGTGCCGGACCAACGCGAACCAGTCGCCAGTTGCGTTCTCTGCGACCTCCAACGCCACGCAAGTGAGTGCCATCGTTGGATGCGTGAACGAGGCCAGGGAGGAGATGGAGCCGGCGCTCGTGTTGGGCCTCTCAGAGTCGGAGGTGTGTTTCTGTCGCACCAACGTCTCGGCCTCGACGATGGGAGAGTCCGACATCGAGCGCACATCGCCTGCCGACTTTGCTGCTCGCTTTCATGCGCCGGCATCGAGCACCTCGCCTCCGAAGCTGGCGGACTTACTCTCTCGGGGACAAGAGCTGCTCGATCAGCAGCAGGAAGCCGAGGTACATCATTCATATGCCAACAAGAGTCTTGCTCCCACACGCGAATCATCGCTCTCACTCACTCTCACTCATATCGATGAACCGATACTCGTCGTGTAAAGAGAGAACTGAATGCAAGGCACTCGAGAAACGAATCACACACGGTCTTGACGTCAGCCAAGTCCACCAGGGGTCGAGCAATCAGTGTGCCTCAACGCCAACCCATCGTACAACAAGCGCGAGACACACGATTGCGTCCAGCAAAGAGAACGAATGTTGCAATCAGCATTGACGATGATGACAATGACGACAACGACAATGATGACGACAACGACAATGATGACGACGAGCCCACTCCCAACGAATACGCTCCCCAACAACAAAAACAACAACCACAGCGACGCGCTGCGGCACGTAGAGCTCCCAACGCCTCGACAACTTCATCACTGCCGCAACCACGAAGGTCCTCAAGAACTACCCGCACACCGGGCAAGCAGGAGAAACCAGCGCCACGGACAGCCAGAAGCTCTGGCCCAAACAAGCGCAAGGCTGCGACACCTGCACAGCCCGCTGCAAACAAGCGAGCAAGGACTCGCGGCGCTGCATCTGCCGCTCAACCCACGAGGAGCACGAGGGCTCGAGCCTCTCCAAGCAAAACAGAAGCGGCGGCTGCCACATCAAGCGAGTACGCAATTGCACAAGCAGCGGGAGATGGCGTTGTTTGTTTGCACTCACATCGGCCAATCGGCAGGCACCGAACACAACCACAACCAGAACAGTGCACGAGTGTATTGACAGCGCAACCGGCCGACCTCGCACAGAAGCTCGACGTTCTCTCCCATCAAGTTACAGCGCTCCAAGAGCTGGTATTACATCAGCAGCAGCAACAGCAGCAGCAGCAACCGCAGCAGCAACAGTCTCAACAATCTCAACAGCAACAGCAACAACAAGTTCAACCACAATACATGGTTGGTGGCGGCAGCATGGGTACTGTACCACTAGCGACGGGGTGGCAGCAACTGTTGCCATCGATCCTGCAACAAACTGCACAACCGCCCCCGCAACAAGTGGTGGTTCTCCCAGGAGCAGTTGTTACGCTGGAAGGTCAGGCGCACGGCCACCGGGGATCATGCAAGTGTCACGCTCGGCCGTGTGCTCTCTGTGGTCGCACATGACACGCTCGGTGGTTGTACCATGTAAAGTTGCACTTTGTTCCCGCTCTTTCCTTGCTCGACACCGCTGAATCTGCCACACTGATGGTGGCCCTGTGTACACTCACGATACACATTCGCGAGCGAGAGAGGCCAAGCAACCAGCGACATCCGCACGCAACTCGGTTGCCGGAGAGCGACAAGTGGAGCACAGAAAGCTCGCGGGTTGAAGCTGCTGCATTGCCCGCGCTCGCGCTCTTCCCGCAGCAAGCTGCCACCACACGCCCCACGTCGACGCGCATCCTCCCACCACACAAGCCGGTCAGAGGATGCAAGGACCCTGCGCGCGGGACCAGCGAAGCGAGCACGCAAACCGCGAGGGAGACGAGCAGTGTGCAAACTCTGAGGAAAGTGTGCACTATTTTCGTTATCGGTACCAAGGTGAGCCGGAGGAACGGCAAAGCAACCAAAATGTGGGGTAAAGGGATCACAGCCGAAGACTATGTGCGATGCACTTGGAAAGCGAGTGAGACGAGAGTGTGATGAGAAAGGTGAGACACGAGCCATTGCAATGACCCACGTAGCTGTGCTCTTACACTAGGAGATGAGAGTCATTCTGTGAGACGCGTACTGGACCTAAGAACGTTTGCTTCTAGCACAAACTTCTTTCGGTGGGCCAGAGCGGAAACCCCTATCTCTCGCAAGTCTGCTTCGGTGATGACCAAGATAGACTGGATATCGTGGTACCCATTGCTTTGAAAGTCGGCCAAGTACTGGGCAAGTCCTATCTGTGACAGCCAATCAGAGAGCAACGGATTACGCACTTGTTCCGGTGGGGATATCTTTGATCTCAGCAATTCCTGGAGTTTATCCTTCAGCAAGCTCTCGTCCGCAAGGGGCGCAAACTGACGAGCATAGTCAAGAAGTTTGCTTTTGCCAAGAGGAGATATCAGTTCGAGTGCCTGGGCTGGAGATGCAGCGACTCCAAGAATTCGATTCCAACACCCCCGCCAAACATTGATGAATAAAATGAACGTGATTGATGATTGTGTGACAGCTCCACCTGACAACCATCCTTTGGCTGTAAACTCTTGTAGGACGATGCTTTCGAAAAAGCCCGGCGGCGTATCAACCTGAAGAATTACGTCGGTCAAGTACTTGATGACACAAACGAGTTGTCGCCCCTGGGGAGGAAGTAAAGATGTCCCGTTGGGGGGATGATAAGGGTAGGGCGTGTAAGTCTTTGAGCCGTCGACGGGGTTGGTGCGCTGGCAAAGAAATATAAGTATATCGGGTATAGCTTGAAAAGCAAGACTGAGGCGCAATGGCCTGGAGTTTACATTCAAAGTGTGGCTTATTTGTGGGACAGGATCATTAGAATCCGGGGAGTCAACTCTTACACGTAGTGTAGCTGCGAAAGTCTCAGCAAACTCTTTCACGGCATCACAAAACACGGTCCAAGCCTTACAAAGCGATTTTTCTCCAAGTATGAAGCGGCTGGTGTTTGTAGGTTTTGAGAGTCCTGCGAACGTGCAACAGTTGTTGTCGACGTTTACGTGCATCTTGCACCCGGCAATGCTTGGGGTAGCGATGATCACTGCATCGACTTTCGACGGAGGAATGCAAAGAAACCCATCTCCGAGAACCTGCAGCGCACAGTCCCAATGCAATCCTAAGTTAAGAAAATTCGCATCCGAAAGCTTCGTTGAGACCAGCCTTTTTAGACTCTCGACCTCCGATTGGATGCAAGCCGAAGTGTGCTCGGGAGCCATCAATGTTTGAGAAAGATCCCACAGCTCCCCGTTCTCTTCTGTTGCGGAAGTTTGCTCCTCGACAGTGATACTCGATGGGAGAATCGGCGGCGGATCGGACAAACTACTCTCGCACGACGGTGAAGGACTCACACGATCTATTAGTGACCACATCGGCACTGGCATACCGGTGGTTGCACAAGTAAACTTGGAGTGCTCATCAGAGAAGTTGAGCTCGTCTTTCGAGAAGATACGGCAAACCGAAACGACAGCCCCTCTCGCGCATCGATCTCGAATGCACGCCAAGCAGGGTACCTCTTCCTTCACTTTCACAGGTGAATACTTCGAGCACCCCTCAATCATTTGTTTAATGACTGTTATGACCGAGTCCCATAGCTCCAATCCAACAGTCGATCTTCCTTGACCGACTCGCATGACGCTAATCATCGAGTCCATTGCCCCCTTTATTGAGGTAGTCACGGCACTAAAGTCCGAGAATGGATCAAGAGTTAACGATGGATTGTGGAACGAAACGACAAGATGAGGGAGGGTGTTCACACGAATGATCGTTTCGTGTAGGTAGTTTTTTAGTTCTACATCCTTCCAAGGATTGTTGGATTTTTGTTGTCGTAGCTCGGAGAATCGAACTTGTATCATTCCAAAAGCTCCCGGAGGAAGCGGTGGTATATCTCCCTCGGATCTCAGCCAAACACATTCAACAAGCCCTGCTTCACTAATTACTTTTTGGGTGTCAGAATGATTACTCTTTGGAAGAAGCAATGGAAACAAATACTTGCGCGAACCAACCTCGTGGCAGAGTAACATCCGTTTGAGTACTTCCAAGAGCCCGTTGGCTTCGGCTAGTGAGATGCCTCCCCAAACCCAGGCCAGCTCGGCAGGAGAAACACCAAGCGCAAAATCGTGCTTCGTCCTATCTTCAAACATGTCACCAATTTTTTCGAGCAGCCAATTAAACGAAAGAACAACAGGGCTATGTTCTTCCAAGTCCGGCTGGGACGAAAGGGGAGGCATCCAAACAACTTCGCCCAGTGAGTGCAACATTTTTAAAGTTTCGATGGCCTGCTGGTCCGAAAGTTGGCGCATTGCAGTTGTTCGTAGGGAACCAAACGACGTTATTAACGGCTTCCCCGGCGCCTTAAGATCCTCCAGCTGCGTCAGCGTACGTTCTAGGAACTCAATCGAAGGGGCCGGGAACAAAGGCATTGCCTCGCAACAAGAAACAAGGCAAGTAATGAAATCATGCAATTGGAGGTTCTCGGCGAGAAGATCGAAAGGTCCTACGTTAACAAACTGGATAAACTCGTGTCTCTCAGTAAGATCGTCCACGAACAATTGGAGTCCATGCTTCAGTTGATTGTCATGGGGTGCCGTTATCCTATCAAAGTGCGTGCCGATAACGAGAACGGTGAAGGTTGGCGGTTCACCGCCGTCCTGCGGACGGTACTGATCTACGACGAAGGAGCTCTTGCACCGAAGGAAAGACACCCAATATTGGAGTCGAGACTCCCAGTTCAAACGAGAGATATTGCAAACAAGTACGTAGACACTCCGCCAGTCCGACAAGAACAGGTTGTGAGTCGCATAATGCTCCGCCTGTCCAGGAAAATCCCACAAATCGAAAGTCATTTCCGGGGCTTGAGGTGGGTGCCAAAATTGTCGCTGAATCCAGGTGGTTTGTCTTGGGAAGCCAATTGTTTGTGGGCTTATAAGGCGGGTAATCAAGGTAGTCTTGCCTGATAGGCTGTCGCCAACGAAAGATACCTTGACACGGCGATCGATCCGTATTAATTCTTGTCGCGAATGTTCGGTATTTTCAGCTGCACAAGGGGTCGTGATTACAGCGCTCAAGAAACCCGCAGGAGGGGATGAAAGTGGACTTGCACTTTCCTGGGCAGTGCATGTACACGAGCTTGAAGAATTGGTCGATGACTTCTCGGGTGCTTGTCGAAGCACTGAGACTAGCGCGGAGTCACACGTAGCATATCGCTGGAGCACTAGCCTCAGTCCTTGTTTGTCGTCTTCATCGAGTTGGGCAAACAACTCATTGCCGCTTTCTTCCGCGATTTGGGAAAGGTATTGCAAACACGAACCCCACACCAACTCAAAGGAGATATCGGCAACCGAACAAGCATGCGAAATGCAATGCCCGTTTAACACTTCACGAACAACTGCCTCCAACAAGTACCTTGGGACGTTACTACGATGCACCACCTTTACAACGTGCTCCAATGCTCCAATCATGTATGTAGTCTTGCAATGGACGGGAATTTTCGGGAGCCTGACAACGTTTGACCCACTTGGCGAGCACTGCCGCTTCGGTATCCAGTGTTCCAAGTCATCTGTGCAAAGTACGGGAAGCACATCCACCAGAGAGTTAAGGACGGTGACGGTGCATCGCATCGGGTTGGAGAGCTTGTCGAACTCCACCCACTCGCCTTTGGTTTGGGTGATACGGAGCGCGTCTTTGTGTCGGGCAACAAACGCTAGAACGCCGGACTTGAAGGCTTCCCAAATCCGCTCAAGCTGGAGGTTGCCCAGGTCGAACGTGGCGACACTGCCCTGCTCCTCTACCAAAAGGACCACCTTCGTGTCAGTGACTCGCCACGAGAGCAACTGCTCTTCTGCAGTTGGAGTGAGAACGACGCGGAGATCGGACGCGTGCTTGGTGCTAAACGAGCAGCGCCACTTCAGCCGCAGTTTGGTCGAACCCGTCACGTCCGCCATGCCAAGGTTGTCATTCATCAGCGCCAACAGCCCATCCAGTTCCGGGCGAGTTTGAAGACTAGGGTGGCGTGCTTCCAGCTCTTCGGCGAGCCACCACCAGTCTTCCGGTGCGATTGGATGCGTGGTAGTCTTTACATTTGCGTCCATTTGCGTGGGAGGAGCGAATGAGTGTCGGTAGGTCACAGAGAAGCCCGCCTGTAGTTTGGACTTCGGGGAAGGGAGTGCGGATTACGGCACCTGCGGATGACCTGCGGCACGTGTCTGCTTCGCGTCGTTGTTGCTTGGCTGCTGCGTGGCGCTCCCTCCCTTCCCTCTCCTCGCATCGCATCGCATCGCATCGCATCGCATCGCATCGCATCGCATCGCATCGCATCGCATCGCATCGCATCGCATCGCATCGCATCGCATCGCATCGCATCGCATCGCATCGCATCGCATCGCATCG
>Ga0209935_1002338_pt1 | contig 23647 bp, 28 predicted proteins | sample ThiBio_1000_plan_2_FD_183958 | JGI IMG/M metagenome (GOLD analysis project Ga0209935, IMG submission 183958) | Wastewater bioreactor microbial communities from Cape Town, South Africa - Thiocy_cont_1000_plan (SPAdes) | ecosystem: Engineered > Bioreactor > Thiocyanate-remediating >...
TCGATTTCGACGTTTGGCTTGCGATCCACTCCCCCGAGGCTCGCTTGCACGTACCGGCACATGGACACGTGCTCTCGAGCGGTCCATTCTCCATCGACGACGACCGTACCGAAGGCACACGACTCTCCATCACGTACCAAGACGACGACGATGATGATAGCAAAAAGACGTGCGAGGTCGTTACCAGCGTCAGTTGGGCTGCGTTGGCACTGCTCGACGACAAGCCAACCGAACCCGAACAACCGGCATGGCTCGATCGCGTTCCAGTGACACTCTCGCACCGCCGCATTACTTGCGACTCGCTCGTGTGTACGACCTTGCAGGCGGCCAGCGAGCCATTGGCACTCGTCAACAACTGCACGACCGATTGCGAACTGTCGTTCCGAATCGGTAAACAAGGCCGAGTGACTGCGGCTCTTCCAGGCGAGAGTACCGAGTGCTATGCGCCACTGTCGGCCACGAGTGAGCATCGTGTCGACGAGGCAAACCGAGAATCAGAAACCACACGCGATGTAAGTGCCTCCTTGGGAGGCACGCAAGAGCTCTGGCTGCAACTTGGCCATCCGGATCGAGACGATTGGCGTGGCCCGATCGATCTCGCGCACGAGAGAGGAATCTCTCTGCAGTGTTCGCAGCGATCATTGTTGGTGTGGGTCACTCGTGTCGGTGCGCAGGCGCTCGTTCATGTGTACGACTCGAGCACCAGTGTGCCCGCGCCCGATAAGCAACACGCTCGCAAGTTCGAGCTTCGACTCGAGCACCTCGAGTTGGCGCTCCTCGACGAGCAGTGCCCGACCTCTACTGCACTTGCGCTGGTGGAACCACCATGGCGTGAATTGTTAGTGGCACATCTCGACCAACTCACAGTCTCGCTGGCTACCTCGAAGAACCAGCACCGAACGATTCGAGTTGTTTCGCTGTTATTACAATCACTACAACTCGATAATCACTCGGTTCCGTGTGATGTACGTTCTATCCCACTAGTGTCGCTTGAGCTGCTGTCTAACATACTCCTCTCTTCTCTCTCACGTGGTACAGTTCCCGGTACCGATTCGAGCCTATCCATCAACAACACCCTCAGCCAAGCCGCTTCTCAATCTGGTCTTGTTCATGAATCAAGCAGCTGCCAATGGTTCGATGAGTATCACGCATGGTTCACTCCGTCTCGAGCCCGTGGTGTTGTGTATCGAAGACAGCTTGATTCGCGTGGTTCAAGGCCTTCTCGAGACCATTGCAATCAATCTTGCGCCGCTCTCGAGGCGTCGTTCGGGTGGCGCCGTTGGTGCACTCGGCAGCACGGGAACGCGTGGAACCCGTGCTGTGCGAGTCGAGTCGCTCTTGATCGATCCGATCGAGATCGATCTCTCGATCAAGACGGCGATCTACATGTTCCTCTCGCTCGAGCGTACACCGATTCACGTGCCTCAAATCGCACTCACACCACGACTCCCGATGGAATCTCGTGCCGCAGTTGCGACAGTGGTCGATGCGATCGTGCGACACGCGCTGCCCCGCATCCCGCAGATCCTTGGCTCGCTTGCATTGGTCGGCAATCCTACGAACTTGATCCGCAACTTTACGGCCGGCATCGTCGACCTGGTATCGCTTCCCATCGCCGGAGCGCGCCTCGGGCCGTTTGGTCTGCTCGCTGGCATCGGCCGAGGAGCGTCTTCGTTCGTGCAGCATGTCTCGGTCGGAACGCTGAGCTCGGTGTCGGGCATCACGCAGTCGGTCGCCAAGAACCTCGACCGACTCACGAGCTCGTCGTCCTTGTCTGCAACCACTCCTTCAGCCGGCTCGAGCACGGGAGCTGCGTCGGCCTCGTCGGCGACTCTAGCTGCCGGAACCGGTGGCAATCAATCCAGGAGTGGCGCGTCGCTCTCGCAGCTTGGCATGGGTGTCGTGCACGGCTTCACGGGAGTGATCAGCCAGCCGATCCTCGGTGCCTACCATGGCGGCCTCCGTGGTTTGGTCACTGGTCTTGGCATGGGACTGCTTGGAGCCGTCACGAAGCCAGTCGGCAGTGCCATGGGCTTGATCTCGCTGACGACCGAGGGCCTCCTGCGCACGGTCGACACTGATGCGTGGCGCTACACGGTGCGTCGGCAGGCAGGTGACCGCTCGCTCCAGCAACTGTCTCTGCAACAACTGCGCCATGTGTTGGTGAACTCGACGCACTTGGAGTGGGCGAGTCTATGGTCGCATCAACTCGACACTGCACATTGTGTCGTACTCGCTTGCGTGGCACGTCTCGAGCAAACTCTCCCGACCAGCAAGAGTGCCGCCGATCTCGCGGCACAACAACGAAGCGCCTACTGGTGGCTGGCATCCGACGAGGAGCTTGCGAACGCGACATCTCGGCTGCCTCAGCAGAAGCCACAACAGCTTCGATGCACGTTGATCGTCACACGAACGAGCATCGCTCTTGTGCTTAACGACTCGGCCATGCTACTGCTCGAGGCACAGCTGCAGCCCCCGATCGTCGAGGTGCGGAACCGCAATGATCTCGCACAAAGCCGACGCAAGACCATGTTGCAACTCGAGCTACGTCTAGGAACGGCGAGTCTCGTTGTGCTGTCACTACAACGAGCCGCCGATCGAGCTGCCATCACGAGTGTGAGTCGATATCTGCAGAAACAACAGTAACAGCAGTTGAACCAGCGGACGCACACAAGTCCCATGCGTGTCTGTCCTTCCAATCGAAATGAAGACTTTATCAATCAAAGAGATATGTGTTTGTATTGATGAGAGTGCAAGGGTGAGAGAGTGAGGATATGATTGAGATTGCCTTCATGTATGCATCAAAAGAGAGAGATGATGATGATGATAATGATGATGCTTGCAAGATATGTGTGCTCATTTGTGAGTCGATATCAATCGCTCGAGAAGTCCCATATGCTATCGAGAGATTCATCATCAAGAGTATCATCCTCTTCGTCATCATCATCATCAAGAGTATCATCAAGGAACGAGAAGATCTCGAACAAGAGCTCGTTCGGAATCATCGACATTGCCGACTCATCGACCAGCGATCGAATCATCGTCATCGTCAACACCGCTTGCTTGATCCATGATGGAGCATATCGATGACGATCTGGTCGCCATGTGAACGTGTCGGCAAGCCATTGATTGGCTCCAATCACATGCACTCGATTGCCTCCCGAGAAGGCGATGAGACCTCGATGCTCGTCGAATGCAACTGCCGTTGGGTACTCGCAGCCACAATCGAAGAACGAGATGTGATGGCCTTCGTGTGTGAATGATTGCAGCCGATTGTTACCAGCGTCGGCGACGATGATTCGGCCTTGATTGTCGACGCACACTCCTTGAGGGAGCTTGAGCTGGCCTGTTCGGTTGCCTTTGGAGCCGAACTCGAACAAGAACGAGCCATCGATCGACGAGAATGCTTGCACATGATGACTAAGTGTATCACAGACGATGATTCGATGTCGACCGTGATCGACCGCAATGCCTGATGGAGAGTAGAACTCGGCAGGCTGAGATCCTCGCTTGCCGATCTCGAACAAGAACGAGAGATCGATCGATGACAAGAACACCAATCGATCGTTGTGCGAATCGGCGACGATGATGCGATGATGATGCTTGTCGATCGCAATGCCTCGGATATTGGCCAGGTCGATATCTCGCGGTCCGCGCTTGCTGACGCACGACAAGAACGATTGCTCGCTCAATGACCATAAATGTACTTGGCTTGTGGCGTTGTTAACGATGAGGATGCGATCGTGATCGTGATCGATCGCAATGTCCCATGGATTCAGGAGCTGGCCTGGTTGGGTACCTTGCTCTCCGAGCGTGGACACGAACGAGAATCCATCATCACCATCGCACGAGAATACTTGCACTCGATGATTGTAGGTATCGACGACCAGCAAGAGGTCTCGATGATGGTCGAACACCAAGCCACGAGGAAAGTGGAACAGGCCATCAGCATTGCCTGGTTGCTTGGTGCCGATCGAGAGCTTGATTCGAGCATCACGATCAAGAGGATAGTCTCTCATCTCTTCCAATTCAATCTCTCTCTCTCACAGCAACGACAAATGCTCAAACCAAAGAGATGAAGATATGAAGCTCTCACACACAGGAGACACGAGACACGAGAGGGACACCAAGCAACAAGCAACCAGCAACAAGAAGCAATCGAAAAGCACCTTCCAATCGAAACTGGTCACATCATGGTGCAGTTGCTGCTGCTTTGGGGAGACTGATCACATGACGATGACGACAACGATGATGCGGTATCGGATTGTTCTTCAAGAGGAATCTCGAGCTCTGGAGGCTCGAGATACGAGAAGATCTCGAACAAGAGCTCGTTCGGAATCAGAGACATCGCCGAAGACTCATCGGCCAGCGATCGAATCATCGTCATCGTCGACACCGTTTGCTTCAGCCATGATGGTGCATATCGATGGAGATCTGGTCTCCATGTGAACGTGTCGGCAAGCCATTGATTGGCTCCAATCACATATACTTGATGGTGTGCCGAGAAGGCGATGAGACCTCGATGCTCGTCGAATGCAACTCCACACTGAAAGTCGATGCCACAATCGAAGGATGAGATGTGATGGCCTTCGTGAGTGAATGATTGCAATCGATTGTTGCTGAAGTCGGCGACGATGATTCGGCCTTGGTTGTCGATGCATACTCCTTGAGGACGATTGAGCTGGCCTGCTTCATCGCCTTTGGAGCCGAACTCGAACAAGAACGAGCCATCGATCAACGACAATACTTGCACTCGATGATTGATGGTATCACAGACGATGATTCGATGTCGATCATGATCGACCGCAATGCCCGTTGGATAGTTGAACTCGCCAGGTCGAGATCCTCGCTTGCCGGCCACGAACAAGAACGAGAGATCGATCGACGACAAGAACACCAATCGATTGTTGTACGAATCGACGACGATGATGCGATGATGATGCTTGTCGATCGCAATGTCTCGAGGATGCTCGAACTCGAGATCTCCTGATCCACGATGGCCGACGCACGACAAGAACGATTGCTCGCTCAATGACCATGATTGTACTCGATTATTGCCTCTATCAACGATGAGGATGCGATCATGATCGTGATCGATCGCAATGCCCTCAGGATACTTGAGCTGGCCTGGTTGCTTGCCTTTCTCGCCGAACTTGGACACGAACGAGAAGCCGTCATCATCGCACGAGAACACTTGCACTCGATGATTGTCAGTATCAAGGACGAGCAAGAGACCTCGATGATGGTCGAACGCCAAGCCAAGAGGTAAACTGAACTCGCCATCAGTATCGCCCGGTTGCTCGGTGCCGATCGAGAGCAGCTTGATTCGAGCATCACGATCAAGAGGATCGTCCCCCATCTCTTCCAATTCAATCTCTCTCTCTCACGACGACACAGAGTTGTTCCAAGCTTCAAACTGCTCAAACCAAAGAGATGAAGATATGAATCTCTCACACACACGAGACACGAGAGAGACACCAAGCAACAAGCAACGAAGCAAAGAGCAACAAGAAGCAATCGATGAAGGAGCACACACACAAGCAAGAAGTGCCTGCGAATTGTATCGCCACGACCACTGAATTGAATGAAGCTTGGGACCGATACAAGGATAGAGATATGACGACACGCTAGGGTTTTGGGTTCGTTAGATCATTGTGGTATTCATTGGTATTCGGCCGTGAGTGAATCACTCGAGGAAGGGAGGCTCTGGAGGAGGTATGAATGGATCGGTACGAAACGGTGGCGCTGATGCGAGAGAGAGTTAGGGTTCGAGATGGGTCCGGGAAGATAGAGAGACGATAGATAGATGTACACAAGAATGACACAGATGATAATAATAGTGAGCGTTCGGTTGGTTGGTGAGATAGAGAGATAGAGAGATAGAGAGAGCTGGGTGCGGTTCAAGAGAGATACTTGTTGTTGGAAGGGATGCGCGGTATCTAGCCAAAACTGTAGAGTATACGAATATAACTCGAAGAAGAAGAACAAGAAGAAGAACAAGGAGAAGGAGAAGAGCCTCGTGATCGCGGAGACTCGATAGAGATAGAGTGAGATAGATAGTTTGATCGGAGTGGGAGGTAGCAACGTCGATCGAGTCACACACACACACACGCACACGCGCACGAGACGTCGTTCGTTGTTTAGGTTGTAACGCCGCGAGGGGAGCTCGTCGTCGTCGTGGTCTCTTCTTAGAACGACAACATGAGACGCGTAGCTCCAGGACGAGGAGGCCAGATCTCGTGCTTCAACAGCAACAACATGAGGAGCGTCATCATGAAGGTCGACAGCGGATAGGCGCGAGCCAGTGCGAGAGGCAAGGCGAGGTAGCTCGTCGGTTGATATTGCGACGGGATACACGCGATCATCGTCATTAGGAGCGCGACGAAGAACACATAGACCCACGGCGGGCTCTGAAACAACGACATGGTGTTGGTGGGGGGGAGCGAGCTGTTGATTCGAGCGAGCAACGAGAGATATGATGATGAGGATCTGATGGACGATGCGAGTGTGTTGGTGGCGTGGTGATGCTCGGCCTCACTCTCTTAGTTTCTGCTGTCGAGAGAAGGTTCGCTCAGGAGACACCACAACTCCAACATCGATTTCTCATGATGACCGACAACAAATCATGAAACCCACTTCGAGTAGTGTCGAGTGAAGAGAACCTCACCATCATGGTTGCTTTCTCTATTCTTCATCCCACCGCACCAATACACGATTCCTAACGACCTGAGCAGCATACGGCACTCCTTGAGACCACGTCCTACTCCACTCGATCTCCGCTATCGATTTCTCATCCAGCCATTCGCATTCTCGCCCTCGCTCGCTCACACCTCGCTCCCACTCAAACAATGATCCATCGTAGCTCGGACCTCACGGTCCTCGCATCGTCCGAACGCTATTCAGGCAGCTTCATCGTTCCCGATGATGCCGTCAATTCGGGTCTCATCGTCGAGGGTACACTGGTTCAAGTGCGCAATCACTCGATCGAGGACTCGTCGCGTCGTCGATTGCGCTTCGTGGCCTTGGTGGTCGAGCTCTCGTTCGCCAAGCAACGTACCTTCAACGCCGTCGGCGAGGTACACACGCAGCCGATATACCGATATCGATACACTCCGTTCGTTGCTGGTATTGAAGAAAATGAGCGGTGGATCTGCAGGAGGAGGTCAACCAACACGAGGCCAAGAAGATCGAACGTCGTGGTAACTATCTCAATATCTACGACAAGATCGCCGTCCAAGATCCGCTCCAGTACGAGAGCCTCATCAATCCAACATCGATATCAGCATCAACATCGACATCAACAACATGATGCTCACATTACATGATGGAACGATGTCATGTGCTCGGTGTAGATTGTCGAGCGATCAGGTGCTCGAGTTCCTCGGTGGTGCTGCATTGCCGCCCAACTACTACGACGCCGGTCGTGCGGCGCTGCATCCCTCGACGCCCAATCGCTTCGAGTTCTGGGGCGAGAGCAGCAAGTTGCGCTCGAACGACTACAAGGCTGGCGACAAGATTCGCTTGAGGGTATGAGATACTTTGTGGTTGACTCTCGCGATCGTATGGTCGAATGGTTCGGTATATTGATCTTCAATCCATCGACAATTTGATGGATTGGATGTATGGATGATTGATTGGTTGATTGGGTGTACCATTCACACGAACGCCGGCGTCAACACCAGACCAAGAACCACTCGATCTTCATCGATATGTCAGCTGGCATCTCCGAGTTGTCCAAGGGATTCGCGGGCGAGGACGTACTCGGCGGTTGGGACTCGAAGGTGCAGGCCATGAAGCACCGCGACTCGGACGATACCAAGCCCTTGCCGTCGGCCTCGATCCAAGGCGTCGACGAGGACGAATGGGATTGAGCTTCGAGCTGGACTGAACTCACCGCGATCTGGGATGGATGGATGGATGGATGGATTGGCGGTTAGCTTGTTGTGCTTGGTACCAGGTAATTGAGGTTGGATTGATGTAGTTGGATTGTTAGTTGGATAGAGATATGGTTAGCGTTGTTTGGTCTGATCGAATCGAATCGAATCGAATCGTAACCAAACGAATGACTCGCCGAGTCGTTGGAATGGTTGATTGATTTGTTGTACTCGATACACTCTCAATGATGATACACGATTGAAATGAAGTGATACATAGATCGATCAATATCGATATCGACGGGCTAGATGGATAGATAGATAGATGGACCGATCGATATCGATGGCTGGTAATCTACTCTACTCTACCTCATCCATCAGTTGCAGTGGGAACAAGATGTTGCGCTTATTGGTCTCAACGATGAAGCCATTCGATATCTGGATGGTTTACAGTGCAAGGTCAGTGAGGGTATCTAGAGAGATACTACAATGTCACTGTGGAGGTACCATCTCTTCGAGTATCATGTGGATCTTCTCGAGATTGAACATGATCTGTGTGGATACGAGAGGTCCATCCATCCAGGAGTTAGAATCATGATATCGAGATATCAATACATCAAACAGCATCTACGTACATCCAACTCACACTGCGTTGCCAATACAATATGATGGCCAGCATATCAGTGAGATGCGCGTATGATTGCAGCAGAGAATCATGAGCTATTGAAGGATGAATAGTCGAATGAATCAGCCTTGTGCGCACGTACGACATTGCCAAAGTACAGGTCGAGCGTCTCGACGAATGAATGGATGAACTCGAGCACACTGAGCTCATTGGTGTCCGGCTCGACACCGACGATAAAGTATAGAGATGCGTATCGACGAAAGACGACCTTGTGGTCCTTGTAATCAAAGAACGAGCACTGCATTGGATAGCAAGATATCATCACGATATCAGTGATCATGATATTGTAGCATTCGATATCATTCGATCACATTGGAGCGACTTATCCACCCATATTGCTCTTGATTCTTCTCATTTCATTCGCGAAATCATTGATCATCGATCATTCGACGTACCAAACCAGCAGATCGCGATAGACATCGACGCACGATATCAGGCTCGAGCGTCGCTCGTTCGTCCAAGTCAAGGTGCTCGTAATACTGCGATACTCTCGTTTGACCTTGTTTGTTGACGAGCAACACGTACTTGACGAACATTGCGATCACAAACACGATCAAGATCAAGGTCAAGGTCAAGGTCACGATCAATCCACGTCGAACACGTGGATCTGGGAGATAGTGGCAGGCGTGTTTGTGGCGCAGGGACAGCAAGCAACAATCGAAGTTAAGAACAGTGCTCTCGATATATCTCCTTCGATCGAGTACGATTGCGATTGTTGCGTCTCTTCCCTCGAATCATCGCATCAACCCAATCATCAATCCAATCATCAATCCAATCATCAATCCAATCACCAATCCAATCATCAATCCAATCATCAATCCAATCATCAATCCAATCATCAATCCAATCATCAATTCAATCATCAACTCAATCATCGCATCGACTCAATCAGCAATCCAATCAGCAATCCAATCATCAAACCAACGTTACTCTTGTTTCAACTACCTTACCCCTTACCCATCGTGCGACATTGCAATGTTGACGATACGTAACTTGCGTGTAGCTCGTGGTCTTGCATTCGATCAACAAGGTCGCTTGTTCGTGGTCGAGTTATTGGGCAACATCGTGCAAGTCTTCTCGATACTCGATCATCAACAGCAGCAACTATCACATGAAGCTCGAGTGTTGTTCTCGTTCGGCGAGTCTGGTACTCACGGTGAGCAGCTATGGTACCCATCGTGCATCGCGATCGACGACGAGCTCGATCACATACTCGTGAGTAACGCTGGCAACAATCGCATGATCCTGTACTCGTTGAGCGATCACTCGTTCATACGCTCGATCGGTAGAACGGGCCACGGAGCCGATCACTTCCACAATCCTTTCGGCGTGTGTATCGACTCGGAGCATCGTATCCTCATCGCCGACTCATCCAACAATCGCATTCGAGTGCTCTCTTGCGATGGTGAGTCGTTGTTCTCGTTCGGTGAGAAGGGATCGCTGCCGCGCCACTTCATCGATCCTACGGGCGTGTGTGTCGATCGTCGTCGACGTATCATCGTCGCCGATCGACAGAACAATCGTATACAAGCCTTCACGCACGACGGTGAGTTCTTGCTCTCATTCGGCGAGAACGGATCGCTGCCCGGTCACTTCATCGATCCTACGGGCGTGTGTGTCGACAACCAAGACCGCATCATCGTCGCCGACACTCACAACCTGCGTCTACAAGCCTTCACACTCGACGGCGAGCTCATCTCGATCTTCCAATGTCCGACCAAGCCACTGCAGGTGGCATTCGACCCTCGTCATAACCTCATCGCCTTCTCATCGGGACAGCTGGTATACGTGCTGCCACCCAATCATTGGCTCGAGTACTACTGGCAACCAAGCCGCCATCACCTCGCATCCAATGGCACCAAGCGACTCGTCGAAACCGTCACGATCCTTCGATCGGTGGCACTATGGTCATCGATCGCGTTACTTCCGAACGAGCTCCTGTTCGAGATCTTCTCGTTCCTGTAGTTACTTTGACGATACGTCTGCTGTCGAGTCGTCGACATCATCATTGGATGCACCAGTTCAAGTAGAGAGAGAGATATATATGCGTGTGTAGTAACCATCGAATGAATCAATCACTACTTGAACTGTGCTTGATCGATCGACGTGATGAAGCGCTGCTCATCGTCCGGTCCAGGTACACGACACACGTCCGACTTTCCGAACACATTGTAGCGATAGGTCGCGACGAGCCTGTAGCCCAAGTCGCCAATCACAGTCGGAATCAACCGACCGACTCGATAGACAAACGGCCATACAGGCTCATCCAATCGTGCAAAGGTCTCGAGAGCTGCTTGTGATCGAACATAGTATACTCCACTCTCTGTGTCCCTCGATGATATCAGCGATATGGAGATCATCGTTCAACACACGGACGCCACGCACGCGCGCGCACCTGGTTCGATAGCTACAAATGAACTCAACGAATCAGCGTAGCTCTCCGCTCCAACCTATCAACAACGAACGGTGAGTCAGTGTTCGTTCGATCATCGAGTAGCTTGGATTGAATCATATGCCGACCTTGCGAAGTAGTTGTCGTCCAATGTCTGATTGCAGCGATGCGAATCGAATACGCATCGATGAGTCTCGTGCCATTACAAAGTCCACGAACCCTGAGCATAGCTACAAAGCCATCCGATATCATCATATCAGCTTCCTCTTGAATGAATTGACTGCTAAAGTCGTGTGGATGCGATTGCGTATCTCGCTCTACTCACATGACACACTCCATCAAAGAGCACAATGATCGGTGAGGTAGGAACCACTTCACACTCCGATGGCGCCAACATGAAGCACGCAACCACCGCAGCGACAATCACGACCAACGAGGCCCAAAGTATCTTGCCCATGCTTGAAGGATGCTGATGTACAAGTGATAGCTTGCGAGCGAGACGATGGCACTGTTGTTGTTGTTCGTTTTTGAGGATGACGATGAGAATGATCTCGCTGAGACCGAGAGAACCCTCTCGAGTTCGTAGTTAAGAACAGTAACTGCACCACGATATCGGGGCTCTTGTATGGGTTACTTGACCAAACAAACAAATAGCAGTCTATATTCAGGTTCAGGCATAACGAGAGTGTGTGATAGATAGGGATTGAGATAGATAGATTACGCTAAGAGGAATGAGAGTAATATAGTTATATCGAATAATTAGCGGGAGAGTTAGCTTGTGATACGTTGATAACAGTACAATGATCGATGCTATGGAGCGATGATGCTATGGATCAAGCAAGTGGGCCGATGGCGTCGTTGATAGACTCCATCCACTGCGCCTTCTCTTGAAAGGTCTTCAAGCAGACGGTCATCTTCTCCTTGCTAGTGGCATTATTGCATGCCAGCGAGAATTGGAACTTGCCCTCTTTCGCTACGCAACGATCGCATCGATAGAGAATCAGTGCATCATGTGAGGTTGCATGTAGATGGTTGGAACTTCGTTGTGGAGTGAGAGCGACGTACTTTCGTCCCAGATAACAAGTGAAGACGACGGGAGTGCGGTACGCTTGTGAAGCTTGTTACCCTTGGGAGTGCATATCACCAGTAAGGTCCTGAAGCATCACACATGTGTTCGATTAGTATTCGTTCTCCTACACGTTACGAGCTCACAAACAATTCACGTACTTGAAGAGAATAAAGTACACCTTCTTGCCCGAGTGACCCTTCTCGATGATCTTCACCAGACCATCTCGCAGAAAGCGTAACCGATGCATTTGCAAGAGCTCCAAGTCATCGGGTGCCTGTAGAGGATGTCGCCGTAAGAAAGTATTCGTCACCACGATGCAGGTGTTAAACCTACCGTCCCCTTGATAACCAGGCGTCCTTGTAGCTCCATCACATGGAGAAGATCGTCTGTTACGCGCTTGGCTTCATTGGCACATTGTACGGTCTCGTTGATTGCCGTTATCGCTTGTTCGATCTTGGGATAGTCAGGCCAGTCGGCAGGCGTGACCTTGTACAATTCCTATCGGCGCCATACACATTGGTCACTGAGATGCTCGAGAGTGAGGTAGTGGCGCGATAGTGAGAGACGTACACGGAGTAGCAGTGGATATTTACAGATTCGCTGGAAAGGCCGAATGAGGAAGCTCAACAGGTCCTGGCCTTTGGAGTTCTCCATACGGTACACAAACTACGGTATCATATCGTATCGTATCGCAATCGTGCCATCAGTAAACTGTCTGTAGGCACTTTGCTCTCTCGCGCAAACAAACCTCGACGAAGCTGGCAAATGATTGATTCTCTTTGATCAGCTTGTTGTAGGTCGAGGTAGCTGCAATCTGATTGGCAGCGTAAATGTTGTATCGCTGCAGCTCTTCCGTCTGGTGCAGTACAAGAAACCGCTTCAGTTCGTAAATACAGCTACCTCATCCTATCGAACAGTGTGGCGTACCATTGAGAGAAAGACCTCACCGATTTGCTGCTCAGCAGGAGGCTTGACGATTTGCGACTGAATACGCACGAGGAGCTTGAGGTTCGTATCGAACAGAGTCTCGGCATTCTTGAACAAGCTATTGAGATCGTAGCTACTCAAGATGGCTGAATACTCCTCTCGCAATGGTCGTAGATACAACTACAATGTCGAACGCCATCACCCAGAAAGCCTGTTTGTAAGACTACCACACAAGCTGCCTAGCAATAGCACAATAACGTACGCCAATCAACACGCCCATATCTCGAATGTACTCAGTCTCAGTGACAATCAACTCATCGACCACCTTGTTACGCATTCGAAAGTCTCGGTCCTCTTGTGACTCTCCTGCAACTCCAGTTCCCAAGTTCTACAACAGGCAGAGATCATTTGGTCAGTCGAGCCTGGTGATACAATTGCAAGTGATAACGATATGAACCTGTGGTGGTCGGGCTGGTGGGATCGGGAGCGCATCGTAATGATGAACAGGGAACGTGTCGATCGAGAGAGTAAGCGGAGTCGTTGGCTTTGGAGCAGCTATGTATAAGAGAGCAACAATCAGGCGAGACGATGAGACGATGATCGAAAGAACCAACAAGTAATCGAACAGCGTACGTTGCCATAGCGTAGAACGACGGTCAACTCGTGGAGAGATCAGCTCCTCCTTGGAGCCCTTGCCACCTCGATCGCGAGTTCCCAAGCTCGGTGAGCTTTGAGTCTGAGTCGGTAGCACTGGAACTCCGACAATCACCGACTCGGGGCGTGGCGAGCTAACCGTGTTGCTCGTTGTTGATACGACCGGTACGGGAGTGGCAGCAGCCATCGGCGAGGGTGACGACGATGGTAGGGAGCTTGTTGATTGAGCCGACATTGAACCCGAGAGTGGTCGAATCAACACCGATCCCGATCTTTGTGGTCGGGATTTGTCGTTCAACAACCGAATGGCTTCGTGACACTGTTTGGCGGTTTACGCACGTCAGTGTCAGATTTGGAGTATCAAGGTAGATGGACGATGTAAGTGGCATCGATGTGAGCGCAGTCGTACAATCTCGATGGTCTCTGCTTTCTTTTGCGCATTCTGGAACGGCGTATCTGAGGACTCGAGTTCGGAAAGAACAAGCATACTAAGCGATCGAAGCTGTAACGAGAGCACTTGCGCATACTCGGTCATGTCCTTGCCTCGACCAGAGAGTTGCGTTATTCGAGATGATAGGCGTTGTGTTTTGGAGAAACCCTCAATGGCTACCGGGGAGCTGGCAATCACCGAGAGTGGTCGCTCGGGTGTGAGGGGCTCGGTGGGAGGCAGTGACTCTGTGCACTTGACTGACGGGAAGAATTCGCGCAACATTGCTGTTCAATCAAAGACGTATGAATACCATGCGCGATCGTGAGTGCTAGAATGAAGAAATGCCATGAACGAGCGCATTCCATATCATACCAGTATCAAGCATGTGTACGATGGGTGTTGCTTCTCCGCCATACACAAAGATGGAACCATGCCATTGAATTGCCTTGTGACCCACTGTTATTATGATCCATACAGCACAATACCACGCCGAGGTAAGTATCGTGTACAATGCCCATGAAGCAGCGGCTCTCTTGATCGAACCTTTGCCACGCGGAAGGCTCGCGTCACCCATTCGCCATTCACACCATTCCAAAGAATCTAGATCGTCAAGTTGAGAGAGTATGAGACTTTTGGTGGCACCACTCGTTGGCTGTGCACTACGCGATACGTACCGAGATCGAGGGCATACAAGTCGGTGAGCACTTGCGCATTCGTGCCTCGTGCTCCACCAAATACAAACAACAACCGAGATGGTAGTATTGTCGTAGATGCAGCAACCAGGTTACAATTATGAGCATAGCGTGAACCTGGACCAATGGATTGCGAATCCACTCGTGTCCATTCCACCCCATCATCTATTCAACGAATCGTTAGTCTCGAAACAATCACGAGCCCAATCGCTGATGTCACGAGCGAGAGAGAGAGAGAGAGAGAGATACCATAAATATTCAACCAATAGGTACTATTCACACAGCCATTCTCATCACGGCCTCCATAAATAAGAATACTGCCATCGACGAGAGTTGCAGAATGAAGCTCTCGGCGAGCAGGCCATTCGGCTCCAGAACTCGGATCCTCTTGATAAATCGTCCATTTGAGAGTATCTTAACAATTCATACCATACAACAATCGAGTGAGATCTCTAAAAGCAAACCAAGAGATGGCTTATCTCTCGCTCAAAAATCTCGACGCGAAGATAGATATACTACATACCAAGATGTAGAACACGAACAGTATTACCACCCGATTCCAGGCCACCATACACGACGATCGTGTTCTCGTTCAAGGCCGTAGCCGAATGATTCGAGCAAACGAGCATCTCGTCAGGCACTGGCGCAGGCTCACTGAAGATCAACGGAGACGACCTGAGCGTTGTGGTCGAGAGTCTATACACTGACGAGTTGTACTCGGAGACGCTCGTTCGGCCACCAATGACAATCAGGTTCGACCCCGCTGCGGTGACGGAATGGCCCCATAGTGGCGGAATCTAGCGAGCGAGCGAGCGTAGAGTCGCCAGTAGAGTGGTGTTAATGAAGCTATCTCTCGAATAGTAGAGTCGCCACCAAGCGAATATACATACTCCGGGCATGAACTCGACCGAGCTCCATTCCAGGTGGCTCAAGTTAAACTTCCAAACCGTACTAAAGATGTCTATTGTTTCGACAAGGTCCTATCGTGAGAAGGAGAAGCAGAAGTGCGAGTACAAGCGAGTAGGTGGTTCGTCCATACCTTCGGTGCTGTGTGGTCGATCGACCGTACGCGTTCCTCCAACGACATACAAGTTGTCGTCGACGACATCCATCGCATGCCAGTACGTTCCAATTCCCCAATCTCCACCCTATCGACCAAGCAACCAGATAACCTGGCGATCAGTGTCGCTCAATCCACATCGCCACTCGCTTGCATTCACGTACTGGCAGCTTGCATTTCACTGGCCTCCATGGCTTCATTCCTCGTCGTTGTACACGCATGTCGTACTCTAGTTACGGTACCAGTGAGTACAATCGCGCGCCACAGCACTCTAACGGGGGTGTATCAAACCTACCTTGCAGAACCGCAATCACTTGTGGAGCGCCGATCAACTCAGCCAAATCTCGAGCTGTAAGCTCGCTCGTTGAGCGAATGGTGTGGTCAACTTGATGATAGGAGAGTACCAACGACACCACTAGTCATACGTCCTCCGGCAGAAATGTGAGTCCGTGTGTCACGCGATGTGCGTTCCTTACGCTGGCAACGGTGCGCACCTGATTCTTGCTTGGAACGAACGGCATAATGCAATACCGTCTCGTGATTGTGATTCAAGTGCAACAGGTCAGCATTGTGCTCCAACAGTAACTTCACCGCATCGATCGCTCCTGATTCGCAAGCGAGCTGTATGGCTGTTTCTCCTCGCTATCAATCAACGAATCCATCAAGTAATTAGTTTGTTGTTGCATATGCTACGACATTGTGGATGGATTGCATACATCGTTTTGATGATTGACATTGGCTCCAGCTTCAATCACCATGCGCAATAGTCGAACTTGAAGTTGCGCCTGCTCCTCCGTCGGCGGGATGCAATCTCCAGGAGGTTGCACCAGACATTGCAATGGCGAGCGTTGGTTGTTGTTGAGCGAAGTAAGCTCCACATCTAGATTCCGAGTAGAATGATTCCATGATGCGTCGAGAGGAGAGCAGATTGATGAATCATCATAGCAGCAGAGTGATTCGTTCAGGTGTTGATGATATCCATCCATCAGTTCGAATGATTCCGAAGTCATGTGGACGATGGATTGTCGATGTTGACGGAGCATGATCGCCAGTGCCACAGCCACAACGACACATGGTCGATTGATGTCATCATTAGTTAACAACCCAGCATCGTCGAAACTCGTTGCGGCTCACTAATGCCTCTAGACGCTGATGGCCACGATACGCACTCTTGGCTTTCGTGACGAGAGCATGGCAGAAGTTCAGACTTCCAGCCGTCGCGCCGATATGGAACGGAGTATCTTGGTTGCTGTCTCGTGCGTTCACATTCGCTCCTGATGTATATCGGAACTCGGTCAATATCCACCGATATCCCTCCATCCATCCATCCATCCATCCATCCATCCATCCATCCATCCATCCATCCATCCATCCATCCATCCATCCATCCATCCATCCATCCATCCATCAAGATAAGACAATATACCCTTCTTGAGCAGTAGCTTGATGAGATTCGTGCGATTGTGTATCGCAGCGAGATGCAGCGGCGTCCTATCCAATGAATCCAACGATATATTGGCGTCCCAGCCTCCCTACACATGTCCACGGTCAGGCAATGACGGTACACTACTGGCTGCGTGGAGTGGGGGTGCTCGAGACGCGGCCTACCTTCTTGAGATCGGCCTCCGAGCCCGTGGCGATGGCCTTGGCGAGCTCCGACGTACTCAAGGCCATCGCGAACGAGATTCACGTCGAATATGGCGCCAACGTTGGGTACTGGCGACTCGATGGAGCCACTGAAATACCACGAGCGAGAGTGTGAGTGAGTGTGCGCGTGAGTGCGAGTGTGAGTGTGAGTGCGAGTGAGTGAGTGTGCGTGTTTGAGTGAGTGTGTACGTGAATCGTTTGGTGTAGGGCGTGATCGCGCGAACGAATGGCTTGGTGATGTAGGCCGTAAGCGATAGAGTGATTGAGCAAGCGAGTGAGTGTTGTGTAGCGATGCGCAGGTGTCGTGTTGTGTTGTGTTGTGTAGCGAGCGAAGGAACGAAAGAGCCTCGCTCGCTCGATTGGTCGGTCGGGTCCCTGGCTCGTCGCTCTCGGTGCTTGACCTCGTCATCGGCAACGGTAACCTACCCCAACTCCCGGACACCCCAGAGGTCCTCTGGTCTCCGCTCCACCTCTCTCCTCGAAACAATCTCCATCTCTCCACCGGCACGTTACTGTCTCAAGCAACAACATCTCGAGCATATCTCAATACCCTGGAGCCTCTCTTCCTTCCTCTCCCCTTGCGAGCGAGCCATTGCTGATGCCGCTCCGTAGATTACAACCATCTTCCCGCCAAAATCCACGATCAGTTCGCGCGGTTGTTCAGCCGTAGTGCGCAGGCACCTTGGACGTTTGTTGCCAGACAGACAACATGGCTGCTCATATGCTCGTTGTTCGTGCCAACACACCGGTCGCTCGGGTATCTAGTGTACAAGTACGCCCGACCACCCTCTCGGGTCCAAGGTCCGCTTCTAATTGGAACCCCCAACGTCTGGAACCGCGCCAGGTTGGATTGTACCCTCCGTCGCCTCGATGAATGCATTCGCTGTCCCTGGCTTCACGGGCAGGCCTCCACCGTTCGATGCCGGCCTCACGATCGGTACTTTGCGATCCTCACAACGCGACGGCGAGTTCGATGGAGCCCAATGTGTGGCATTCGACAAGCGAGGTCGCTTGTTCGTCGTCGATACCGGCAACGCACGTGTGCAGGTGTTTGAGCCCGACGGCTCGTTCGTGCTCAAGTTCGGCTCGCTCGGCGACGGCGACGGTCAGTTCCGCGCACCGTACGCAGTGGCGATCGATGACCTCAACGACGAGGCGTTCGTGACCGACAGTCGACGCGGGGACGTGCAGGTGTTCTCGACGCTCGACGGCTCGTTCGTACGCTCGTTGACGCGCGGCATCGAGCTCGAATGGCCCGAGGGCATCTGCGTCGACTCGCGCCACCGTGAGGTGCTCGTTAGCAGCGCTCTATCGTGCGTCGTACGCGTGCTGTCACTCTCATCGAACAGTGACACACAAGCAGCGCCGATTCTCTTTGCGTTTGGAGTCAAGGGTTCAGGCGATGGCGAGCTGCAGATGGCTCGAGGTATCGCGGTCGATCCGCAGCGTCGCATCGTGATTGCCGACAACATGAACCATCGAGTGCAGGTCTTCTCACGACTCGACGATCATCGTGCCTCGTTCGCGCTCAAGTTCGGTGAGCGTGGCATGGCTGCCGGTCAGTTCCGCTCGCCGAATGGCGTCTGCGTCGACCACCAAGGCCGCATCATCGTGGCCGACGCCATGAACGAACGTCTGCAGGCATTCTCAGCGCAAGGCGAGCCGATCGCGACCTTTGCGTGTCCCGAGGAACCGTGGCACGTCGCTCTCGATCAACGACACGCTCGCATCGCCTTCACATGCGGCCATCGTGTACACGTGATCGATGCCGATCGATTGCTGCCGTTCCTGTGGTGCCCCGAGCACCATCGCTTCGCATCCAAGGCCATCAAGCAACTCGTGTTGGTATTGTTGATGCTCCGAGCGGCCTCACCAATCGTGCGTCCGCTACCGAACGAGTTGATGTTTGAGATCTTTCGATTCTTGTGAGTGCCGGGTCATCATCATCATCATTACCACCATCATATGGTGTGCACCTCCCTACCGGACCTTCCTCCCTGCCTTACCTCCGCAATGATGAAGCAGTACATAAACACTCGAATTCACAATTCACAACAAGTTAAGGCGGTCCTGATGGACAAGGTACTATTCTCCATTGACTCTACGGTCATGTCCGGGGTCCGATAACATATGCGGCCACAAGAGTCGTTCGTCAATCGAATCAAATCGACTCAAAGGCCCTCGTCCTCTCGATGATAGTGAAGCTGAAACAACCATCGACAGATCGTGAACATCAGCTCGTTCGGAAGCCACACCATCGTCGCTCCTTCGCCAAGATCTCGAATCTTGAACAGCTCCAATAAGCTCTTCCTGAACGTGCAATACTTGACGGCTCGCACCAAGTGATGATTCGATGGAGACCACACGAACTCTGAGATAGATGCACGACCATTGATTGATTGATCCGAACACGATCAATATCGAGCTTCTCGTCAGTACGCACGAATCGCGAGCACGAGCAATCATGAGAGTGCGGCCATACCTCGATCTCGAATCAATCGAGCAATCTCTGGCGTCTCGGCGAGTTGCTCTGCTGTGCTGCCGTTGTTCTGGTGGTCGATCAATCATCAGGTGTGGTTGAAGCTGGTAAGTTCAAGCGCATCGATCAAGCAAGCAAGAGAGAGAGAGAGAGAGAGAGAGAGAGATAGAAAGGTTGCTCAATCACGCACATCGATGAGATACTTGTCTGCACAGTGCTCGATCAAGACTTCGATGCATTGCGGATGGCCGTGCCATGATGCTAAGTGAATAGGAGCGTAGTTGTTCCTGGCGACAGCATTGATGTCAGCGCGTCGATCAAGAAGGATCTCGATACATTGAGGATGGCCACTCAGTGATGCGATGTGAAGAGGAGCGCAATCAAATTGGTCAAGAGCATTGATATTGGCGTGCCGATCAAGGAGGAGCTCGGTGCATCGATGATGGCCATTCGCCGATGCGATGTGAAGAGGCGTGCAGCCTTCCTTGTCGATGCCGTGGATATCGGCATGTCGATCAAGAAGGAGCTCGATGCATTGAGGATGGTTGCTCAATGCTGCAGCGTGGAGAGGAGTAGAGCCATCTTTGTCAATGGCGTGGATATCAGCATATCGATCAAGAAGGAGCTCGATGCATTGAGGATAGCCATTCAATGATGCATACTGGAGAGGAGTGCAGCTATCAGTATCGAGAGCGTGAATATCAGCGTGTCGATCAAGAAGGAGCTCGACGCATTGGCGACTGCCATTGAATGATGCAAAGTGGAGCGGAGTGCAGTTATCCTTGTCGATGGCGTGGATGCAAGCATGTCGATCAAGAAGGAGCGCGATGCATTGATGATGGCCTCTCGATGCCGCAAAGTGAAGAGCAGTGCGGTTGTCATTGGCGAGAGCATTGATATCGGCATGTCGATCAAGAAGGAGCTCGGCGCATTGACGCTGCCCATTCAAGGACGCAAAGTGAAGAGCAGTGCGGTCGTCATTGGCGATAGCATTGATATCGGCATGTCGATCAAGAAGGAGCTCGACGCATTGACGATGGCCCTCCCATGATGCAAGATGAAGAGGAGTATAGCCATCTTTGTCGGGAGCGCTGACATTGGCATGTCGATCAAGAAGGAACTCGATGCATTGACGGTGGCCTTGCGATGATGCACAATGAAGGGGAGCACAGCTATTCAAGGCGAGAGCGTTGATATCGGCATGTCGATCAAGAAGAGATTGTATCTCTGTGGTTGATCCATTCATGGCAGCATCGAGGAGTGCCTTGTCGAGTTGCTCTTGTGTTTGAGAGTTCATCTTGTGCTTTGAGAGAGAGAGAGAGAGAGAGAGAGAGAGAGAGAGAGAGAGCGTGCGTGTGAGCGGGCAACGAAGCAACAATGAACAGCAACTCACACTGAACGCAAACAAACGTGTGTGTGTTTGCTATTTAGTCAGGTCATCAGTCATACAACGAGCGCAAAAGCACAAAGACATTGACGTGGTGGGCTCGGGCAATGTGTAACAAGTCTCCGCATCACATTGCATCGATACGATTCAATGCTGCGGTACAGTTAGTGTTCAAGAACGTTCAAGAGAAGCATCCAGCTTGATAGGTATCCTCATCGTATTCGGACTCCTTCCAAGGGCCTGTCTTACTCTCTTCCGACATTTTGATGCCAAACAGCGACTCCCAGCTGGCAGACGTCGCCGTGAAGTTTTCTTCTTCATAATCCTCAGGCCACGGCGAATGATGAATGACGCTTGAAGCAATCCAATCAATCCAATCAGTCAAATAAGGACGAAATGAGCTAGCCTGCAAGTGACGAGAATGGCATATCGACATACGTGCCAACAAGCCTCAAGCAGTCGTCAAGGTACTCTCGAGGATGGAGCATGTGCGTGTGCCAGATCAAGTCGATCGCGTACGTTGGGTGTCCCTTTCGTGATTCGGCATTGTTGTGTACCTTGATCGTTGTCAGGTACCTATGGTCTCGAGATCGCCATGGTGCAGGTGAGTGTGGCACGAAATACGATGCGACAGAGAGAGAGAGGCGTACAAGAATCGTTCATAAGACTTGACGAACCGACGGATCGCTTCCTTGCGGCCGTACATCTGCGGCTCTGATTTCAGGAAGATTGGAAACCACATGAGGTCCTTCTCGACATGCTCGACCTTGAGCCTGCATCAGTGCCGCGGTGGCCGTTCGCACCGGTTATCGATGGTGAGCACCACGCACTTGGCAGGAGCACACGAATGCAAGGAGTTTGAACGTACGACAATGGATTGGTCCATGACAATCCTTCTGCCCCATCGAGCTTATCAATGCTCGATGATTGGAATGTCTGACGAGGTCCTCGATTCTCCACCAATGCATCCAATTCATTGTCCACAAAGTATGGAGGTACTGGAGGGACCGTTGCATCAAAGTCATACAGATACTCGGTGCCAAATTCTTGTCTCCACAGATCTCGAGTTTGTTCGAGTGCCTTTGCGTGTAGTGATACTTCGTGTTGAGTCGCAACCAGCTTGTGAGACACCACTGGAGAATCTACTCGCATCCAACAAGTGCAACGGCGTCACAAATGAATGTGAATGGAGAGGTCGAGCGACCAATCAATCGGTCGACAGTTGGTTGGTTATGTGTGTCGCAAGCAGGTAAGAGGAGAGGCCATGGGACATACTGAACAATCGTTCGAGATCCGCTGCATACATTGATGGTCGAATCAAGTGAGACTGCCAAACCAACTCGATGTCGAACGTGGGAATCAACTGCAGGTCCGGATACTTGGCTTTGAGTTGCATGAACGAGTAGTATCGCTTCAAGCATGTGGCTATCTTGGCCCTGTTGGCCTTCGAATGCTCGAAGAACTGATTGACTTTCATCAGGAAGCTGTACAAGCTCTATCATCGGAGTTAGTGCGATTGATTGATTGATTGAACTAAGAGTCCGTCGACTGTTCGTTCGAGCTCTGAGATGATGAGATCGGCATACCGAAGCTGCTGCCTCAAGATCAACGTCACTCAAATGGTTAACCACTTGATTCGATGCATTTGGATGCGCCTGAGAGAGAGAGAGAGAGAGAGAGAGAGAGAGAGAGAGCGCGCGTGAGAGTCTCGCCATCGAGCGGGACTGAGGGCTTGTGCGTACCGTCCAGCCGAGGAACGGAACGAACAGCGCCACAGACTCTGGATTCGGTACTGGACGTCGAGGCAATGTGGTTTGGTCGTACCATTCCTCGCACGCTGCAAGGCATTCCCTGATACACCATGGACACGCGAGAGAGAGAGAGAGAGAGATCATGATAGATCACGAGAGATCATGATAAAACATGATCGATCATGGCAGATCCCGATGGAACATGATTGATCACGATAGAACATGATCGATCATGGCAGATCCCGATGGAACATGATCGATCATGGCAGATCCCGATAGAACATGATAGAACATGGCAGATCCCGATAGAACATGATTGATCATGGCAGATCCCGATGGAACATGATTGATCATGGCAGATCCCGATAGAACATGATCGATCATGGCAGATCCCGATAGAACATGATAGAACATGATAGAACACGATAGATCGCGACATCAGATCTGTGCATCGTTGTGATTGAGTGATAGCGGTACATGGCGTACCACTTGGAGAGCAGCTCCTGCGCCGTCTCTCGGCGCTGAGGGATACGACGCAGGTACTCGTCGCGCAGGTCGAGGAACATCTCCTTCCACGCCATGGGAGCGATACGGCCCTCG
>Ga0209935_1002339_pt1 | contig 23646 bp, 28 predicted proteins | sample ThiBio_1000_plan_2_FD_183958 | JGI IMG/M metagenome (GOLD analysis project Ga0209935, IMG submission 183958) | Wastewater bioreactor microbial communities from Cape Town, South Africa - Thiocy_cont_1000_plan (SPAdes) | ecosystem: Engineered > Bioreactor > Thiocyanate-remediating >...
CAGTAGTGTCTGATTTGAAAGTTGAATTCAATTGAAATTTCAATTTTCAACTTTCAACTTTAGCTTCAATTGAATTCAATTTTCAAATTGGACATGTATGGCCCCAACGGGCGCTAAGCCTATGGGACATGATGATGATGATGACAATTGACAGGTGTTGAACCAAATTCAGCTAGTATTGTTCAAATCAATCCACCTGATTTTGTAGCGAAAATATGGGTTGATATTTCTAACGTTGATGGTATTACACCTGATTCCAAAGCATTCTTTTACAATTCTACACATCATCAATATTTCGTAACACTTACATTAGGTTTCAATGATGTACTTGTTGGTGTTGATGTAAAGAATCGAAAAGTAATAAATCACATTTCAAATTCGAATTTACCATCATTTCTATGCTACGATAATCATACAAATGCTTTTTATGGTATGCAACGTTTTACCGGCAAACGTGGTTGTCAGCTCGTACGTTTCAATCCTTACAATGGTTCATCGATTGTTTTATCTGAAGATTTCAATGAATATGAACCATCAGCTGGAAACTGTTATGGAGGATATTATTTTACAATGCTTATTCTCGATAGTAAAACACAAAATATCGTTACTTTTGACTTAAATAATATAATGGAAAAGTAATTGCAAATAAGCAAGGAGCTGAATATTTCGATTCTCTGGCATTTATTCCAATTTAGTTTTGATTTTGTACTAGAATAAAAAACTGACCAACGAACGAATAGTAACATTAATACATGATATCATATATGAAAAAGAAAAGAATACAGAGCATATATTTTGTTTGATAACGTTCCTTTTTACGCACGTGGTCGTACACAAAAATAAAAACCCAATCATCTTCTTATAGAACTACGATTTAAATAGTCAAGATTTGTCTATAAGTTTAATGAATAGTGTACACTTAAATGATGTTTGTGTTTCATTCGAACGAATGGCACCGGTTACAACACAAAGTCATAAATTAGCACTTGTTATTGGCATTAATAAATATCTTAAAAAATCTCAATTACGCCATTGTGTTAATGATGCAGATGATGTAGCAAAACAGTTGGAAAGTATTAATTTTAATGTCTTCAAAACCATTGATTGTGAATATAAAACATTTAATCAAGCGATTGATCAATTTATTCAAGCAATAAAACCAGCTGATTTAGTTCTATTTTACTTTGCTGGCCATGGTTGTGAAGTTGAAGGCGAAAATTACTTATTACCTGCGGATTATAAATATCATGGTGCAAAGGATGAACGAGAACGTATTAAAGAAAATTGTATCAACGTACAAACTAAATTATCTGAAATCGAGGATCAAAATCCGGATTCTATAATAATGATATTAGATTGTTGTCGAAGTTATGTAACAACTCGTTCAATGAATATTTCAAAAGATGGACTAGCAGGTATGAAAGGACCATCTGAATCGTTGATTGCATTCTCGTGTGGATCTAATCAAGTTGCACTAGATGATACACGAAATGATCGAAATGGAATATTTACAGAATATTTATTAAAATATTTCACAGCACCTGATCAAGATATTGAAACTATACTCACAAATGTTGGCAACGACATGAAATTAGGACGTTATCATTTACCATGGCGTAGTACATGTTTTACGAAAAAAGTCTATTTAGTTGAACAAAGTAATGACATATTTTTATACATGAACACGTAATTATGTCTTTCTCTTTTTATAGTACGATCTTATAAAAAGAATGGTGTTATTATCGCAGGACAGAATCAACAAGGTAATGGACTACATCAACTATCTTTTCCATCTGGTGTGTGTGTTGATGATGCTCGAACCGTTTATATTACTGAATGGAATAATCATCGTGTAGTTGCATGGAAATTCGGTTCAAAAAGTGGTCAGATCGTTGCAGGTGGTAATGGGTCAGGAAATCAAATGAATCAATTAACTTATCCCACAGATATAATCATCGACAAAAATAAAACACATCTTATTATTTGTGATCATGGAAATAAACGTGTAGTAAGATGGCCACTCAACGGTAGTAGAGTTGGAGAAATACTAATTCCAAATATAGCTTGTAATGGATTGGCAATGGATAATCAAGGTTTTCTTTACGTTTCTGATATTGCACAAAGCTGTGTTATACGATGGAACACGAACATCGATGCATCTTCAAGAACAATAGTGGCCGGTGGTAATGGAAAAGGTAGTAATCTCAATCAACTCAATGATCCTTATTATGTATTTGTTGATCGCAATAATTCAATATACATATCAGACAATAAAAATCATCGCATAGTAAAATGGGATGCAAATGCTAAACAAGGTGTTATTGTAGCAGGTGGTCAAGGTCAAGGAAACCTGTCTTCACAATTATCAGATCCATTAGGCGTCATTGTTGATCGATGTGGAGCAATTTATGTAGCTGATGCAGGAAATTCTAGAATAATGCGTTGGTGCAAAAATGACAAACAAGGAAGTATTATTATTGGTGAAGATCAACAAGATAAACCATTGAGACGTCCTAATGGTTTGTCATTCGATCGATATGATAGTCTCTATGTAGTTGAAGAATTTAATCACAAAGTACAAAGATTTGACATTGTTTCGAAATAGCTATACCGATGATATCTTTACAATGAATATATTTTTAGAAATAAACAGAAAACAAATGATTATATCAACAAGTTTGTAAGAAAATTTCAACATAATCAGTACCATAGTTAGCAACAATAATGCCTAACATATTATTATGATCCATATCTCCAATAGCAATAGATCTTGGTCTCACATTGTAACCAAGCGAATATGATTGTGGTATTGAAAATAAGCCGTTTCCTAATCCGTAGAAAATAAGTATTTCATTACTACCAAAATTCGTAACGATAATATCGAAATAATTATCCTTATTTAAACCATCAACAGTAACTGAAGATGGTTGAGAACGAATACCAGTAAAATAATCAACTAGAATACGAACAGTTCCATTTCCGTAATTGGCTACAATAATATCTAATTGAGTATCATTATTCAGATCGGTAACTTGAATCATAGAAGGACGTGAATGGAATCACCACTGAAATCATACCAATGGCAAGAGAATGTGGTCCATATAGTCATATTCAACTGGTGTCTTAGTCAATAGTTCGAAGTATAAATGAGACGTAAATAAACGAAATGAAAATCATTGCAACAGCTAACAGAACAGATAAACTTCGAATTGTTGCAGTTCGATACTTTGACCAAAATGGTTGATCTCTAACAAAATTGTATAGAAAAATGGAAACCTGTTTTATATACTTTTATTTCTCTGATTATAATGATTGTTCAGTTTGGAGAGGTTTCACTGTATAAGCATGAGTATTAGCGCCATCTACTCGACATATTTACTAATACAAAAGTAAATAAACAAAATCGATGTTTCTATTAAAAATAAAGTTTGGACATGCACAACTGCAGATATTTGTACTTGATCGATAAATAGAGAATATCGAAATGTATTTTAATTGGTCATTGTCAAATGACAAATGATGGTAGAAGTAATTGTCCTATGGCTGTTCATGTGACCGTTAACATTCATTTTCTTTTTCGTGATCAATATGTGAACACAAAAATTTCTCGTTTTTTTAAAATTTCAGATCAAAATGGAGCCTGATTTCGAACGTCGTCTCATTCGATCTCTCTCAGGTCAATCCTCACTGTCCTCGTCTCCATTCTCGTCAACGCCCTCATCTCCGTCTCCAATAAAACACAGTGATCGTTTCATCCCACTGCGAAGTCTCTCTCAGCCATCGGCCTTTTTCATCGATCAAGAACAAATCCACAGAGGTCCTTCGATCGACAAAAAATCGTCTCGCGATCCAACGTCACTCACAAACACCAACGGAACCTCATCGAGCAACGGCACAACAACAAGCTCAACCACCACAACAGTCGCTGCCGATCGAACCAAAGACATTCTCACCTATCAAGCTCTCCTGCAAAACGAAATGTTCGGCTCACAGATCGACAGTTTGTACGACGAATATCACATGAATAGTTCCTATTCAAACGGAAACAGTAATCATTCGCATACAACTGTCGCTCAAAATCCAACGGCGACCAATGATCCGACGATGAACGCTCAACTTGCAACGACGAACCTAATCGGACAACATTTTACAACGTCGATATCAGGAATCAATGTAAAACTCAAAAATTGTTCGTTTTTTTTTCTTGTATTGTTTTTGTTTTGTCTGTAGGGAATTCTTTGTCAATCGTCTCAACAACGTTTGCTCTACACGAATACGAATTCGAATCTGCTGAGAACACGTGATCCCAACACGATTTTTCGTTATTCAGCTCGTCGAAACACGGACGATCTTCATTATTCTCCTTATTCTCTTTCTCCATTATCTCCTGCATCCATTCGTCTTCTCCGTTCGCCTCGAAAACAACTTCGTAAAATCCCGAAAACTCCATTCAAAGTTCTCGATGCACCCGAACTCCAAGACGATTTCTACTTAAATCTCGTCGATTGGTCCTCAACAAACATCCTCGCCGTCGGTCTCAACGCCTCAGTCTACCTTTGGAACGCAAACACGAGTAATGTCACGCGTCTTTGCGATCTACAGACTGAATCTGACACAGTGACGAGCGTGGCGTGGAGTGACCGTGGCCAATACGTCGCCGTGGGGACGCACAAAGGCATCGTACAGATCTGGGACGCTGCAGCCAATCGAAAGACAGTTTCATTTCCTCGGCACACGGCTCGAGTCGGTGCGTTGGCATGGAATGATCATTGTATATATTCGGGGTCACGCGATCGATTTATTCTACAGAATGACACGCGGTCGAATAAACAGGAGAGGAAATTGGCGGGACATCGACAGGAAGTTTGCGGATTGAAATGGTCGCCCGATCGGCAGCTCTTGGCGAGCGGAGGCAATGATAATCGATTGCTGGTTTGGAATCAATCGTGTATCAATCCGATTCAGATTTATACCGATCATACAGCGGCTGTCAAGGCGATTGCCTGGAGTCCGCATCAACAAGGACTTTTGGCGAGTGGCGGAGGAACAGCTGATCGATATATTCGATTTTGGAATACACTTACTGGACAAAGTTTGCAATGTATTGACACAGGCTCTCAAGTATGCAATTTGGCTTGGTCAAAACATTCGAATGAACTTGTTTCGACTCATGGATATTCGCAAAATCAGATTGTCGTTTGGAAATATCCGTCGATGCTACAATTGGCTCGTTTGACAGGACATACATTTCGTGTTTTGTATTTAGCTGTTTCACCTGACGGCGAATCGATTGTCACTGGTGCTGGAGATGAAACTTTGAGATTTTGGAATGTATTTACTAAATGTCGTGCCAACAAAGAATCCGACAGTGTACTTAATTTATTTAACAAAATTCGATGATCATTAAATATTCTTTTAGTTTTTTTTTCTTCTTCTTTTAACATTATCTATGTGTGTCAGTAATATCAGTGTCACAACAGTCCTATGTTTACTTTATTTAATATAACTGTTTTCATGTTGTCTTGTAGTTTGGTTTTGTTTTTGTTCTGTTTTCTGTATAGATCATGATCGAAGTGTTTCTTCTTTTTTTCTCTTTGTTTTTCAATTTTATGTTGAACTTTTCTTTGAGAATTCGAATAAATCTTTAAGAGAAGTATTTCAAAGCAAAAAAAAATACACTATCTTTATCGGATAATCGAACGGATTTGATTTACGCGGAATGATAAATCACTTTTTCATAAGAACTCGATGAATTCAAGTTCGTTGCCGAGCCACATCGATAACCACCGTTGCCATTTGTATGCCAACATAAACGTTTATTTGAATTTATTCCTGAAATATCACAGATACTACGTTGAACACTATCACTACCATCAGCAAAACCCCATGAATACGATGTCGAATAATACCAAGCAACACCATTGGCAACGTGTTTGCACGTTGTTGTCGAATAGCAATTGTAGAGAACATCATTTCGATGACCCATTGCAGCAACAATGAACATCGTTGAACTCATACGACAGCCCAATAATAAATATCTTTTGTTGCATGAACTTTGAATTGATGAAAGAGTTGATGATGACATCGGTGTGGAATAGGATGCCCTGTAACAAGATGTCCAACTGCTTGGTAATGACGATGCGTAGAAATTTTGTCGAACACCAGAGAAAGGCAATGCTAACAAAACAATTTTCTAAGAGAATATCTTTTGATTTACTTCTTACCGGTGGTTGTTGTTGCTGTACCGGATGCTGAATATGAAAAACAATTACGTCATTAGATTATTCAATTGTCAAGTTACCTGATACAGTTATATATGTACCCTTTCCTATGATCATTGACGCAACTTATCAAAACAAAAAAAGCAATGTTTTTTTACTGATTATTATTTCAAATTGAATACCTCTTGTTGTTTTATCATCCGATTGACTACTTAATTTAGTAGTTACAATCGATGTAGCGATGATTCCTATCAGAACAGCTGCAATACCAGCAACAATTACGATTTTAACAATTGGAAGCATTTGTTTTTCTTTTCAAACAGAAATAAAATGTCGATCAATATGTTTCTAGCTTAAATTTAAAGAACAAGAAAGAAAAACAAAAACCTTATAAAATTATTACAAGAGTTGCTAAGAAAACTATGCCATTCGTTTCGACCAACAATGATGTGTAATTATTTATTTGATTTGTTTTTTTTTCTTTCGAATAAAATTTGATCTGACAAATGATGTTGCATGTTTATCTTATCAATATGTGGTCGATCTCTCTGATTTTTCAAATATCAAAAATGAATTCAATCATTTGATAAACATTTTCCATGGATATTATTGTGTTGTTATTATCTTGTGTATATCAAAGCGATTTTACCAAATGTTAATGCGTTTTGATCTCGAGAAAACTCGCGATCTTTCCGATATTCGGTCGGTTTGGACGCGACCTCCGAACAACATATTGTCGTTCGGCGTCTATTACGTTCCAGATTAATTCTTCTTCTTTGTTGTTATTCCCATTCGATGGTTACGCTGAGGATATTAATGGATAGAACAGAAGAAAAAAAAAAGAAATATCAGCAAGGATATTTTCTCTTTTTTCTTCTTCTTCTTCTTCTGATAGATAGATCTCTATAAGGACGGTAATTGTATCTTCAGACAACGAAGAAGAAGAAAATTTATCGCTTTCTATCGTTCTATTTTCCTACGTTATTATACGCAATACAAAAAAACATAACCGACGATTTATATCACGCGCAACTAAACTCTCAATATGCCAGGAGCTTCACGAAGAGTTCGTCGATTAGAAAAAGAAGCCATTCTACGTTCAAAAGTATTTCGAATAAAACAAAATCACACATCTAATTTACTTCTTTCGAATAGAATTATGAATATACACGAGAAATCTCGGATAGTTTTCTCTCGAAATTAGATTTAAATGTCGAAGATGAAGAAGATACCGAAAGACATCGACGTCATATTAAAACACGGCCAATTCGACAAATTCAACGAGAAGTTGATTATCCCGTTGAATCTTTAGATAAAATCACCGAACGAATTCAACAAGAAATCAAACGACGACAATTAGCAAATGCAAATCCACCTTCAACTTCAACTTCAACTTCAACAACAAGTTCGAGTTTATAATCATTTTCAAATCAAAACATTCTCTCTTTTGTTTTCTTAGCACGAAGCTATCAATCATCATCAACAACAACAACAGATGATCGTACAAAACGTGACAGTGGTCTCACTGGAAAATATACAACTAGTAAACATACTAGTGGAAGCAAATTCTATTAAAAACAAAAACTCTTTCAAACAATTAGCTTTTTGTGTGTGAGACCTTCTTCATCTTCTTCTATGAGCACAGCAAAAGTCTTTTTTTCTACTCTTAGTATTCTAAATATAATCATTTTCTTCAAAAAATTAAAGTAATTTCTAACGCTCATACATATTGAACTTTGTGCTCGACCAATAAAATCTTAACTGGTGAATATCAAAGAAAAACATTTCTCCGTGCGTCATTCGTAGTCTCAATTAAGAAATAATTTAAGTAAGGAAACTAACCTTGATCATTGGAGATGAAGATTGGAATGTGTGTTGGCACAAAACTCGACCTACATATCATTCGATGAGAATTTCTTTGTGAATATGATACACATCGACAAAACGAGACTTATTTGAATGGAGAGTCGAGCATATGTCTAACATTTGATTTACAACATGTTTGAGAGAAAACCAGAGACAAACAAGTCCAGACAACGAGGGGGATATTTATCATTTTCATTTCGTCTTCTTAACGAATAAGTTCGTACGAGTTGATATATCGACAATCAATGAAACAATGCGAACATTAATCTTAGTAAGACATAGATTTAAATACTACTACGACCTTCGTTCTCCTAATTGAATACAAAAAAATGGAAAGACGTTGCTTTTAACATGCACTTTTTCGCTCTCAAAATAAACATATTCGACGAAATTTATTCTTTTTTTTTGTTCTTAAATAAAAAAATCAAATCAATAGTTGTGTGTGTGTGCTGATCGATTTTTGTTAGTTATTTTTCTTATCAATTTACAAATATAAGAGAGAACAAGAGTAGAGGAGAGAGAGAGAGAGACAGAGAAAGAAGACGCACAGTAGACTTCGTGACAGAGTCATTCAATAAGGATTCTTTTTCGGCATCTGTTATTTATCTCAGAAATTTTATCTTCATTCATCAAAATCTTATTCATATATATATATTTGCACATCTTCGTCAACTGGTTAGTAGTACTTCCAAACCACGTTTTTCTCCTTTTGTATCTCACATCGTTAAATTGGTTAAACAGTACGTATTCCAAGGTCATACGAGAATGATTCTCTCTTCGAAAGTGTCAAGGTAGTCGAATGAACCTCGAAAGATTCTATCTGCTCGAATTCATTGTCTTGTAAATGAGAGCAAATGTAACAGTTAGTAATAATAATAATAATAATAAAACGATGAGTACGTGAAGAAATGTGAGGAAAAGAACGCGAGAGAGAATAGATTGAAATGATTACAAGTTTCTTTTTTTCTTTCTTTTTTTTTCTTTTTGATACATGAAGAGGTCATAGTTACAGATAGTTTGATTGTTCTCATTCTTAGATCTTGACTTTCGTCTTATAATCGAACATGGCTTCATCGAGTGATGGAACTGCTGAAAGAAAAATGCCTCGTATGTCGAACAAAAAAAGCCAGCGAACGAAAAGGATTTGCTTTTTGATTTCGAAGGTGTTCCATCGACGGACAATCACGCTCGATTTAATCTGTCTCCCGTGCCGAGTATCGACGATGATGATGTCGACGATCACAATCGATCGTTTACAAGACGAAGCTATCCGAATATTGAAGAAGATGAAAGCGGCGAAGAAGTCGATCTCAATGACGATGATATCGGCGCTGGAACAACGACAGTAACAATGTTTGATCACGATCAAGAGATCAGCAGTCCATTGCCGAATGGCAGTGGTTGGAAAATCGATTTCATTTGTTCGATTTCATTTGATTTGATGTTTGTTTAGTGACAAGCGTGGCGTATGTCATTCGAAAACATTATGAAAATTTCGAAACAATCGATTGGCTCAAAGATCTAATGAGAAATCGGATTCGACATCGAAATATTCGAGCACAACGAAAGCAAAGTTGGAAGAAAGCATTTGCGTTTTGGTTCGATACGTGGAGCGGATGGATTTGCGTTCTTTTCGTTGGCGTATCAGCTGGTAAACATTCGAATTTGTTTGTTTGTTTTTTTATTTTTCATTTTTGTTTTGAGGTCTTGTTGCTGGTTTTGTTGATATCGGAGCGAAATGGATGAGCCATTGGCGATCAGGTGTTTGCACAGCTGCATTTTGGCTCAATCGCGAGCAATGTTGTTGGGGTTCACGCGATGTAGAATTCGATAGTGTACATAACGAACTTTGCGCACAAGTGAGTCATTTCAAAATTCAATTTTGAAAACTATTTTTATTCGATTGCAGTGGAAAACTTGGTCAGACATCGTCAGCATCGATCCACTTTCGGCAAATGCTTGGTTTTTTCAATATTTTATGTTTGTATTTTGGTCTGTTTTATATGCTACTTTTATTGTTGTACTTGTTGTTGGTTCTGCACCGTATGCAAGTGGATCAGGTATTCCGGAAATCAAGACAATTCTCTCCGGGTTTATTATGTATGGTTATTTGGGAAAATGGACGTTTATTATCAAAAGTATTGGCATGATCTTTGCGACAAGTGCTGGACTTATTGTCGGCAAAGAAGGTCCATTTGTACATATATCTTGTTGTTGTGGAAATTTATTTTCGAGTAAAAGAAAAGAAAATCAAATCGATTTTTTGTAATTATTGTTTTTTGTTTAGAATTGTTTCCTAAATACGGAAATAATGAAGCTCGTAAACGTGAGATTCTTTCGGCAGCAGCTGCAACCGGTGTGTCCGTTGCATTTGGCGCGCCGATCGGTGGAATTCTGTTTAGTTTAGAAGAGATTAGTTATTATTTTCCGTATAAAACTCTTTGGCGAACGTTTTTCTGTTGTATGATTGGTGCTCTTGTCGTTCGAATGATAAATCCGTACGGAAACGGACATGAAATTCAATTTCCAGTCGAATATAATGTTCCTTGGGCAACATTCGAAGTCATTCCATTTATGGGCTTGGGCGCTTTAGGCGGCCTTTGGGGAACTTTATTCATAAAATCGAATATTCGTTGGTTGAAATACAAAAAGAAAACTCAAATTGGTCAATATCCACGTGCTGAAGTCATTATTTTGACAATTATAACCGCAGTTCTCTGTTATCCAAATCAATATCTAAGATTAACAATGCCCGAGTTGATCAAACGATTGGTTGGACAATGTCATGTCGATGATCATATGGATCTATGGTTTCGATTCAATTTTTTTGTTTTATTTTTCAATTTGAATTTTTTGTAGTGATTATGAACGAGACAAACCAATTGGCACGGCAACAGCGAAACTCTACGCTGCATTAGCCGGCTCAGGTCTTCATCGTGCAATTTGGCAATTATTCTGGGCATTGATCGTTCAAATCACTTTGATTATCTTCACAATCGGCACCAAAGTCCCGTCAGGTCTCATCGTTCCAAGTATCTCGATCGGTGCTATCGCCGGTCGACTAATCGGCGTGATCACCGAGCAAATCGTTTACAAAAACCAACACGTCGCTCTCCTTCGACGCGAATGCGGTGTTTCCAACGAACACTGCGTCACACCCGGTCTCTACGCCGTTCTCGGCGCTTGCGCATTCCTCGGCGGTGTCAGTCGAATGACGGTCTCGCTCGTTGTGATTATGAGCGAAGTCACCGGTGGATTGTCTTACATTGTCCCGCTGATGATCACAGCATTGATGGCTAAGTGGGTGGGCGATGTTTTTGGCGAGGGAATTTATGAGGAAAATGTGAAACTGAGTGGCTATCCGTATTTAGGCAATCGAGAGAGCTTTAAGTTTTCGTTGAAAGCTGGAGAAGCGATTCGAGCGAATCGTTCCGGAGAAAATCTGCCGCTCGCTTGTCTAACGCAAACGGGAATGACGATTGCGCAGATCGATTCGTTGGTTAGGAATTATCCGCATTCGATTTATCCGGTGATTATTAGTGAAGATTTCCCATGCATCGTCGGGCAAATTCAACGACGAGATCTTTTAGCGGTTTTGAAATCGAGAAAAATGCAATTAGACCTCTCGGAAACGACGAAACCGTTGTTAAATCGAAAGGTTTCAGTTGTTTCGATGTCGAATCTGCTGAATCGATCGGGTCAACCGTCGTCTTTAGGCATGCGACGAGCGTCTTTAGCTCTGCAAGCATCGAGAGTCTTACAGTTACATAAACTCGTCGATCAAGCGCCGATTATTGTCACCGATCACACGTCGATGGAAGCCGTCGTCGACATGTTTAGAAAACTCGGCTGTCGACAAATTTTTGTCACGAAAAATGGGTAAATTTCTCTTTTGTTTCTTTGGAATTCTAGTTTGTGGTTTTTAGACATCTTCAAGGAATGTTAACACGCAAAGATATCATTCGATTGATGCACGAAGCGACTGTTTCGAAGAAATTCAAAAATTAGACTTTAGATAGTCTTTTAGGAAATAAAATAAAAATCAAATCGAGTTGCAATTTCGTTTATTTTATTGTTAAGAAGACGAAAAAAAAGCGATATACACGCACACAAAAAAAAAAGGTTAATTCCAATTAACTCGACGACGACCGTGAAACTAAAAATGAATTTGTTTGAGGGTTTTCATTTGAAAAATTCGATTTACTTTCGGTTCGACAGTTGTAGCTGAGAGAACGGCCTTTTGCTTTTGTTTTAATTGATCTAATTGTTTTCGATCTTCTCGTTCTGCTGCGTCTTGTCGTTCGAATTCAGCTCGAGATTGAGCTCGTTCTTGGTGAACGATCGAAATCTACAATTCAAAATTCTTCAAATCGAACAAAAAACAAAACAAAACGCTGAGACTTGTCTTTGTAAATCTTGTTTTTTCTCTTCTCTTTGTCTCGCTTGTTTCTGTTTTTCGATGAGATCATATTGTCTCGCTTGTTCCATATCGTCGAGCAACGCTTGTTGTCTCTCGTAGGTTTCCTGTTGTTGCTCTTTGAGAGCTCGTAGTTTGCCCATAACCTGTTCTTGACGTTCGTCGAGAACTTGTCTCATGAGTTTCTCTCTCAGATCTTTTTCTCGGTCCCATTCTTGTTCACGACGAGCCCATTCTCGCGCTGCTTCTTCCCTGAAAATCAGAAGAAAAACGAAGTTTTTGAGTTCTCATTGAATAATTGGGATTTACTGAAACATGGCGTCGAGTTCGAATTCTTTTTCTTTTTCGAGTTTCATTTGATGTTGAAATTCTTTGAGCATGTGCAGCGCATCTCGACGCAATTGTTCACGTTGTTCGGATTGTTCGATTCGACTTTCTTCGTCGGCACGAGCGATCGACGCGAGAATTTCCATATCCAATTCCTAAGAAAACAACTCAAATAGATCAATCGATTGATCTCAAAAAAAAACCGAACTAATTGCTCTTGGATTTCTTTGGCTCGTTTGTGTAATTTGGCTTTATGTTGACGTAAAAGTTGTCGACTAAAAAGATGTTTTTCAACGAAAAAATTCTCAATTTCGAAATGAACAAACCCGTAATCTTGTTGAACATAACGTTTTTCGATTTGTTTTCGTTGTTCATCGAATTGATCCAATTGCCATTGTTCTCGTAGAAGACGTTCTTCTTCTTGTTTCAGTATTTCCGCCTAAATCAAATTTCTTTTGTGTAAAATCTGACCCTTATGCTAATAAGCTTATTCTTTGTGAGACTTTACTTCTTCATCTTTTTGTTTAAGTTCTTCCATTTGTTCCTGTAAAATGAATTTTAAATCATCGATTCGTCGTTTTCTTTCGTCTTGTTCTTCTCGTTCGAATCTCATTTGTTGATCCAATCGTTCTTGTAATTCTTGTTGATATTTCAAATTCTCATCTTCTTCTTCTTGTTGAACTAAACGTTTTTGATTGACCTGTTCGGACCAATATTCTGGTTGGCGATTTTCTAATTTTTGTTGTTCAATCGAACGTAGATCGGGATCATTTGCAATCCAATGTTCATGAAGTTTTTCATTGGCAATGATTTGTCGTTCTTTTTCTCGAGCTGAACGAAGTGATTCGGCGCGAGCTTTCATTTCCGGAACAGTTTCACGTGATGCTTGTCGAATCGATGTTAATTCGTTCTGATATTGAGTTTTTTCGGTTTCGAGAAGAGCAGCTAAACAATTTCGACGATATTCAAGACGATTTTGTTTCTCTTCTTTTTCCTGTTGAACCCGATGAACATTGTTACTCTTGACAGCTGATGTTGGCGCAGTCCAATGATTGTGAACTGAATTATGACGATTTTGTACTTTGAAATAATTGGCTGTATCAGCCCATTGAGCTCTACGACAAATAAACGAAAAAGAAATTGAGTTTGTTTCGTTGGAAAATTTTTACTTCTTTTCAGCTTCAATTTCTTGTTTTCGTTGAATAATTTGTAGGGGAGTTGAGAGGTGTTTAGTCGCATAATGCGAATGTAATGTTGGAAGGACCATTTTTGAAACAGTAGAAAGAGATTGTCGGATCAATTGAACAAACTACGACCAAAGCCATCATGTTCTATTCATCTATGGTTTTAACCTTCATCAATTTTATTTCATTTATTTATTCAAAGTAAAATTTATTCAAATTTCCATTTAAATTATTTTCATTTTCAATAAAAAGAAATCAATTGAAATAAATCTTTTCGTAAAATCAATAGATGACACTAGTTTATCTCAATGATTGAACTTATATATTTCTCCTTCTATTCATTAACCCAGAATCATTCAGGAGATCATATCTGTTCGAGTTAACAATTACGATTCGTCCACATCAGTAAAGAAAGGAAATAAATAGCAACATTATGAAAAAATACAGATAGTCCTATCAATCGTTCTGGATACATACATCTCTACCTATAAATCGATAACAGTTCTACTATCTCGTTAATTACAAAATGGGTATTTACAACGAGCCCAAATTTACAAATGAAATTTACAATGATCTGTGTATGGTATGTTGAAATATGTCAAGAGTATGATAGCAGGTAATGTTTATTCATTATTTTATGTTATTAATTGAAGTTTCTTTTATTATTAGCTGCAACGACAAATAATTCGCATTAAGAAATGCTGTCTTATTATTTGTGACATTTCGTGACCCTCAAGAAAAAAATGAAATAATAAATGAAACAGTCAAAAAGATAAAGCTTCTTGTATTTCGCATTTTTCTCAACCTTTTTGCCACTAGAAAACAAAATTTTCTCCCTATTCTCTCAAACCACTCGGCCAACTGGGCTGTAATTTTCGTCCAGGTATTTCGAGTAACTTTAGAATGTCTTGTTTCTATGGTGAGAAGGACAAAAAAGACGCAACCCAATTTAAGTCCAGTTGATGTAAAAAGAATCTATCAAAAAATAATTTCAATTGTGAATCTGTGAGAGAAAAACTTGAAGATCTTGAAGTCTCAAAAACTCATAGAAGCTGACTTCGAAGAAAATGATGCCTAAGATAACATTTGTTGTTGTGCTCGTCGAGATCTACAATCTCTGAAACTTTCATGCATTTCTACCGTATCGTTTGTTGGAAACTTCGGAAAGAAGAGTCTCCTTGAGAAATACATGAGAAAACAATTGAACTCATTTCCCATACGCACTTTCGTATTCAAATTAGTTCGTTTTCATAGAAATTCGAAATCATTCAAGGCACCATCTGGTTTAATCGAAGATTTATTCACAACATACGAAAAAACGAAAAAAAGAAAAAGAAAAGAAAAGAAAAAAAAAGCGAATAGATCTATCATATTTTCGTTGCATTTGTAAACAATTCTAATTCAATTGACATATCAATAATAATAAAACCACAAACAAAACACTTGAAAAACGAAAATGTTAAAATCGTCGTTGTTCTTTGCTATTTGAGTCAAATGAGTAGTTCAAAGATTTCTGTTGTTGATCATATTCGTATTTCAATTGAGCTAATAAATGTTCATCATCTGGTTTATTCACATAAGTCGAAAGATAACTAAATAATTTTCTAATTAATTGATCATTTTTCTTCAATTGTTTGACTTGATTATGTTCGTTGAGTTTGTTCAATCTTAACTGTTCATAAACAAATTTGAGCAGATCTTCGTATTCGTATTCGATTTCATTTGACAACCGCTGAGATTTCTCACAAGTCGACACTTTCGTTTGAAGTTCGTCAATAGTCAACCGACACGAGGCAATTTCTCGTCGAAGTTGATTGATAATTTCGTTGTCATTCGAATTGCTCGTCGTCGGTGAATAAAACGGCGTCAACAGATTGATTCGTTCGCCGAGTAGAACGCTCGATTGCCGTTCGAAATCTTTCAACGTAATTCGGCCATCTACAAATCAAAGAAAGAAAATGTCAAATTTGTTTTTTTTTGTGTTTTCGGATTTTTACCGGGATTTGTCAGGGTTAATTGTTCGATGAAATGAATTTCCTTTTTCTTGTCCTGAGGAAAGAGATTTGGCGATGTTTTCTTGAGTAAATCGACGAGATCGATGATTTTAAAATTGGAATTGAGCAGCGCTTGAAGCGCGTCGAACGAGATGTTGAGTCGTTCGGCTGGCGCCGGTGTTGGCTGATGTTTTCGCGAGGATTTTCTCAGTCGAATTTGATCGGTCGTTTGATTGATTCGTTGTCGATGATGATTTTCTTCATCATCGTCGGTTGATTTGTCTTCGTACAAGAGCTTTTGAAATTCAGTTGACGACAACGAAGGAGAAAAGTGTTTGACGCGAAGTCGAACTTGATTTGTCGACGCTGCTGAACGGAGAATGTTCACGGCTTGTTCGCGATTCACGCCGACGACGGACTCGTCGTTGATCGAGAGAATCTGATCGCCAACCTTTGGAGAAAAAAAAATGAGTGGAATTTAGGTGTTTGTTGAAGATAAATTCGTAATTACTTTTAATCGGCCTTCTTTCTGTGCGAGACCATCGTCGAGGATTTGTTTGATAAAAACGCCTGATTTGCCCGTGGCACGTTTGGCTCCTAAGATGCGAATTCCCAGTCCATTTCGACTGTTCGAATAGACGATAAATTCTTCGGTAGTTGTCATTGATCGACTGGCATTCAAAAGAGACACGTTCGGTGGGAGGAATACGAGCGCATAGCTCTCTGATCAAAGCAAAACTATGCTAATTTCAACCTTGCATAATGCATACACGCAAAAACAACAGAAGAACAAGAACAAAAAATGGTCGATCGATGTTTGAATAATCGAAAATCATTTATTGAGATTTCTATAGGACAAAAAAGACGCACAATCAAATTGCTAATCAACGTCGATGGCGACGTCTATTGACTTGTTGTTTGTTGTTTGTTCGTTGTTTTTCTCGTCGACGATTGGATGAGACTTTGTGTTGGATTGATTGGGAATGATGAGTCATTTGTTAAACTAACTCAGTACCGAAACCCACACACATACATTGCTAAGACAGGATTTCAATTGCGTATTTACGTTTAGTTGAATATTTCGAAGAATGTCGTCGGTTATCGTACGTTCAAATTGATTTACAAAACGAATTAAATCTCATTTTGTGTTTGTTTTTTGGGTTAATAGGACAAATATAAACGAAAGAAAAAAGAAAATCAAGCGGCGAATAATCAGAACAATCCGTCGACGGATGTTGGAGTCATTCGAATTGGACATTACATTCTCAATGAAACTTTAGGAACGGGCAGTTTCGGCAAAGTCAAAAGTTTGTTTTCGAATTGAGCTTTTAAGTTGAGAATTGCGAGTTTGTTTTGATTTGTTTGAATAGAAGCTTATCATCAATTAACAAGACACACAGTTGCAATTAAGATCGTCAATCGAACGAAAATCAAACAATTAGATGTCGTCGGCAAAATCCGAAGAGAAATTCAAAATCTTCGACTTTTTCGTCATCCACATATTATCAAACTGTAAAATCATTTGAATACGAGTCCGATTTGCATGACTAATTTTTCTGTTTTCGTTAGATATCAAGTTATTAGCACGCCAACTGATATTTTTATGGTGATGGAATATGTTTCCGGAGGCGAATTGTTCGATTATATTGTTAAAAAAGGAAAAGTACGAGTGTTAAAACCCTCACGGGGATCGTCGTCTATCATTGTTTTATTTGGTTTTAGTTGACTGAAGCTGAAGCTCGTCCATTTTTCCAACAGATCATTTCCGGTGTTGATTACTGTCATCGACACATGGTGGTGAGTTTGAGACTAACCGAGTTCGTCTTTGATTTTATTTCGAGTTTGTTTTCAGGTTCATCGAGATTTGAAGTTCGTTGGTTTGTTTATTCGTTTTTCTGTTGAGTAAATTCGTTTTTTCAGACCGGAAAATCTTCTCCTTGACGATGCATCGCATGTTAAAATCGCAGATTTCGGTAAATTAGCGAAACGAGACGATTTTGAACACGCTTTTTGTTTGTTAAGGTTTGTCGAATATGATGAAAGACGGGGAATTATTGAAAACTTCGTGTGGTTCACCGAATTACGCCGCTCCGGAGGTCGTTTCCGGCGAGTAAGTTGTCTCTCGAATTGAGATTCAATGAAAGTTGTTCTTTTCAGACTTTATGCAGGTCAAGAAGTTGACATTTGGAGTTGCGGTGTGATTCTCTATGCTTTACTAACCGGAACTGTATGTCGAACGGTTGATTTCTGTCGTTGAATTCGATTGAATTTGTTTAGTTGCCATTCGATGACGATAATGTTCAAGTTCTTTTCAAGAAAATTCGATGTAAATTTATTCAAAAAAATATTGTTTTTTTGCAAGACTTTCCGATGTTTTTTTTTCAGCTGGAATTTTTCCGATTCCTGATTATTTGAATAAATCGGTGGTTGATTTACTCCAACGGATGTTAACCGTCGATCCGGTTCGTCGTGCGACGATCAAAGAAATCAGGTTTGACTTTTTGCCCGTTTCAAATTCAACTAAATCTTTCGTTCAGAGAACACGAGTGGTTCAAAGTGAATTTGCCGGATTATTTGTTTCCTCGATCGTGCGAAGAAGGAACGAATATCATCGATCTCGATGCAATTCAAGAAGTTTGCGAGGTAAATTCGACGTTCGTTGAGAAAGAAAATGAAAAAAAATGAGTTCGAATAGAAATTCGGCGTGACGGAAACCGAAGTTCAAGACGCGTTAATGATCAACGATCCGCATGATCAATTAGTAATCGCTTATCATTTGATTATCGACAATCGACGAATTTGGAACGAAGGTTCGGTTTGTTTTTTCGAAATTGAAAAGAAAAATCAATTGTTTTTTCAGCTCGAAAAGAGGAAATCGCGGATTTTTTCGCAGCATCAAGTCCGCCGCACGCGTCGTTTATTTCAACAGCTGTAAGTAGTCGAGTTCTTCGACAGAGAGAAAAGAATCAGTTTTTTTCTTGCTTGAATCAACGTTTTCGAACTAAAATTAACCCTAAACCGTTCTAGTCAAATTCATCTTCGGGACGTTCTCCGTCGCCACTTGTGAGTTGTCATTTGATTCTCTGCGTGTTGTGTGTCTCGTTTTCACTGTAACAACGACCTATTTGTCCTTTGCTTTGCCTAGTTCCAAAAACCGGTCTACTTAACACAGGTTGTATAGCCTTTTTCGCCGGGTTATTGGGCCAGATTTTATCATTCTAAATCAAGCACCACACTCTTTTGATTTCTTTGCTTTGTTTACAGAGCGATTTTCTTCAATCGAGTTTCATTTTTGTTCGATTTTGTTGTTTAGAAGTCTTTACCAGTGCGACCGGCACATCCGGAGAAAATGCCAGGTAAAGACATTTCGAGTTGGATGGAGAAAGGAGATTTGCAATTTGATATTTTAGCTTTGAAAGATTTCAGTGTGACTTTGGATCCACTGAATGCGGCCAATCAAACTCAATCAGGTTCCAACAGTCGAAAATCATCGGGCTCAGCAACTTCGACTACCAATGCAGCGTCCTTAAAAAAAGCCAAATGGCATTTAGGCATTCGTTCGCAATCGAAACCTCAAGATATTATGAACGAAGTGTTCAAAGCAATGAAAGAATTAGGATTAGTAAGCGTCGAATTCCTTCAATTGTCATTTCTTTTAAAGCAAAATTCGGTTTTAGGAATGGAAATTTTGTAATAATAGTATGTACACTCTTCGAGCAAGACGGAAAGTGACGAATACAAATCGATATGTAAGTAAAAGAGGAGCGAAAAAAAATGCACTGGCCGGGAATCGGACCCGGGTCGCCCGCGTGGCAAGCGAGCATTCTACCACTGAACCACCAGTGCTTGTTTAGAATCACTCGACTAACCGAGAAAATCAGAAATCTTTTTACTAAAACGAATGTATCGTTTAGGTTAAATTGGGTCTGCAATTGTATCAAGTCGATCATCGATCGTATTTGTTGGATTTCAGAAATTTAAATGCCAATTCCGATGGCCAATCGAACTGTTTTCTCGAAGATAATGAAACCGAAAACGCCGAAACAACAGGCGACTCGGGAGACAATGAAAATACATTGGTCTCGTCAACAAATGAACCGGTTTCTGAAGTCATGGAGTTCTTTGAAGTAGCTGCAAGTCTTATTCGAACATTGGCACCTGATCCAGGATCAAAACCAGCTCCAACAGCGACACCAGTTACAGCCACAGCTAATTAAAAACATTTCTTTTTCGTTTGGCGTGTAAATAATTACAATTCTCCCGGCTCTATTCTGTAGTCTTATTTTTTTTTTCGTAATCAGTCTAACCATTGTCTCTCTTTTTTTTTTGTTTTCGTATTTTCCGAGCGAAAAATAAATTCAATAATACTAACATACATATTCAAGAGAAAAGTTCATTCAATTTGTCAATAAAAAAAAAAGAAAAAAAACTCGTTCATGGATTCGTTTGACTCGAACTATTCTGCGGAAAGACAAACCACGGTGGAAAATAATGTTCATGCAAACAATTCTGAAAGCCAACTGGATAATTGAGATCATGAATAACATCTCCTCCAGCTAACCAAGCGGCCCACCAACCGTAACTACCGGCAGTCACGATCGTGTGATCACAAAGTGCTAAAGCTGCTAGATCGTCGCCTGAGAAAAACCCGTCCGGAGTTATGAAAACATCGGTTTGATCGCCGAGAGTCTTTTTTGCGTACGGTTTATCATCGCTGGCGATTAAAAACCGAACGTTGATGTACTTTCGACGGTAGTGATTCATTGATGAAGTTAAATACTCGAGACTTGTGTCGATTTTAAAGAACGTGAGGAAATCACCTCGACGAATGTGAATTGCTATCCATGTCACTGGAATTAACGGAGATGGTGGATCAGTTAACAGACTTTTCAAATATCGATGAGTCACCGTGTCTTTAGTTGAGTTTTTTAAGTCTAATGAAACATTCCAAACAGCTAAAACAAAAGAAGAAGAAAAAAACTTGTTGTTTCGATTGATTTTTGTCTTTCACCTTGAAGAAGTTGATCAACTAGAGGCACAACATTTCGAATAGCTGCTTGATTAAATTGAAATAAATGCGAGATTTCATCTTTATACTTGATAAAATATCCAAAAGCTTGATAAAACCCGATCATTTCGTATTTAGTTAGATTTTCTTTCAAAGGAATCCGAACTAAATCGTTGAAGAATGTACACGAACTGTATCGTTTGACGATTCCGGTTTGATTGACCACTCGATCGTCGGTGATCAAATGAATCGGCGTTTCATTTAAATGAACGAGAAAGATCGAGCGTAGGTCTCGAATAATCCAAGGAGCAACATAGAGATGACATTGATGAAGCCGTGCGAGACCATAAGCACTGGCGAACAAGAACATACGATTGCCAATTGCGCCGTCGACTGTTCGAATGATGATCAAACAAGTCGACGGCGGTTGAGCTTTGTTGATGATTTGTTCGACAAATTCGGGAACGATTTTTTTGTTTTGATTGAACGAATAAATGTGTCTGACTGAGGTTTCACTTTGAAAGAAGCCCGTTCGATTGTCAATTAGATATTGATGAACATGTTTCCGATATTTGTCGGAGAGAAGAACATTGTAAATTATGAATAGAACGATAGTTAAAGAAAATATGAACACGATGAGTTTTGTTGGCCGAACTTTTAACTGAAAATAATGTAAAATATTCGTAGATGTTGCGGAATACCAGTGGTTTTTCATCGTTTCGACTGATTTTTTTGCTCGTAAAACAAAAAAAAATGTTGTTGTTCTTCTCTTCAATCGAACGATGGCATAATTTTCATATAAGTTTCTCTTTCAGTCATCTCTCCTTGAAGAAGCAGAAGAAAAAAGAGAACAGTTTCTTTTTCTATTCTTTGTACACAAAGTTGTTACTAGGAAAGAAAAACTACACATGAGAATTTCTTTTGTTTGTCATTCGTTTCGAACGAAAAAAGGAAAGAAAACAACAAATAATTTGCTTTATGCATGACTGACTCAGGCACCACAGCGTATTCGTTTTCTCGATGAAGGTAAAAAAAATAATCAACACAATGATTGAAGTCGTATTTATACGCCGATACAAACGTGTATTCTCAAGTTACAAATCAGTAATTAACCTTGATGTCGAGAAAAACGACAACAAGTGATCTTTCGTCGTCGGATTTCAACGATGAAACTTCGTCGATTGATTCACCAAAGAGAAAATCAGCATCGAAACGATCGGGCAAAAAAGAATCGATTAAGAATTATGTTGCCAATTTATTGACAAAACAAGAAACGAACGAGGAACCGTCGATTGATTTAGCACAAACACAAATTAAAGTCGACACTCAACCGAAATTTCATCGAGATTATGAAAATCGTTCAGCGTTTAGACAATATCAAGCTCAACGCAATTCGAGCAGTGACGAAGAAACAAAAACAAACGCACAAACCGAACATGTAAACGGAAATCAAGTGAACTATTTTGTTTTATTTTATTTATTTTTAGGTAAGTGACACCGAAGAATCATCAGCAGATTTCAATCTTGATCCAAATCCAATACATCAAGTTCAAGAGAGTCAAGAGAAAGTTTACACACAGAAAGTTTATCTACGTCAATTACAACCGCCAACACCTCAGCCAGTTGAAATTCAAGTCAACGAAGTTTACATTAAACCACAAACTGAAAAACCACCAATACATGTTCATGTCGGACAAAGAGAACCTCGAACACCATCGCCGATTGTTATTAAAACAGCACCACCACCACCGCCACCACAATCCGACTCAAATCAACCTATTGTCTATAATAAATATGTTCCACAACCAAAACAACCACCACAACAGGTTCGTTTTTCAGTTAGATTTTAGTTGAAATATGATATTTGAATCTTTTCTACGTTCTAGATTATTATTCATCGTTATCCGGATTTACCACCAAAACCACGTATGTCGAATATTCAATTGCTCCTATATTCTTCATTGAGTTTTCTTTTGTTTTAAAGGTCCAATTGTTGTTGAACAATGGTTACCTTATAAACCAGCTCCTAAACGTATTATAAAACATTCATTACCGCCTGAAGCTACTCAAACGCCTCCAGTACCTCATAATCTTATTATTTCGTATTCGAAACCACGTGCGGTTATTGAAGTCGAACTTGTTCGTTTGCCTGTTGTCAAAATCGATCCGCAAGCATACGAACAAATGAGTGCCGACGGTCAACAACAACAACAACAACAACTTCTTCCAACAAATCAATCAAATCAACAAACAAATAATATCGATTGGCGAATTTAGTTTTTATTTTCGACATAAATAAAAAAAAAGAAAGACATCTAAAGATTAGTTTTTTAAATAACTGACGATTTCGAGGAAATTTCACTAAACAAGCAGAGACATCTCTTAAAGGGGAAAACGTGATTCCGATCAAATAAATCGACTTATATTTCAGCAGAAAGATGAATTTCAAAACACGTAACCTCTAAAGTTGCCATTTAGCGTCTTTTCATGTAAACAACTATATGGAAAATGCCATCGAGGATACCGATTATGTGGAGAAACATCGACGAAACCACTTATTAACAATTTTATCCATTTGGAGTCCAAAAATCAATCAATTGAACATCAATCTTCATTTTCTTCTATTATT